>JAABUV010005690.1_pt1 | contig 14039 bp, 14 predicted proteins | sample 5559971 | NCBI WGS metagenome assembly JAABUV01 (sample SAMN10711881, study PRJNA513362) | rock metagenome | isolation source: Antarctica rocks | place: Antarctica: Victoria Land, Knobhead nord | collected 2015-12-19
CACCTCCCCCTTTAGCCCTCCACCTCCACCCCCATCCCACCCCCCCTCAAAAACCCACCTCCATCCACCACCTCCACCTCCACCTCCACCTCCCATCAACATCACCTCCCATCTCCCACCCCGCACATCCCCATCCCCATCCCCATCCTCATCCTCATCCCCATCCTCATACTCATGTCTTGGTTCCACATGAAAGAAGGAAAAAAGAAAAGGTTTTTTTAGGTCGAGGAGTTGTGTGTGTGTGTGTGTGTGGATTTTTGGGGTTGGGGATGAGGTTGTGTTTGAAAGGCTGGCAAGGGGGGGTGAGGAGGAGGGGGGGAGGGTGAGGGGAGGGTGAGGAGGAGGGGGAGAATGAGGAGGGTGAGGGAGAGGGGGAGGAGGGGGGGGGGTAAGGGGAGAGGTGGTTGTATGCTTTTTGAATGTTTCATTAGGTGGATGTGGATGTGGATGTGGTTGTGGTACAACTACGTCACATAGCTGATTCAGCTGAAGCGTAAGCTCTGTACTAGCACTATCACTGTGCACACTCTACCTATATCAGTGTTCTATATGCACTCATATCTCTGCGCTCGTGGTGCAAGCATATATCCCCTCTTGCCCTTTTCCGCGTCCGTCTCTATCCAGCCCGCTGGCATTCAGCCATAACGCACCATCGTGAAGTGCCAATCCCCGGTTTCCAAAAGTACAGCACCAAAGTTCGCTCCCACCCTTCCCACCGCTCATAAATACTCGTCATCCATCAAACTCAAATCAGGCCCCCAAACCGGTCTCGGAATCCTCGCATCCCTGCTAACCGGCACTGGCCCTCCGCCCATCCCCATCCCTCCACCCGCGGCGTCGCCCTCATCTCCAAGCACAAAACCCACAAGGTACCCTATGAAGCTTGCTATGATTCTGGTAAGGAGTTTCAAGATGGCGAGAAAGGGGTAGACAATCGTGCCAAGTGGGGTTTTGCGATAAAGGACTTTGAAGAGAACGAAAGGGGGTTCGGGGGCATCGATGTCAACGCCATAGTCAACCATGGTGGTGGCGTAGAGGGGGTGACAGTATTTATCACTGTCCAATAACGCAATCAGCGACCTTGGTCTCTCTGCTTCCCGAGGTTTACGGGAAGATGTGGGTGGGGGAGAATTACAAAGGGAAAGCGTACCAAGCCCACTCCTCCCCAAGCCACCAGGCCCACCCCACCAGAGTCACCAGGCCCAACCACGTCAGCCTGGGCCGCCAATCGCCCCTTTCCCACCGCCAAAGTCTCGGGATCGGAATCCTTACGGTCGTAAGATCAAAGCCTGGTTCCCACGTCGCGGGACGGCCTGGGCATCCGCAGCGGTCGCAGGGCCAGATGAAGTCGTGGAATTCGCCGGCTTCGTTGCATTCGTTGTTTTGGTTGGTAGCGGCAGTGAGGGATTTTGATTTTTGGGTGGTTGAGAGGGATGGCGATGAGAGGGAACGGGAGAGGGAGGAAAGGGAGCGTTTGGTGGAGCGGAGGGAGGGCAGGATGGTGTTGAGGCGGGTGGTGAGTTGGGTGTAGGTCTTGAGGTCTGATAGGCTGGTTTTTCTTTTGGCGTTATGAAGGGATTCGTCGTTGTCGTCATCGTCGTTGTTGTTTTCCTCTTCTTCTCCAGGAGGGGTGGTAGTAGTAGAAGGGGCGAGGATAGCGGAGAAGTTGGTATCATTTTCCATGATCTCTTCAAGGGATTGGATGGTTGAGTCGCCGAGGTGGATGGTAGGGTCTTCTTCCGAATCTGAATCGGCGGATGATGTTGCGGGTTTGGGATTTCCAGAGTTCGACTTTGCGTCTGAGATGATGGCTTCAAGGGCGGATTTATGGAGAAGGGGCCTTGAGTCTTTTAGGGGTTGCTGGTCACGAGATTTGGAACCAGGAGAAGTGGGATTTAGTTTGCGTATCAAATCGGTAGTAGCCAACTTTCGGATATCATCGTCAAGATTCATCGTTAGCTCTTTTGCTTCATCTAGATCGGATGGTGTGGGCATTGGAGGTCCTCTGCCGCCTGTTGGGAGTGGTGTATCAACCCAAGCCCCAGTGACGAGTGGCGTCTTGAGAATAATAGAGGGAATTGATAGTCCAGGTGTGTCTTCTCCCTTATCAACCCATGCGCCCGTGACGACTGGGGTCTTGAGGTCTACAGCTGACCTTGTAATCACTGGCGTCATCTGAATCTCCTTTCTAGTGTCCTGGTCAGAAGGACTATCAGGTCTCCCGCCCTTCTGGTCGTTACTCGCATGGCCTGGCGGCTGGCTGATGTTTTCCTTCCTAATCTTAGATGCAGATCGTGAAAGTGTTTTTTCCGTTGCTGGGCTAGGACTTGCACTTGACGCTCTTGCGAGGTTTTTGAGTAGACTATGAGAATCTCGCCGCTCGTGGCTTGGTCGCCGAGAAGATCGCGCGCTTTGCTTCTCTTGGTCTGTTTCCCGAGGACTACTCTTGTAGACCACTACTGGTGTATCTGGAATAGGGTCACCTTCGTCGACTGGCGCTGGGTCTAATCTTTGAAATTGACTCTTGCCGTTGATTGCGTGGTTCAAATGGGAATTCACAGAAGACCGTCGCCTTTGCGGGGTTCCATTCACCTCACCATTCACACGATGCTGAAGATCTTCAGAAAAGGAGCTAGGTTTTCTCCGTCGTAAAGGCTCTTCCGATGTCTTCTCTCGCAGTTCATCCAATCGGTTTGTCGTTACAGCCCTTTTTTCCAGACTCTCCATTTCTCTTTCTCGAATGCGGTCAAGCGAAATGTTTCGAATCTGAATCGGCGGACTCTCAGAAACTTGCAGAAATCGTCCCGTGAACTCATCGTCGTTAATCTCCCAGTCCTGGAGTTTATCAATCGTGCTGTCGGATTTTCTCGCATTTGTCGGAGTTGAGCCACGAGACGATGCTGTTGGCTGCGACGATCTATCCTCGCCAGCCGGAAGAGGTGTTTCAGCTGCAGCCTTGATCCACTCATCTATAGGTTCCTCCCACTCTCGCCTTGAAGTTTCAGCTACGACTGGGCTCTCAATCTTCTTTTTCGGCACGTCTCCTGTATACCTCCCACTCTTACTGTTGATTCGACTGAGCCAGTCTCTGCTAGGCCTTGCTTTCCGAGCCCAATCTTTTGGAACATTGAGAGACGGGTCGGATCCTCTGCTGCTTACACTCCCTCCAAACGCACGTACCAGGGACTCGTTGCTTTCATTACGCCGCCGCAGGTTCTCCACAGTGAGACCAACCTTTTCACCTATACGCGCTTTCCTAAACATCTGCCCTTGCAGCACTCCGTGCAACCTTTGGGCATCCTTGGCGTATTGCGATTCTACTCTCCCAGCTGATCCATCCCGTAAGCTGTCTAGGCTCGACAGGACTGATGTAGTATCCGAATGTAATGTCATATCATCCCCGGTCTGCTCTTCTACTAGCGCCATGTCCTCGATTGATGTACGTGGCGACGCTCTTCTAGAGGCTTTCAACGAAATCGGAGATGCAGAGTCCTGTATTCGCTGCAATCTTATGAGATCTGCTTCTCGAGATCTATCTGAGAGGGGTAAAGGATATTGATATGTTTCCATATCGTCTATCGACTCTTCCTGCGCTAGATTCTCCTCGTCGTCGATCCGCTGGTATGCTTCGGCAAGGCCACGGGGAGGAGACGAAGCCGACGATAGCGGAGAGACTATCGAACCTACGGGCCCTCGTGTTGGACTTGGAGTACCCGACCGTGTGTAGTTCTCTGCTTTGCTCACTGGTCTCGGCAGGCGTCGCGGAGTAGCCTGTGCCGGGCGAGGCTTGACTGACTGCCGTACGCGCTTCTTGCTGGATGAAGATGATGATGAAGGGGGCCGATTCTCGTCGTTTGTGGGGGATGTAGATTTGAAGGCTGCCGCCAGCGATCTTCGCGTGGGAGCATCCAATGCTTGTCGTGGCTTCGCGTCCACGCCATGCCCTGCAGTTTTCTTCGTAGGGCTGGGTGTTGGTATGTGGGACGTGTTGAGACTGTCAGTGTTAAAGTCGAGCGCTTGCCTTGAAGGGGCGTATCTGCGTGTAGCAAATGTCGAGGGTTGGTCGCGTTTCAACTGATTGATAGGCTGTCTTCGCTTCCTGCTTTCGGTCTCAGAGCTATTTGAGGCCATCTTGAAGCGCCGAGATGGATTGATAGTCTCTCAATGCATGACATGACCTCTTTTAGGCATTGATAAGAGAACTGAAGACGCTGCCAGAGCGGGTATTCGTGCAAAGGATCGACAATTGTTTTGATTTGCTGATATCATGATCGCGAAACGCTGGGATTGGCCAGCTCACCCAGCCCTATGGTATGAAACAGATATATACTTACTAGTCGTATTTTTTAAATGCTCTGGTCAAACCACCACAAGACCCTCCACCAGAAATGTCAATAAATACATAGAAGTGCTTTTCGAGATCCGTCTTCGTCATGATCGCGACCCGGCCTCGGAGGCTTACCAGGACTTTGTCGCTTGGGTGGATGAGAACAGTGTCCTAGGAGCTCGAGGAGCTGCAGCGGAAATCAATTATGCCTTTCTACCAGTCACGAGATTACAGAGCTACAGTACTTTGACCGTCGCCAGCTATCTAAGCTGTTAGAAGTCCTGTTCAAAGATGACGTGCCCCCGGATCATCGCATCCTGCGCGAAAAATATTCCAAGGTCTTCTGCATTCTTCTCTATATTGGAAAGAGAGAATATATCGAACACTTCATGCAGCATGAGAGTCTCAACGATCAAAGGCTTCCTTTTGACCCTCAACGTCCCACCCACTTCCCGAGAGATCCCAATGACCAGTAATTCTTCTCCAATTTTTACAAAACGCAGTGCATGCTTTGCGTACCAAAGTTCCACTACAACATCGCTGAGAAGTTCGAGAAAGACCGTATTCTACCCATCACTGAGAAATGCAGAATTGATACCAGAGGTAGCGCGAAGATCTATAGAATAAAGATACATGAAGCCTACGATCGTTTGGTTCCCTTAGGCAATGGGCAAAAGATATAGGCGATGATTCTTCCCTTCTCACAGCAGAATTGCTTTGAGCTAATAAAACACAGGATTTCAGCAATCACCCTCACACATATATTCTGAAGACTTACCGCACACGCGATGCCGAAAAGTACTACAGAGCAGAGGTGAGCGCATTTAGGAAGCTTACTTTAGCTGGCAAACCGCCATCGAATCTGATAGGTTTCTATAGGAGTTTTGTGCAGAACTATACCTACAATCTGATTTTGAAATTCGCAGATAAGGTAATTTGAAACAGTACTTCCGAACAACATCACCGCCGTTCAGTAGAGAAGACATAGTCAGCTTCTGGACCGAGCTTTTCAAGGTGATACAGCCACTGGGTACGATACATGAAGTGGCGCAGAGTGAAATAGAAGGGCCACAATCCTTCCAAGGGTATGGTTGATAGCTTTTGCGAGTAGAAGGAACAAGGCAAATTGTGAACTATAGCAGGTGACACCAAGACGTGAACCCTTCAAACATCCTTGTCAAAAGCGGCAACAGAGAATCGCCTTATGATTATCAATTTAAGCTAGCAGACCTTGGGTTGAGCCATTTCAGGCGTAATAAGAAACCGCACGAGGATATTGCAGATGCAGACTCCTATGACACCCAGACATATGATAGGCCATATCCTTCACAATTCCAATGCGTAATACTTACAACGCAATGCACAGGTGCCCCGGAATGCTACAGACCCGGTTCGTTTCTTCAGACAGCGAAACTTCAAGTCAAGCATGGCGTCGATATCTAGTCCCTCGGTTGTGTATTCAGTGAAGCAGTCGTTTGAGTTGTTTGTGAATGGCAAGGGCTCGAACATTATAGCCAGATGCGCATCGACGAGACCCACGATACTTCAGACTTCAAAGATGTGAATTGCTTTCACAACGACAGCTTTGTGCTTGATGCGATCAAAGAAATGCACGAAATTCTCAACGGAAGAATCCGTACCTCGAACAAGATCACTGAAAAGATTTATAGCTACATGATCAGAAAAATGTTGACTGTGTCCGATCGTTCTAATGCTCGACCTGAAGCGATAGTCTTATGAAGAAGATCGCAATGAATACTCGAGAAGGTAGAGACTTCAGCCAGAACTGTCTTCAATCAGCATCTGCATAGCTCTAAGACTTTCCCCTTATAACGACGATCACGTACCCCTCTGGAAAGGCCTCTAAACCTACAGGTTGATCAAATTCACTCAAGTTCACCGCATCAAGATCAGAGACGATTATCTGAAGATAGTGTCATGAATAGGCGTACGCTACCTAGAAATCCAAGAAACGCAAACAAGGATTACACCCCTGTCAATGTCGAAGATGTTCCAAGCCCCGACGAAGATGATACACAGCTCAACGGGTTCGGAGTCAACGAATCACAAAGAAGTGCACAACTAAACCCTAGACTCTCGCGAATCCAAGAATCAAGATCTGCCCAGCCCAGTTTGACCGAACCTACCCAGTGTCAATACAATACCGAATGTTTATCTCAGTCCTCTACTTCACCGTCGGGTGGTATTCCTAACCTCGATGGAAAACCGAGTCTGCCATTTGAAACTAACGTAGGAACATATCGGAATGACGGTCTTCAGCGGCCTGAACAAGGTACGGAAACACCTGCACAGAATCATAGCCAGCGCATTCCACGTTCGGCCCCTCTCGAACCTTCGGCTCAGAAAACAAAGTCCGCACTGCTCAATTTGACGGTCTTTAATGCGCAACAGTTGGTCCAAGACAGGAAGGCCCGGAACAGAAATCGGCATTTTGATGATCTGAGCCTTCAGTCCCTATTAAATGAACGCGACCACGTACGTACGCTGCTTCGGGCATAGCACTTATTCTGACTTCTTCGTTAGGTTTTCTTAATTGATAATAGTGATTCTATTATAGAACATTGGGAAGAGGTGCAGAAACTTTTTAAGAGCTTGGCTTACATGGTCAAGGATGGCGACCCCGATGGGATAGAGTTATATTTCACAAAATTCACGAAGAAACACAAAAATGAAGATACAACGCCGCTCTTGAATGCACTGAAGCGTAAAAGACCAGGAGGCTTCTCTGATATTAAGAAACGTCTATACGATATTTTACAGCAATACCAGTCAAGCCTCTCAGTAGGTACCATTCAGGGGAGTCGCTTTAGCTTTAGGCTCTTCAGCTTCAGGTCCGCAGTAACTTCTGTGAGGCCTCTTAGTTTGTACATTCTCACAGACGGAGCCTGGCAGGACATCATCAATGTCGAGAGACCAATCGAGAACCTTGTGCAGGAGCTTGTGAAGCATAACTATCGTGCGGATCAAGTCAGAATTCAGTTCATCCGCTTTGGAGACAACCCAGATAGTATTCAACGTTTAGAATGGTTGGACTCTAGGTTGGGGCTAAGGCTGTACGTATCAGGACTTCAATCTTTCCATTCTATTTCCAGAATTGAAATTCATGATGCCTATCAAACAGCGACATTGTCGATACCGAACCCTCTAACGGGAACGTTTGGAAAATGCTCTTGGGTGCGATCAACAAGAGGTTTGACAACGACAACTATTCAGACAGCCCGAGCGACCCCCTACGCTCTGGGACTACAAGAGAATCTAATGGGTTTGCTGCTTACCAGTAATTCAAGCTCTTAGGCGACGCTGCCGCCATGTTACACCTCACACTATATAAGATTCCGGGTTCTATATACAGCTTTCTCTTTATCGTCGCCTTACCTTTGACGTGCCTTCTGGATAACAGACCATATCACCGCGACTACACAGTACACGCGAAGCTTTTATTAGAGAGGCGGCTCATACATGTTCCGTGTCCAGCCACAAGCTGTCTCGTATATTCTCATGGATTGTTTATGGAAAAGCCTTTACTTTATTTGTGGCCGCATCAAATCAGAGGCCATATTTGCCTTAGGGGGCTCTTATCTACGGAATACGAGGCGGGATTCTTCTTTCGCGGCACGAACTTGGTGGAGCTTTGCAGGTAGACGGTACGTACCTAACGACATCATGTACAAACCGAGAGGGATCATCTGTGGATTGGATCAAATGGTAAGAAAAAGGCGACATTTTAGTTGAAGTGAGCTTCTTAATAATATTGTGGGAATATTCTCTGTATCTGGGCATCTTCTCTTATATCTGGGACTTTTGATCTTCTGTCTTTCTTTGTTGCACGTACCTTTTGTAACCAGACGACGCAATGATACGGGAGGAAATTACGAATTATATGCTAGATACTCCCCTGGATTGGATGTTTGGGCTGGATGGCCGAGAACTGGCGTTTTGTATATACATACCTTCACAAAAGCTGCGCATCAGGGAGTGATGTCGACATAGGTTAGGGAGTCTGCTGAGACTTGGTTATGGAAAATTGAGAGCCGATGAAACTGGTTGGTTAATACTATTCAAAGAAGGTGGTGATTTTATCTGTTCAAAAGAACATGATTGAGTGCAACCTAACACTTTTAGTATACAAGTGCCATTACTAGGTAGCCAGCCACAACGTACTCGAAGACAACCCATAAAAGCCCTTAACCAAATCGGAAACAGCATAACCGAGGGGAAGCCGCCCAAGAAGCCAAACTCGAGTACTGAATAACAGCCATTTCGAAGCCGGCGACTGTCTGCAATCGCTGTTTCACACGCACACACAGAGTAACTGATATAGATATATATATCCATTGATTAATCTCCTCCGCACCGCCTCGCTGCCACCAGGCCTCGCCGCCGCCAAGGGGAAAGCAAGGGCTCAGCAGCTGCTTAGCGAGCGGTCAAGGAACTCCCTCCATCTCAAGCCTGAGCTACATATGAAGTGGGTGAATGGGGAAAAAGAGATCTTCCGCCCGAAATCGAGGAGATGAGCCAATGTCTGGCAAGCCGGAGTGTGTAAATACGTAAAGACGACTCTTTCGCTCCGTCGCTACTGTATCATTCATGGTTTCCTTCTGGATCTAAAACACAGCAGCTCAGCTAACTCTCGAAGTTTTTTTTCTTCTTTTTAAACAATCATCGTAATCACTCAAAACTCAATAATGCATTACATTGTCATCGATTTGGCTTCTTTTTTTTTTCAATCCTCTTATTTCCTTCCAAGCCTCACTCAAAAAGAAAAAATTCTTCATATGTTTTCTTACTATGTAGTAGATACATGAACAACTTCCAAAGAATTCCTGTGTTCTGATCCAGTTTCAGTCTTTTTGGCATTTTTCATTCAAGTGATTACATCATTTTTGGTAAATGCATTTGTTTTTTTTTCAGCAAAAATCTTCTTCACGTCGACGGCGGCTTTAAATGCAAAGGTTCCCTTGAAGTCAAAATCGTGGGTTTCCTGTAGGTCCCCATCACCCCAGTCCCACTATGTGGCAGGAGGGAGGGAAGATATGGCTGTCGATTGGCTTTTGTTCCGGCTAGCATCGCAACTGTGTGCCACAATACTGAACAGGAAGTGATTGGCTTCACGTAGTAGCTTTCACCCGGGGCTTTCCTCGGGCAGAAAGATGAGAGTGTGTAGGGTTGACTAACTGCCTTCCATATTAGAGGTCATCTGAGCAGCTCTTGCAGGGCCCCACGATGACCGGAAAAATGCCTTCAATGCCTTTGACCTGTGTATATTTGGCAAGGATCATAAGACACCGGTATAAGACTTGGATATTTTCTATCTCAAAGGCAGTTGGCGCAAGAACAATCACACAAGCTAATGCTCGAGGTATACCGCCACTCTGGATCTAAACCATCCGTTATGAGAATTCCAACAAGTGTGCCTCCCATTGAACATGATGCCAAGCGCTGGTACAGAAACACGTTACAGTGCAAGCCATTGCTCAAGACATACGACCGCCCAAGAAAGCCAAATGTAACTCATCAATCATCCGTCGCTCAAGCCGTATCTGGGTAAGCTACTTCAGGAATGGAAAACACCGAGTGCGCCAATGCTCAAGCTATGCCTCCAAACAAGCTGCCCAAAGATAAAATACGAGTATCCACGCCTTACAATTTGGGGCGCCAGAAAGGTATAGAGAGACAATGAACATTATGAATGTGCGGCTTTGGGGTTATAGACAGAGGGAAAAGGAGATTGGCTCCTCGGCTCAAGCACTTTGGCCACTTCGACCCTTCTCTTGTTTGGAGGTTTGACTGCCCCCAGCTCGAAGAGCCTCTCTTTGCTGTTTGGCCCTACGATGCTCCTCGGCCTCTTTTTGTTTTGCACTTTCGACTTTCTCTTGAGAGCTGACCCGATCCGCTTCTCGAACGCCTAAAGAAAATGACGTTAGTAATGGTTGAAGACTGATCTAAGGGGGAGTGTCACTAACTTTTGCTAGGCTTCTTGAGCCCCGCGACAAGAACGTTGTGGTCGAATATGACGAGGCCACATTTGGATGCAAAGACATTGCCAAGTATAATTTCATACGGTGCATTTTCGACAACATAGAAGGTTTCATCGCGGACGATCCTGAATCGCATTTTCCTTGAGAAAGGGAACGTAATTTTCCCACACGGTTTTACGCCATGCCCGCCAAGACCGACGAGAGTCGGGGAATCTTCATGCCCTAGGAGTTGAATATACGTTCCGAGTTCGCACCAGTCGACGGTTTCTTTTGAGACAAGGTTGACGTCCGCGCCGGGATCTATGAGAGCTGGACAAGCTTTCTTGATGTTTCCGTCTTTGTCCCTAATTTCGATCTCCATTACTCTTCCGTCCTGCGGTTCTGCCACTCAATCAGCATGTTTACGAGCTTGAAAAACTATCCTCTAACAGCTACCGGGGTATGGGTAAGGGTATCAGAAACTAACCACTTACTGGTGATGAACTGAATTTGAGAACCAGTACTGGAAGCCCGAGACATTGAGGTAAAAGAAGTGCTGGCGGATCTGTTTACTTCTAGTTCCGTCTCGGTGTGATCGAAGACGTATGAACCAGAGAAAGTGGATTTTGTAGTGGTCGATTTTTCGTATGTTCCATGAAAGACCGTAAGACCAGCTCCACGCCCAAGAGAGGACGACTGGCAAGTGTAGCTGCTAGCAGCATTCACAGAGTCCTCTTCTGCCAATTCAATGTTTAGCCTTCTTGACCTCAGCAGAAGAACTTCTCCAAGCATCCTTGTGGAGTCCGAATTGTAGGATGGATATTTATTGCGCACATATGAGATATAAGGCTTCGCAGCTATTGTGACATCGAGGGCTGACTCACCAGGGCCGTTCCTTGTCATGTCTTTGCGGGTATAGTCTCTCACAGGATGCTCCAATGCAGGGGCCAATTGGAAGAGGCAATCGATATGGATTCGTAGGATACATATGACTGAGGAGTACTTCGGGGCTCGGTTCCCGGTTGCAATTGATATGCTTGCGATTGACCGAGGAATCTTTAACCAAGGAACTTTTGTAGGCTTTACAGGAGCATTCTTGGAATGTTGAGAGATTGGTGGCATGGGGCCCGCGTTCGAAGATGTTCGCGGGGGCCGATGAAATTTAGATGCTGGGCCCTGTTTTCTAGGATGTGAAGCGTTCAAGGTAATACTGAATTCTGATGTCTCTTGATGATCTTTGAAAACTTCCTGGGCAGTGTTTATCAGTTCTTCGATCTCAACACAGTTGTAACCGTGGGCGGTGGCAGGGGTGACGCGTAATGCTGTAGGAGGACGATTAGATGTATTCAAAGGAGAAGATAGAAGATCTCACCTCGATCTAGAATGATTAGAATCCGAAGAAGGCGCGTTCCCACTTGGTTCATGAGATTTTCGTGAATATTCAAGAGCCCATCTAACTTTCCCTCTTCGGCAGAGAACCCGCCTCCCCACAACACGAGTCTTGATCGCTGCTCCGACAAAGGGTTATAAGAACCCGTATCTTCATACTTATCTCGCAGAATCCCGGCGAGAGTCAGATCGTTGAGGAAGAGTCCTTCGGCTAAACATAGGTTGACATTTGATGGCGATGACATCTTGCAGGAGGATCGCTGCCACCTAGGTAATGACTGCGTAAATCGACGCCTGAGAGCAGAATCACAGTGGTGGACTTTCTTGGAGTGTCATACACGGGACTCGAGGAGGAACATTGGCAACACAAGCATTCGAACCTTGACAACCAATGATTGTTGGTAGACTTGGCTATGTAGATCTACGCGTTCAAAGACAGTGTGCTAAAACAGTTCAAAAGATGAAGAAGAAGAACAAATAATGCATGAAGTACCTAGGTATTATCGAGCGGTAGGTTAGTTTGAAGTGTATTTATGTAGGTCAGTAGCAATTTGGAGGGGCAGGGCCAGGGCAACCCCACCGACAACAACATGTTGGTTGAAGCATTCGCCTGAACACGTTAGACACTAAACTTCGGTGCGTGTGGTGCCTTGAACGTACGATAGCAAGGGTACGGGTACATCATGTTAGCGTGCTGAGACCCAACTCTTTCACCGCCTTTGCTTTTATCTTTCTACGCATCACGCGACCTGTGAAAGCAACTCACACGCTTGTTCACAGGCGACAACATACTGATATCTTCATGATTTCTCGAATCGTTAGATAGGACGGCATGAAGAAAGTCTGCATTGTCTCTAGCGTGATCAAAGGTTCCCGAAAAACTATCATTATTTCTGCTTACGGGCCAAGCAAGTGGGAAGATGTCGCGGCAATCCGTCACCAGCGCCCCGCTAGTCGATTAGCGTGGTTGTTCATGGAGTAAGACCCTGACGTGGATCCTGGGAGCTACAAATATGTAACATCGCCACTGCAGGGGGACTCCGACTGGGTTGTCGGGTCTGGCTGTTTGGTACCACAGCCCACAGTGAGGATGACGGGGATGAATCGTCACGATCATGGGACGAGGGCGATCTGAATCCTGGGAGCCTCAGACGTGCATGGCTAAGCCCCTTCGGGTTAGCTCTGCTTACCTAAGCACGTCATCAACGCAACAACATATCCAACGACATACATTCAGCTGTCGGTTCTAGTTGAACATCTGAATTGATCGTTGATAGCTTTTTTGAGTCTGTATTCCATCGCAATTGAATCACGATATCGAGCGACCTGGCTTCACTCGCGTTTTACCCGAAATTTCGATAGCAACCAAGAATCACTGATCACCTGCTAGCTCGAGTTTATTCCTGTCGGTGGATTTCAATATTGATCTGTGCCTTCGAGTGTGTACAAAAAGAATCTCAAGATAGTGGTTGCGTTGTTGCGTCGGCATTTCGGGAAGGCAGCCCGCAGAATTGAAGTTGCTAGTAAAACAGCCCTCAGCAACATTGTGGGCTGATTTCTGGCCTCGAGCCGGTCAGAGCCGCCACATTAGCATCTTTGAGCGAATCTTGCTTGAAATATTTTGCCTTCAACGAAATTTTGCAGTCGGCTCGGCCACCACCCTACTCACCACCCTACATGCTCGCCTACCTACTCACCACTTTACCTACTCGCCTACCTACTTGTTCAGCTACCAACTCAGCTACCTACTTGTTGGCCTACTCGTCAGCCTACTCGCTTCAAAACATGCTTCAAAACATGCTTCATGCGACGTGTTTGAACACGCGTTATTCACTCCATGACCTACTTCATAGTATGCTTCATACATGCTTCATAGCACATGCTAATTAGCTCAATAGAAAGCACCCTTCATGACTCAACATCAAACTCTCTATCGAGCTCCTTATCGAACACCCTACATGCTTCAAAATACGCGTCGGTCGAGCGCATAACACACGTCAAACAGTGCTTCAAACAATGCTTTCTACATGGCTTTCTCCATGGCTCCCTCCATGATTTCCTACCAAACACCCTTCATGGTTCCCTTCATGGCTCCCTCCATGGCTCCCTACCGAACACCCTCCATGACTCCCTACCGAACACCCTTCATGACTCCCTTCATGGCTTCCTCCATGATTCCCTACCAAACACCCTCCATGATTCTCTGCATGGCTTCCTTCATGGTTCCATTCATGATTCCCTATCGAACATCGAATGAGCATAGCAAGGTTCAATTGAATAATCACTGCTGATTCTATATGAAGAAGCTCGATAACAGAGAATCATAAGGGGTCAATGCGATGGCT
>JAABUV010005692.1_pt1 | contig 14033 bp, 15 predicted proteins | sample 5559971 | NCBI WGS metagenome assembly JAABUV01 (sample SAMN10711881, study PRJNA513362) | rock metagenome | isolation source: Antarctica rocks | place: Antarctica: Victoria Land, Knobhead nord | collected 2015-12-19
GGCGGGCACGGTCATAAGGGGTTATCCTTCGCGGGCGATCACACTCTGTCAAGGACCTATCCACATAGGCGCGGCTACATCGACGCACATACGCACCCAATATAGCACATTATGCGCATGAATGTGTACGACCAGCGGCGATGGGAGGACGGTGCCGATGCCTATCGCACGGCTGTGGACGCCGTCCACGTGCAGCGCGCGGGCTATCTGACCGAGCAGGGCAAGGCGGAGTTAGCGGCCCAGCATGCCAACCTATATGAGCGGCTGCTGGAGTGCCTGCTACACCTGGGCCGCCTCGACGAGGCCGTGGCCGTGCTCGAACAGAGCAAGGCGCGTAACCTGCTCGACCTGCTGGCCAACCGCGACCTGGGCCCGCCCCAGGCGCCGCCCGACCTTGTCCACGAGTACGACCGCCTGCGCTTCGTCCTGCGCCGCCTGGTGACCACCTCCACGGCCGATAGTGGCGTGTCGAGCCAGCCGGACAGTAGCGGGTCGGATGGGGACACAAGGGGTGCTCCTGCGGCGACATGTGAGGCCGTGCTGGCCGAGCAACGGCGGCACGCCCTGCGCCGCCTCGAGGAGGTCAGCGCGGAGCTGCACCGCTACGACCCCGACTTCCTGCCCGCCGCGCCCCCGGTTCGCTTCGCCGACGTGGCCGCCGCTGTGCCCGCCGCGCCCGACAGCGCCGTGGTGCTCTTGGCGCTGCGCGAGGCGGACGCCACCGCGCTGCTGCTGCGGCGTACCCTCGACGGCGCCGTCGAGCCCCCCCGCATGGAAGATGTCATCCCCCTCCCCGACCTGAGCCGTGCATGGCTGGGCCGCCGCCTCTTTGGCGCGGGTGCGGATGACGAGTCCGTGGGGCTGCTGTATGCCTACTGGACGGGCGACCACGCGCACTGGGCCGCCGACCTGGATCGGCTGCTGGGCGAGCTAGGGATGCGGCTGGTCGCCCCGCTGCTGCCGCGCCTGCGCTTACTCGGCGTGCGCCACCTCCTGCTGGTGCCACACCACGAGCTGCACCTGTTGCCCCTCCACGCCTGCTGGACCCTGGACGCCAGCGGCGCGCGTCGCTACCTCGTCGACGAGGTCGCCGTGGGCTATACGCCTAGCCTCGCCGTGCTCGCGCGCACCCCCGCCCGGACGCTCCCGCCCGTGCCCCATATCCTGGGCGTGCTCAACCCCGACGGCAGCCTGGTCTTCGCCGCGCACGAACTGGCGGGCATCGCGCCGCCTCTGGGCCAAGTGCGGGCGCTGGAGCCGGCGGCCGCGACCGTCACTGGGGTGCGGGCGGGGCTGACCGACGGTGAATACGCCGTCACGCACTTCTCCTGCCACGGCCGCTACGACCTGGGCGACCCGTTACGCTCAGCGCTGCTGTTGCATACACAACAGCAGCAGCTCACCCTGGCGGACCTCTACGGCGTCGGCGACGACGATGCGGGGCCAGACGCGAGCCTGGCGGATCAGGGCGCGCCGCAGGCGGTGCCGGACGGTGCAGGGCGCCTGCGCCTGCACCAGGCTCTGGTGGTCATGAGTGCCTGCGAGACGGCGTTGAGCACCCTCTCGTCGCCGACGGACGAGTACGAGGGGCTACCGGCCGGGCTGCTCTACGCGGGTGCGGCGGCGGTGCTGGGCACCTTGTGGCGGGTGAACGACCTGTCCACCGCCGTCCTGATACGCCACTTCTACAAAGAGTGGCTGGACCGGCCATCAGCGGTGCCCACGACCGGGGGCGTGGGCATCGCGGAGGCGTTGCGGCGCGCGCAGTGCATCGTGCGCGAGATGACCGCGGCGCGGGTGCTGGAGGAGTGGCTGACGGAGGAGGCTATCGCGGCCATCCCCTCGCTCTGGGCGCAAATCCATTACGGGCGCATGCGCGACGAGCTGCGTGCCGGCGACCCCCAGGCGCGTCCCTTTGAGCGCGTCGAGTATTGGGCCGGCGCCTGTGCCATCGGCCACGTCTGGTAATGCGGGCAAGAACAGTCTGCGAACAAGCCTATCCCAGAGGTGCGAGCGCGTTGGCCGAGGCCAACGGTCCCTCCTGGACACTCCAGCCTCAGCGACGATCGTGGGGCACCATTTCCTCATTTGTCGGACACTACTCTCCACTTTATGGTTAAGCGCGAGGGAGGGCACATGTCTTCGGGCAGCCGTGATCTGACCGATTTCCATCATGATAAGAGGACACGTCCCAAGGCGAAACGCGCGCTATGCGCGCCCACTACGCGCCCACTACGCGCCCTGACGGCCCGCTCACTTGTCCTGTCCGCCGTCCTCGCCGCGGCTCTCGCCGGGTGGCGGGTGCGACAGCGTCCTGCATGCTTATGCAATCCTTGCGCTAGCGACGAGGTGCCTGTGTGGCAGCGTTACCGACAGCCCAGGTCACTCACCACGGATCGCCGATGTTGGCCTTACGCCTACTGCTCGTAATCATTGGGCTCGTGCGTTACTTAGGTGTCCCGCGTCGGGCGCGGAGCTTTCATGGTGTCACCACCGATTGGGCGTCGCGCTTGGCCGCTTGCAGGCGCTTGGTCGTGGCGCTGGTGGCGTAGACGGCGATGCCCTCCACGCGCGGGTCGAGGGCGGCGTAGCCCTCAATGATGGCCGCGTCCTCCGCGTCGGCGGCGAGCGCCTCGGCCACCTTCGCCCACGGCTTGCGGGCGACGAAGACGGTGTAGCGTGTGCCGACGGGCGGCTCCGGCACGCCCTTGGCCAGGGCGGGGACCTTCTCGCTCACGAGAGCGAGGACGATGGCCTGACCCTGCTCGACGACTGAGCCGGGCCGGCCAATGACGGTGATTTTCACGGTAGCAGCCCTCCCTGAGCTGTGCTGCTGTAGCTGCCGCGCGAGCGCGCGGTAGGTGTCGTCGGTCCAGGCGACGGGCGCTTGTGCGGTCCCGGTGCTCTCCCCGGCATCGGCCCGCGCCTTCTTGTCCTGGAAGAGGTGCGGGAAGATGTAGACCTTGTCGCGCCGACTCACGTCCGCGCTCCGGCGCAGCAGGAGGAAGAACAGGCCCCCTGGCGTCCGACGCCGGCTGTCGTCGGGCAGCATCTGACCGCCCCCCGCCTCGATCTCTTGGACCTGGGCGAGGAACACACGCGCCCGCTCGGCGCCGAGCCGGTCCACGGCACGGGCGATCTGTCCCATAGGGTCGGGCTCCGTCTCGCCGAGCGCGGTGGCGATCTCCGCGGCCAGCACCTGCGCCTCCGGGCTCAGCGGACGCGTGGCGCGTGGTCGTGTGGCTGGTTCCGGTGCGGCTGGTGCTGCCGGCTCGTCCGGCCCGCTCTCGGTTGGTCTGTCGTGGTCCATGGTGTGTCCTCTCGCTAGGGGTCGATGTGCCAGGCGCCCTCGGCGTACACGAGACGGCGTTCCTCTCGGCGCGTGTCCAGGCGCGCGAGCTGGGCCGGGAGCGCGTCGAGCGCCTGCGTTATGTCGAATGGATCGTGGCCCCTGATAGAGACAAACACGCCGTCCGCCTTGAGTTGGAGTGTGGCCGGTGCCGGGCGCTCCCCAATCCCAAGGGCGACGACGAGGGCCGAGGCGACGCCGGGCGGGGCCGTCGCGGGGACGACGAGCCGGGCCAGGGGCAGAGGCAGGCCGGACGCGGCCAGTAGGAGCACGCCCCAGGGGTGCTGCTCCTCCCCGCGCACAGGCAGGAAGGCGCGGCGCTCAACCGCGACGCCGGCGGCATGTAGCGCCGTGATAAGCGGGCCAACGTCGTCAGCCGTGACATGATCCGTGGTTAGGGTGACGTGCGTCGATAGGGCGTCGTCTGTCGTGTCGTCCGTGTGCAGGTGCAGGTGGGCCATGTTCCTATCTACCCGTCCAGGGCTTCCAGGTCGGCCCACAGCGCGGCCCGTACCTTGTCGCGCGGAGCCTGCCCCTCGGTCGATTCGAGCAACACCACTGTCTGAAGGTCCACGCCGGCGATCCACCCATCGCGGATATGCCGTGGGCGTCGAGGCGCAGGGGGCACCGGAGTAACGTCATCCATCGGCGCAGCTACAGCTGTCACAATTGTGACAGGCTTCTCCGTGTCATTGGATGCCTGAGGAGGCGTCGGCGTCGCGTCAGTAAGGGAGGGCGCTGCTGTCACAATTGTGACAGGCTTCGCACAGTCCCGATGGTCCTCTGGCGGTGGCGTAGGGGATGTGTTCACGCCCGTGGCTTCTGTCACAATTGTGACGGCGGTGGGCGGGACGACGTCCTTCATGGTTAAGCGATCGCCAGCCTCGGCCCGCCTCAGCAGGTCACGCCGGCGCGCGGGGTCCTCGATGCGCGCTAGCTCGGCCGCAGCGCTTGGGCCAATGGTTCCCGCACGCACGGCCTGCTCCACCGCAGGGTCGGCGATCAGACGGAGGCGCCGGGCGACGTGCTCGTGGCTCTTGGCGACGCGGCCGGCCACCTCGCGCAGGGAGAGCCCGAAGCGGTCCATGAGCTTACGATAGGCATGAGCCTCGTCCAGGGGGTCGAGGTCGGCGCGCTGCACGTTCTCGACCAGGGCGAGCACCTCCATCTCCTCGTCGGAGAGGGGACGCGCCACGCAGGGGACATCGGTCAGGCCAGCGATCTGGGCGGCTCGCCACCGCCGCTCGCCGGCCCCAATTTGGTAGCGGTCGCCGGCCTGACGCACGGTGAGCGGCTGCAGGACCCCGCGCGCGCGGATCGACGCGGCTAGTTCCTCAAGCGCCATCTGGTCAAAGGTGGTGCGCGGTTGGTAGGGATTGGGGTCGAGCAAGCCCACGGCGATCAGCTTGGCGCCGGGCAGGTCCTCGACCCCGACAGTTTGTGGGCGTCGGAAGAGGTTGGCCAGGGGGTCGCGCATCAGAGGGAGGTCACCTTTGGGCATGGGTTGCCTCCGTGGGCTGTATGGGCGCTGCGATGGGCGTGGGTAGGCTCCACCGTGTAGCGAGCGCTGTGGCGATCTCGCCGTAGGCCAGTGCTAGGTCGCTTTGGGCGGCGTAGTGCATCAGAGAGACACCGCGAGCCGACGCCTCGGACGCCTTGACGCTGCGTTTGACACGGCCGAGGAATGGGACTTGACCGTCGAGGCGGGCCTGCACGGCGGTAGCCATCTCGCGACCGTGGGTGGTGCGATCGTCGACCATGGTGAGGACGTAGCCAGCGAGACCGAGCGTTGGGTTGAGCTCGCTCTTGCGCACGCGGGCGACGGTGGTGAGCAGATAGCCCATGCCGCGCACCGCCAGGAATTCGGGGACCACAGGGATGAGCACCTCGTCTGCGGCTGTGAGCGCGTTCAGGGTGAGCAGGCTGAGCGAGGGGGGGCAGTCGATCAGCACGACATCGTAGGCGTCGTGGGCGACCTTGAGCAGGCCGCGTAGGGCGTACTCGCGGCGGACAGCGTTGAGCAGTTCGATCTCGGCTGCGGCCAGGTCGATGCTGGTGGGCAGCAGGTCCAATGTCGGGCCGAGGGCGTGGGTGAGGTCATTGACCGGGTAGGGCTCGCTCTCCTTGAGGTAGTAGGTGAACGCATCGTACAGCGTCGTCGGCAGTTCATCGGGGTCGAGGCCTCCGGCGATGGTGAGGCTCGCCTGAGGATCAAGGTCCACCAGTAGGACGCGGTGGCCACGGTCGGCGAGCGCCGTGCCGAGAGCCAGCGTGGATGTAGTCTTCCCTTGCCCGCCCTTCTGATTGGCGATGGCGATAATCTTGCTCATGCTTGTCCCTTTACTCATAGTTTGGCCATTGTGGTCAAGGTATGCTTCCAACTTTGATAGTTCACCGGGTCCTCCTTGGGTGCCCCCGTCTGAGGTTACGCCGTGGTGCTTAGATTTATACACCTTGGCCGTACCCTTTTGTCGTGTCTTGGCCGCGCTCACGCAGCAATAAGCATCTCGTCAGCATCATCCTCGCGGCCACGCTATGCGTCTAGTCTGCACTCGCGGCCACACTATGGGTCCAACTCTGTGCCGGGCCTGCTGATAGTCACGCCTACGAGGCGGCCAATCTATGCTTCCAATGCGGCCAAGTTATGGGTTAAGTGACAATAACTCTATGTCCCTTGTGTCGTGGTGTCGTTACTCATGGTGTCGTTCGCGGCGTCTTCGGCGGCTTTCGATTTCCGGCCCCTATAGCCGCCCCGCTTGCCCAGGCGTTCCCGCCGGTACGTTTCGATGGCCTCTCGTGTCACCATGTTGAGCCGCGGATTGATCGGGATGTAGTCCAGGGTCCCGCGGACAATCGCATCCTTGACGGCCCCGGGGGTGATCCCCAAGAGGTGGGCCGCTTCGGATGTCGTGAATAAGGTGCGTTGCTCTCCCTCGGCCATAGGTGTCCTCCCCAAACGGTCTCTCCGTATCGTACCGCCTTGGGCAGTAGGGAGGGTGTGGCCCCCACGGGTATAGGCGAGGAGCGCGGTCAATCGACGTGTGCGCGTCACCGACGCGAGGCATGCGCCCAGGGTGCGATCCCGGCCCTGGATGTCGATGGGGACGAATCTATCGCGTGAATGGTCCATGGTCGTTTCCTTCTCGCCGTTTGTTTGGTGCGTGTCGGTATCCCTATGGTCGATCGGGGGCGCCGGCGGCTCTAGTCCATCTAGCCCGCGCCGGCGCCCCCGCTGTCCCGTGTTTCCCCCCGTCGTCAGGCGGCCTGTCGCCGGGTGTCGTCCTCGTCGGTGGCGTCGAGCGCCGCGCCGAGGGCGCGGACCATCTGGCGCAGGGAGGCGTCCTCCGGACGGCCGCTGGCCAGCCGCGCGGCGATCACGGCGGCGCCGTGCAGGACCGTCGAGTGGTCCCGGCCACCGAGCAGCCGGCCGATCCGCGCGCAGGGGAACGCCCTGTTGCGGGTGGGCAGGGGCCAGGTCAGCCGCGTCCGCATGAGCCACATCGCCACCTGGCGGGCCTCCGCGAGCGCGGCGACCCGACAGGGGGAGAGGAGATGCGCCGGCGTCAGGGTGTAGGTAACGGCGACGGCCTGGCGGATGCGGCGGGCTTCGGCGAGCTGCGCCCGCCGGAGCTGGCGGAGCGCCGCGCGGCGCTCCGCGTCGTGGGTGTTAGGGTGCATCGTCGGAGCCCTCCCTGTCGTCGGCGTCGGCGTAGGGACCCAACGCCTCCACGCCCTCATCCATGTGACGAACGCGCGCGCTCTCGGCGTCGTACAGCGCCGCGAAGGCGGCGGCCAGGAGGGCGCGGCCCCACGGCGCCAGGGCGTCGTCGTCGGTGGCGTCGAGGTCGTCCAAGGCGCGCGCGGCGCGCGCGGCCTGCGCCTCCGCGTCCGCGCGCTGTGCCAGGAAGAGCCGGGCGATCTGGCGGCATGCCTCGGGTGTCAGCGTTATGTCAATGCGATCCATCGTGTGTCCCTCCAATCTTTCCTATCTGTCGTGCAGAGGGGCCGGGCTGCGGGGCGGCAGCCCGGCGGGGGCGGGGGCGGTCAGGCGGCGTCGTGGGCCGGGGCCTGTGCGGTCTCCGTCGCGTCCCCCTGCCCGGTGTCCCCGGCGCCGTGTGGGAGCGGGGGGCAGAGTGCGGGGAGTATGGGCGGCGCGCTGGTCTGATCGCCGGTGTAGAGCTTGAACACCGGATCGGGACCGGCGCTATCGTGGTTGTCGGGCTCATAGTCGCGGGCCGCTTGCGCCTGCCGGAGCAGCAGCGCCTCCACCGTCGCCTTAACGAGGCCGAGCGGGTCGAGCGTGCGCAGCCCCGTGATGTGCTCCGCGCGCGGGTGTGCGCTTCCCCCCGCGCGCATGAGGGCGCCCGCGTCCACGCCGTGCCGCCGCGCGATCTCGCCCCAGTCCTCCTTGGGCAAGCTGACGTGCGCGAGGGTGTACGCGGCCAGGGTCGCCAGGTCGTGGGCTTCGACATTGGCGATCAGGTCCACGGCGCGGCGCACGGCGAGTAGGTTGGGGGTATAGTCCTGTTTCTGGGCGAGACGGCGCGTGCGTGTCTCCTTGCCCTTCTGTGCCGCCGTTTTCTCGACGGGCGACGTGTAGCCGGTGGGGCCGACGCGGGGCAGGGCGGCGGGCGCGTCCTGCGAGCGCGCGGCCTCGGCCTCCTCATACGCGGCCTTGCCTTTCGCGTGCAACGTGGCGTAGTGGTCGGGCATGAGGCAAAAGCCCTCGTAGTCGCCGTAGGGCGAGCGGTAGGCGGCGAACGGGCACGCGCGGCACACCGCGTACGTGTCGAAGTAGTTGTCGCCGTAGCGCCCGCCCTGGTCGGTGTGCCAGTGGGTGAGGCGCTTGACGAGCCCGGCGTGCAGGCTCGCCGTGGTACTCGGGTGCGCGTCGCTGTTGACCCCCTTGGCGATGTCCCCGGCCATAGCCTCGATCAGGCGTGGGAAGCCTTTGTTGTCCCGGCCTCCGTGCGTGTACTCGTGGAGCTTGAGCATCTTGGTCAGGGTGAGCCGCCCGGTGGCGTCGTGTAGGTAGAGGTCCTGCGCCGTTGCCGGAAGGTCGCACAGCTTGAGGCGGTCCTTGACCCATTCCTTGCCGCACCCGATCTTCTGGGCGATCTGTTGAGGCGTATAGCCAGGGCGGGCGCGCAACGCGGCCAGGCCGCGCGCTTCCTCCAGCGGGTGCAGGTCGCGCCGCTGGAGATTTTCGAGGACCGTCGCTTCGAGGGCCGTGTCGGGGGTCAGGTCGTGACGTAGGATAGCGGCGATGGTGGGGCGTTTAAGCACGTCCCTGGTGGCACGTAGGCGGCGCTCGCCGGCCACAAGCAAGGTAGGGGGGCTGGCCCTCCGGGGCGTCGGTGGCGGCGCGCACGATGATGGGCTGTAGGAGCCCTTGCGTCTTGATGGAGGCGGCGAGGTCGGCTAACCCGGCGTCGCCGTCAAGGTCAAACAGGGTCCGGGGATTGGCGCCGTCGGTGGCGATGTCGGCCACGGCGATCTCGCGCCAGGCGGGGGCGGGGATGGGGGCGGCTGTCTTGGTGGTCATGGGGTATTCCTCTCGCGGGTGGGGAGGGGAGCGGGGCGGCTCCCCTCGACATAACTAATACTCCTCCGGCAGGAGCAAGGTGGTGGCGGCGCGGTGGCCGTCGTCGTCGGCGGCCTCGGTGATGATCCAGACCTTGACGCCTTGCGCGACGACGTAGGCGCTCAGGAGGCGGGAGCCGTCGCGCAAGGCGGCGTCATTGGCGGCGCGGTCGTGCGCGTCGAGGTCGCCCCAATCGCCGCTGGCGTGGCGGCTCAGGAGGGTGGAGGGGGACGTGTCGGCGGCGGCGAGGGCGACGAGCGCCCCCGGCGTGGCGACGATCTGGCCCAAGTGGGCAACGAACAGCACAATCATCGGTGTCGGCTCCAGCGGCTATGAGGGGGAAGGGCTGGCGGTGATGCCAGCCCTCGGCGGGTGCTAGGGGTGCTACCAGGCGTACCAGGGGACGGGCAGGGGGAGCGGGGCACGGACGGGCGCGGGGTCGGCGTCTGCGGTCATGGCCTGCTGGTAGGCGTCGCGGTAGGCGGTCAGACGTGCGATTGTCACGTCGAGGAGGTTGAGCAGGGCGGTATCATCGGGGAGGTCGATGGACATACTGACCTCCGTCGCGCCGATGGGATCATGGGGGCGAAACGTCGTGGTGACGAAGATATCGCCGTCGTAGAGCGCGAGGGCGGTACGCGGCGGTATACTGGGGATGCTGGCCGCGACGTGGGTAACGGGTATGGCTTGGGTGGTCATCTCTGTGTGTCCTTTCCGTGGTCCGGTTGACAGTGGGCGGGGGCCTTATTCCCCCGCCCACTTTTTTTATGTGGAGTGGCTAGGCCCCGAAGGCTTCGAGTAGGGCGGCGGCGCCGGCGGGCCGGGCAAGCGCGGGGGGCGGCGCGGTGCGGGCGCGCTTGGGGGTGATGGCCCGGTAGCCCTGCTCCGTCATGAGGGCGAGGGCGAGCGCCCAGCAGCGCATCCCCTGCTGGCCGGCCTCGCAACTGCATTGCAGGCGCAGCGCGTCGATCATGTGGGTGTGACCGGGGCGGGTGCGGCTGTCGATCTCGAAGGTGTATGACCCAGTCCTACGGATAATGGCCGCGCGGGCGCTGGTCTTACTCTGTCGCCGTTTCTCTTGCCGTGTCATGTCGTGAAGCTCCTTATTAGCCTCGTCATTGGTGGGAGCCATACGCCCCTCACACTCTAATCATACATGCTACGTAGCATGTTTGTCAAGGGCGAAAATGGAAGGCCGTTTTATAATGGCGCGTGATCCTGCGTCATGTTCCTGTTGTAAGAATGCACATAAAGTGCGCCGGCCTCACACCTGAATTGGCACCGTGGGGCGCATAAAGTGCGCCGCTAATCGCACAGAAGGTGCGCTGATCCTCGTATTGTCGCGCGTAAGGTGCGCCGATCCATGCACGACGGGATTGCCCGTGGGGGTGGGCTCAGGGCACGGGTGAGGCCTCGCGCCCGTGTGGCGCAGGCCAAGCGAGGGGACGGGGGGCAGGCGGTGGCGGATCGGCGCACCTTCTGTGCGACGACGGGCGCAGGTTATATGCGACATGGCGCATCTTATGTGAAATCTTACAGGCGCAGCACAAAACGTCACAGTAGGTGCGCCAGAAACGTCACAGTAGGTGCGCCATCCTTCAAAAACGTCACAGTTGCTGCGCCGATCCGCGCGGTGTGCATCTCAGGTGAGCGGAGGTACTGCATCTCTAGAGATGCAAAATCGCGCTCAAAAAGAGGGGGATGAGGGTGCGCAAAGGGGCGGCGTGCAAGACGGCGCAGGAACTGTGACGTTTCTGGCGCAGGAACTATGACGCTAGGCGCAGAAACTGTGACGTCTTACAACACTGGGGTCGGGCAACGATCCCTTCGTAGAATGTATTAGGCAAGAGGTTGTTGCACACGAGCTGGAGCGCGTGGGCCTCACGTCTATCCGCGAGGCACACACGCGCCGCGTTCAGCAGTCCCTGTGGCTAGCAAGTAGACGGGAGGATAGCTGTGCAACCTGTTGCTGCCCAATACAGAAAGCTGCGTAGAACAGCCATTTGACAATAACTCACGGGGAAGGGGGCTAACTGGACCGCAAATGATGATTAGCGGTCGAGTTTGGCCCTTTAACGGCCTGTTAGTGGTCGAGTGAGAGTGGTATATCCCGCCGAAAACTGGCCCGCTAACAGAACTGGGCCGCTAATAAGCGCTCAAACCAGGTATCAACCGTAGAAATTGGCGCTCTACGTACGTGGCATGCCACAAATGGCTGTTCTACGCAGCTTTCGTTGCCTGACCCCTAACACGTTCATGCGCGTGCAATCGGGCTGCTACGATACTGATTGGTTAGCGCACGCCGACGGCACGCATCGTGCGCCAACGTTCCCACGGCTACACCGTTAGCCGCCGGTGTGTTATACATACATCCCGGTGGCTACCTACCTGCCGACGCACGAGTGATTAGTACGGGAGGGCGCTGTGCTACGATTCAAGGCCTTTAGCGGTGCGGACGCGTCTAGTGTCGAGGAAACGATTAACAAGTGGTTAATGCAAGCAGAGCCGGACATCAGGCTGATGCAGCAGTCGTTGACTACATCCGGCGCGTTGACCATTAGTTTCCTGTACGACGAGGGCTTCATGGCTACCGAGCAGCGCATGAGCGTGGAAGCGGTCGAGATCGTAGACCGGGCGATGCGCGCGGAACCGATCCTGGACCCAATCCAGGTCGACCAGGGGCAGGTATGACGAGTGGCTAGCCGTTTGTCGGAGAGAACGTGTTTTGTCGAGGGATAGCGGCCTTAGAGGCCGTTTTACGGCCAAAATACTTCCCAGCGATGAGCCGGACGCCTGATGTGTGGCGGCTCTTTTCGCATCCACCGTCACGATAGAGCGCCGGCTCATGCCTGTGATGGCTACCGTGGTCATCCGTGCGACAAAAATAATAACTTTGTCGCACGGATGACCACGGTAGCCATCACAGGGGCGCCACCTCCAGGGTGAACGTCCTCGTGTGCGGGGGTCCACGACGGCGCTGGTTACGCCACAAGGCCCACGTTAAGCACAAACTATACCGTGGATGGGCGACTACCATCGTGTTGTACACGGTCGCCGCCGACGTCATGCGCAGGGTGTAAGAATGCACATAAGATGCGCCGGCCCCACACCTGAATCGGCGCCGTGTCGCACATAACGTGCGCCGCTTATCGCACAGAAGATGCGCTGATCCTCACAGTGTCGCGCCTAAGGTGCGCCGATCCGTGCAGGACGGGGTTGCCCGTAGGGGTGGGCTCAGGGGACGGGCGAGGCCTCACTCAGGTGTGGGGCAGCCCCATCAAGGGGACGTGGGAGCAGGCGATGGCGGATCGGCGCACCTTCTGTGCGACGACGGGCGCAGGTTATGTGCGACACAGCGCAGGTTATGTGAAATCTTACACCATCGAACAAAAGCTACGGCTGGTGGTGCGGGGCGTGCAGCCGTTAAACTTCCTGACTATCCTGCGCAATACGGTCGATCTGATCCTGGATCGCTTCCAGGGCTTGCAGGTGATACGCGAGGTGCCGTGCAACTGCCACATGAAGCGCCATGCGGCCAATTGGTGCCCGAGGTTATTCTCGTACGGCGAGCTTGTGGCGTATGACGAGGCGGGCAAGCGCGAGATCTTTTGCATGGAGGGCAAGACTGATGTGTCCGTGCGTGAGCTGCTATATGGCCTGCACGAAAGCACCCAGGAGGCTGTCCTAGCTGACATGCGACAAACGCAGCACATCATTCTGGACGAACAGCGGCATGATCACGAGCAACAACGGGAGCAGTTGCAGCAGTTGGATGTCTTAATCCAGATGCAGCGCCAGCAGTCGGAGTTGATCGCGCGTGGGTTCGCGCGACAGTGGAATCTGGAGATGCATAGGCTGGAGGCAGAGTGCCCCAACACGTTCTACCTGATGCCAGGTAGTCGGGGGGTTAACGTGCAGACGTGGCTGCGGAGTGCGACTAGTCAAGAGTTTCATCTGTATCTGATGTGCCAGCATCCGACCGGCTCGCACGGCGTGGGCGACGGCTATCGCGTGCGCAAGGACAAAGAGTGGTGGATTACGGTTAGTCCCTGGCTACGGGAGTTGGTGACGTTTCTGAAGTTTGCGGTGCCGATGGTCGCTGCGATTGATGAGGCGATCAACGAGGAGGCGTTCCGGCAGCATCTGAAGGGACAGGCCGACTTGCTGGAGGAGATAGTCGCGCTGCCGGAGGCGATGGCAAAGGAAAACTTCGGCAACGCGGAGATAGAGGATGCCATGGGGCGGGTACAACAGAGTACAGGGACGGCGCTGCGCGCGTTACACGCCTTCCTAGTGGAAGTGGACAAGAACGAGAATTGGGGAGGTTTGGAGAGCAGGCTGACACCCGACGGCACTATCCTTTGGCTGTGCGAAAAACATCGTCAGCCCTATGAAGAGAAAGTGTTGATTTTGGGGAATTGACCGCACTTCTAGCAGGCTTCCATCTACTCTAGCCTATAGCCGACTCAGATAAAGATGTAGTATTGCTCGGCGCGGTATCTCGGTCCTCGACGCCAACGCACACAAGTTGGACTGTACGGACGATTAGTGACAGGAGTTAAGGGACGTGCTGGAGCACCCAGCACGCGAACTGGCCCGTGAGGGAGCGCGGCAGGGTGAATGTGTCAGGCGCGTGGATGGGAAATAGCTTATATGAGGCAGTAACATTAGCTACGTTAACATCGGCCAGAGCGTCATTTAGTCGAGGTTTATCCTTTGCCGACTCCAAGCAGCAGATTGTGAGATATAGTAAGTCTAATGTTACATCCTGATGTGCTTTCAAACGCCTCATCGGCTGACTTTTTTGTAGCGTGAGCGGGAATGATGAGGCCGACATCATAATTGAGGAAGGATGGGGTGCATGGACAAGCGTCGTCTCGTTCTGTTTGTAATCTGCGTTGGGGTTCTTATTGCCACCGTTAATGTTTTAAGCAACCTCGTGGCTACTATGGTGCCGCCAGCACTAGTCAAGACCTATTCCTTCTCTAGTTTCCGCTGCATCAGGCGGCTACGTCAAGCGGAGCAGCGGCTTCTGGGGTCGCATGCCGCCGCCGTTGGCCCCAGAAGCCGGTGGGTAGATGGTCGGTGCGGACCTTTTTT
>JAABUV010005695.1_pt1 | contig 14024 bp, 21 predicted proteins | sample 5559971 | NCBI WGS metagenome assembly JAABUV01 (sample SAMN10711881, study PRJNA513362) | rock metagenome | isolation source: Antarctica rocks | place: Antarctica: Victoria Land, Knobhead nord | collected 2015-12-19
AATCTGGCTTGGCTGCTCGTGTCATACATGCATTTGCTGACACTACAATACACAGAGGAACGGCACATGCAGTCTGAAATTTTGCGTGTATATGCATGTGCAATGCCATGTACCATGTGGCATTGCACATGCTGTGTACTGTGCTGTATACAAAGCACGTGCTTTGCCAGTGCGGTTTGTGAGTTTGTGAGACAGGATGGTCCTCAGAGACATGGGCCCAGAAGATGACGTGCAGCAGAGTAAGCTTACTTGTGCAACCCTGGTGGACACACCAACTGCTGAAATGCGGCGTGGCTGTGTGCAGATGATGTTACATGCGGCTCCATTGCCAGCAGCAATGGCATCTTCCAAGATGTACTGGGGCACTTGAGTGCTCTTGCCACAACCTGAGCATCCAGTGAGACAATTTAGCGACAACCTGACTACAGCATGAGTGATCCAGGCAACAAGATGGGCAGCTTGTGATGTGCTGTCAGCTAGCTTTGCAGTTGATAGCTAAAAACAGGCATGTACGTCATTTGCTGCGTCAGTTGGTACAAAAAAACCGATGAGGGTGTAGTTGTGGTGGTTGACCATCATGAGCTGAGATGGCATTGAATTGGCAAACCTTGTGCACCATGACATGCACGTTGTGTAGTCCAGGAATATGTCAATACTCTAGACTGCCTTACTTGCGGGAACACAACAGAAATGCCACAAGCTGTAGATACCCTGACACCTCTCATACAGCATCTGGCTGGACACAGTTCTGCACAACAAACAAAATGGGATACACTCTGATCCATGACTCTCAAAAGCAGGTCATACCTGTGGCTCCGCTGATGACAACAACACAATGCTGACTGAGCTTTGTGAGCAGGTCTTTGCGCTTGCTGAAGGCAGGAAGCTTCTGGCGGGCTTGCCGCATAGATGCATGCGCTGCCTGAACCAGAAGTGCTTCCTGCTGCTGCTGCAGCTGCCTGCTCTCAGCCTGCCGTTCCCTGACACTTGGAAAACGCCTGTTGCCGCTCCTCTGCCTGCGCTGGCTAGCATCACCAGTATGACTGACTGCAGGCGCAATAGCTGATACTAAATGGGTTGAGTCAGCTGTTGCCTGTCTAGCTCCAGGAGGGGGTGCAATGGTGGGATAGGGAGGCTCAACAGGGAGGGCTTCTAGCATGTCAGCTAGGGCAGCTACAATGATGTGTAACATGCTCTGTCCAGCTTCTTGCTTGGCTTTACCAGCAAGCTGCTGGGTGAGGAAGAGGAGCTGCCGAGCACTCAGCTGGGAGCACCTGTGTGCACACAGGAAGCAAGGATTACCACATACATCCATGACACTCCTTTCAATGGTTTTCGGCTTGACATTCACAGAACCACCATACAGCAATTGTACAGGCGTGTAACGACATGTGTGTGCAACTGGTCCAGTAAACTTGTGCAGGTACTTGTTGCATGCAGAGTTTCACTGTTGGTTGCTCCAAAATCATAGTTTGCAGTAGCCATGCAAACCAACAGCCAGACGGACCTGATACCAATTCTGGGGATGTCATCAGGATAGCAGGAAGGTTGCCAAGCTTGCAGCTCCACCACTGATCCCTCCTACACATGCACATCAGCTTAGGCTGCTATCTATGTTGGAAAATATATGTACTTGCCACAAAGCCAAAGGCAGAAGCAGCAGCATGAGCTTGACTCACATGCATGGTAATGCTACTGCCTGACTTGAGTGTGAGAAAACAGCTTGAAAGCAACAGCATATCCTTGAGACACTGTTGCCAGTCTGATGTTAGATCCTGGCATGTAATGTGCAAGGCTCTGTACCAATCCAAAACACATAAAGGACGTTGGAAGGGCTGACAAGCAGGTGATGTGAGTGAGATTGGCTCACCTGTGGCCCCGCAGTCTTGAAAAGCATGGAAGACGTCCCAGGGGTTGACACCATACTTTCATACACAGCAGTCAGCCCCTCCACATCATTCCGCCACTCAGCATTTGCGTGGCCCTGTCCTTCCAGCAGGGCTGTATCCATGGCATCTGTCCTCTCAATCCCTGCATGTCCGTCACGCCTGCTCACTCCCCAAACATGACACAGAACAGCTAAAGCAAAGCCATGACTTCACAATATTCCTTTGCAGCCTTTCTGTTGAAGTCAGCATAAGGCAGCAGGGCGTGACAGTTGTCTGGTATAAGCAGTGAATGAGGTTTTATGTACAAAAGGCTCTGTATGACATGCTTGAGGTTCTGCTGCTGAAAACAGCTCTGACCTGAGAGTCGTGCAAAGAGATCTTGGTGTGCTGCGTCAGGGCTGCCCTTGAGGCGCTGCAGAGCCTCCACACATGATGGCACAGGGTAGCCCCATCTGGACAACTGAGCCACTGCAGGATCCTGCAAAGCCTCTGCTGATTTTCCAGCAAACAGCACACTGACAGGCTTGCCAGCAGCACCTGCACAGCAGCCTGGCATGGTCAGCAGGGCGCTACTGCCAGCAAGGTAAGGTGAATGTAATTGCATCGGCAGACATTTTTTTGAGCTTGATACATACAAGATAGCTCAAAAACGCGTGCAGGAAAAGTCATTGGTGTGCTGGGCGGCATAGAAGAAAGTCAATTTTGAGCTTGTGCTGGTCCAGATGAGGCGTTAGATTCAGAGTATGACATCAGCAGTTGACAGCATGTGCAGAGGCTTACCAGGCGCAAAAGCGAGCGGTAGTTCCTCTTCAGGAATGTGCAAGCACAGCCAGTCCAGGCAGACAGCTAGACTAGGGTGAGACACACTGTTGATGGCACTCTCTGCATCTTGCTCGGTGAAGCCCAGCTCCTGCAGCTCGCAGGTGATCACCTCATGCTCCCCTGCACATTCAAGCTCATAGCTGTTGTACAGAGCAGACACCACAGCAATAGCCAACCACTCAGCCTCTGATGATGTACAAACGCATCAATCACACACTTCTCATTTTGACCATCACAGGGAGACAGCAAGTCAGATCACAATGCAAGCAAACGTTTGTGGTAGCGGTACAATGCTGCTGTTGTGTGAGCCTTACATTCAAGACAATGGAGTTAAAGTTGTGGAAGCACTCACCTGCTGAGTTGCCATTGGAGGATACTTGCTGAGCGTCTCTCAGCTGGGCAAGCACCTGCTCTACCCGGCAGCGCTGCTGTTGACTCATGATGGCAGTCACAGGCACCTTGCGTGCCAGAGCCTTGCGCCGGCCAGCATCACGCTCTTTGCGGCTTTCTGCTGCAGCTGCTGCCCTTGCTTGGCGCACCTGTGCATCCTCCTCCTGCACACCAGCAAAACATACTGTGCCAAGCAAGTCTGCTAGTCAGCCTGAATAAGTCATGTACAGACGCCATGTGCATTGTTTAGTCACTGCAAAACATAAACTTGAGCGCAGACTGCCATCCCAGACAGCATCGCGCCTTTGACAGCGTGCTCAGTCTGCGGGGCTCAATCAGCAGAAAATGCAGAAAGATGCTTTGTCACAACACAAAACAGCAACAATTACACTGACGGTTTGCTGACCTGCTGCACACACCAGGTCCATGCAGCTTGAAAGGCCTGGGGAAGGACCCTTTGCATGTTGCGATTGCCTGCAACTCTGGCCAAGGCCGCAACAGCACCTCTCTCCTGAGCCTCCTCAGATGTGCCTGCTGCTTGTGCTTCGTCCAGGAACACCACAATGTCCTTGTCAGCGTTCTTGTCATCTGGTAGCACTACCTGTTTCATTGCATGACAGTTGATAATGAGCACGCAGCCAAACATCCCACCAAGCTGACACGGGCACTGTGCCTTGTAAGGTTGGTACAAAAAATACCAGTGTGGCTTTCCATGCAGGCCGCCACATTTCTGAGCCACTGAATCCATCAATGCCAGGCCTGACAGGATCTAGCTGAAGTGCAACGTGTGTGAACAGCAGACTTGAACAGCAGCAATGCACAATGCTTTTGTGCACATGCCTATTGAACAAGCTCACCTTGCACCTCATGGTGTCAGCAGCAGCAGCCAGTACTTTGTATCTTGGCTTTGGCCTCTTCTGCTGCTGGCACCATTCCAACAGCAGCATTTTGGGGGACTTCTCTGTGTAGTATCCCCCCTTGCTGCCAGGCTGCATTGTACTCTTGGTCTGCAGCAACATGCAGTCCATAAATCTCAGCATGAGCGACCCAGATAAAATGATGCCTATGATGCCAGTGATGCCTGCACTGCACAGCAGACGTTGGAGTAACAAAACACAAAAAAAGGCTGCAGTGCAGTGCAAACACAAGGTAGCTCAGCACAGTCTGCATGTTGACAGACACCAAATATACTTTGCAATTCTGAAGGTTCATGCAATGGGCTCCACCTGTGGCTCAGCAGAAGATGAAACAGGAACATGACTTGCTTCTTCTAACTGCTCCTCTGGATGCTTCTTGGCAATATGCTCTCGAAATCTCTGTATCTGCTGAAAGGTACGGTCACAGTGTGGACAGTCAAGCACCTGGTTGCGCTTGTCAATAACTGCAGGCCCCTTGTTGGCTCCCCCGCTTGCACCAGACCTGCAGAGTCGACAAATACAGAGTTTGCAGGACATGGCAGCTTCCAGCAGACATGACCTTGTAATATTACACATCAGGTGCACCAGCGCATATGTAATAATCAAACAGCTTGTCCAAGAGGGACAAGCTTGCAAGTACATACGAGTACACATGAGCCTTCTTCTTTTTCTCCTCTTTGGTCTTGGTGCCACCCATCCGGACACAATGATACTACTGAGAAGAAGCAAACATTCTGCTCACGTCGTGCGTTTTATGGCGCAGGGCCGGTTGACTCGAATTACTTGGTTTTGGCTCAATGTCAAAGGCGGCCTGTTAGCGCAGAGCCGGCTGTGAGGCCGAAAAGGCCAAGGTCATAATGTCGCGCCAAGACGAGGCCTGTGCGTTCGCCGATCTGCGCGCTGTTACACCCATCCTTGGCTCCACTCCAATTTTGCAGACGAACGAGATTTCCAGTCAATACTCGTCTGTTCAATATTCTAATCCGGTGCCTGTACATGCTACCCGGTCACTTTCATTTGAGGGGTTGAATGCTGCGTTGAGATGCTGGCATGTTGCTTAGCTGTTGCTGAATGCTGTGCAAACGCGAGTATGAAACACGGGTTTACCTCAAGGCTGACTTAAGGCCAGGCTTGTCCTGCATGCAGAGACACTCCAAATACGTCTTACTGGGTCCAATCCACGAGTACTGCAAATACGCTGCTGATGAGCGTTGTCAGGTCAGGCTGAAGAGCTTCAAGGTAAACACAAGATTTCAGCAACTGTACAAACAGATGCAGCTGTGGTCATAGACCTGTTAGCCAGACTGCCCTGTGGACAAACACTTCTACTCTGACACCCTGACGTGCTGCAAAATCAGAAGCCCGCCCATTTGCAGTCAACGTCACAGCATGCTGGTCATCCCCCAAGGCAAACACGATCCGTTGAGCAGCTGAAACTGCTTGCAAGTGGGCAACTCTGTTGTGCAGAAACTCAAAGCTATCAACATTATGTGTGTGAGCTTGCTGAGTGCTGTTCACCACTGCTGACACATCACTTGATGTTTTTTCTGCCTCTAATGGATCACAACTGAAGACTAGCAGCTTGTTCTGCAAAGCCTGCCAGCGACATCTTTCGTTATGACCCCCAAACTGGTCTAAGAGTTTTTGAAACTGCAATATAGCAGCCTCAGCTGCAATCAGTTCTTTCCCATCTATGTATGGCTGCAACATGGGCAACATTGGCTCCTGGCTTTCTGCAGCCAAACTTTCCTGCACACGCAAGTCATGCCAGCATTGTGGGCCTCTTGAATGCCTGTCAAATGCACTTATGAAACGTGTCTTATGCAGGTGCAGCAACACAGCCATCTTGGCATGACAAAACCAAAGCTCACCTCAACAGGAAGCACTCATGTCATGCAGCAACAGCATTATAGTGTTGACGTGTGCATGCACATGTTTCATGACTTTGAATGCAGGCAATAGATTTACGACGTGCAATCCTTGACCATGTGATTGCAAGCATTCGGGACTGTTGTGAGAGGAGCAATGCCATTCAATTCCACCCTATGTGAGAGGTTATGAAGGTGCCCACCCGCCAGTGAGTAACTCTCTGGGCCCAAGCTTGCAACTCAGGGGCCTTTGGATCTGCATGACTGACTTCTGATACAAGAGCGCAGAGAGTAGTGACATCCAGATTGGTCACACTAGGCGCCGGCGGCATAGGTGGCAAAAGGGCAGGGTCAAACAGCCCTGGGCCTGACACCAGCACTCCCATTGCCTGTACACAACACGTAGCACAAGGGGTGATGCAGGTCGCAATGCATTCATGGCGTATACCTGCCACATGACAAGCTGCACCCCGCAATACAGCTACCATGACATGCACCAAAAAAGCTGCAGCAACGACGTTGCAGACCAGCAGTCATGTGCCCTGTGACTGGCCAAGACAAGGGCAACACAGTGCCATGACCAGTGCACGCACACGCCAATGGATGGACTACCACAGGCCAAAAGTGTGTTGCTGTATATATGAGGACCTGCCTCCTTAGTCTCATGCAGGAACAATCTGTTGCTGCATGATAAATTGTTTACTTGACCATCAAGCTGACTCACCGTGAGCTGAGTCTTTACATCAATGTGTACACCTTGTGGAAAATGAAACAACACTGTCGGCGTTTGCCACATCAGCTGGTTGCATGCAGCTTGTGCAATGCGTAGCTGTTGCTTTGCTTGCTTTTCCAGACCTGCAAACACATCAGAGCGGAGTCAACCCTTGCAGCTGATTTGGCCATCAAGAACACAAAGTAATGCAATAATGCCTGATCTGAGCAAGCACCTTTAAAATGTCCAGGATTGCCAAGCCATTGATTGCTGTCAATATCAAATGGTTCGTGTGCTTTGACCTCAATCCAAGCCAGTCCCTGCACGGAGCTCACATGTGTCAGTAAGATGTAAGCTGCTGCCACGCAGGCACTACAAGTTCAAGCAAACCGCAATGCACTTGTTTTGCAGACCTGCTGAGCCACAACATCAACCTCAACGCTTTCGCCTGAGCGGACAAAGTGATTGGCAAGTATGTTGGCATTGTTGAATTTGCGCTGTTTGCCTTTGCTTGAGGCACCTTCACCTGACTTCAGAATCCACTGCTCAGTAGATCAGAGTGCATGTTAGAAGAGGTGGCATAAGAGTGCCGCATGTTTAATCAAGCGGACAACACAGCGTACCAGCAGACACCTGGCTGTAGAACCTGGCCCCTAGGCAGACAACATTGGTAGCTTGTTGAGCAACGTCAAGCTCTGCCTGCATACCCCTCAGGTTGTTGCGCGCACCCTGCAACTGAGCTGCTGCAGCAAGGCTTGCCACACAGTCTGACGAGGCCTGGCTGCTAGAAAAGCCTGCACTCTCCTCTTGTGCAAAATCATCAGTGGAGGCCAGGTCTCGCTGAGCTCTCTTCAGAAGCCTTTCTGTCCCTTTCACAGTGGTGTGAGTGCTTGCATAATGTGCAACGGCCTCGCACAAACGCTGCAACTCAGATTGCACGGCCTGAAAATCAGCGACGGCACTCATGCAGCGGATCTGAAAGGTTTGCTTGCCGGTGGGAGGGCCAGCAATCCTTGCCGGCGCTAGGTGTACGCCAAGTGGGCCCGGTAGACACTGAGCCAGCTTGGGGTAATTCAGCATGCGTTTAACACATGATCCTGTATTGTACTTCATCGTCGTGCATGTAGATTCTAGCTGCCATGCTCTGTTGATTAGAAAGACAATCTAGCTCTTTGCCATGCCGACATCAAGTTGCAGCTCCGAAACCAGCATGCCAATCATCTCACAGGTAACAATGGTGAGGTAAGTCACTTTCAGGTAAGTCCACTCCGATCAAAGCACCTAGGTTCGCTGTACTTCAGGCAAGCATAAAGGATGCAGCAGCGTCGCACATGAGCACAGAAGCGTAGTGCTGCCACTGCATACCCGTTCATGTATACGAGACACTGTGACTGTTTCTCACTGTGTCACTGCTGTGATCATGACTGCTGTGATCATGACTGCGCGATGCGAACGAGTCAGTGGTCGGCTCGTAGGATCAGTGTTTGCAGCGCGTGTAGGCCGAAGATCTTTCAAGGTCAATGCAGCAGCGGCATCACCGACACCAAGAGTCCGATACGCAAAACGTCCCGAGGAGTCTGACCTGTTTCTCTATACTTTCCCTCCGCCCAAGCAGGTTGGCAAGGTGACAAATTTGGAGCCCGACGAGGTCTCAGTAAATTTGAACGATCTTCGCACCAGCAACAAAGTTACCCTGCACCGCAACGGTTTTGAGCTGGTCAACTTCCCGAGCGGCCAAGAAATCGATTGGGAGGATGAACAGCAGGTCTGCCTCTGTTTTGCTTGCAGCTGATGCACAATGCGTGTGCTCACTTGTCTGCTTGCGACTGAGGTCAAAGAGGAGTACTATCCAGAGGTGGATGCTCTGATCAAGCGCTTGACAGGAGCCAGTCGAACTCACATCATGCAGCACGGTCTTCGCAGAGGCAAGGTTGAGAAAAGGTATGCTCTCATTAAGCAAAGAAAAGCTTTGGCTCGACATCAGCAAATTTACATTCAAGTCAACTTGCCCTGAACTCCGATGAGAATAGACTTTGATGTAGCAGTCTGTGCATGTTCAGGCAGATGAAATGCTACAAAATTCCAGGCAAAGAAGACCCTGCATTTTTTGCTCACGTTGACTTCACAGACGAAAAGCGCACCTAAAGTACTCAAGCAGCACCTTGGCTCAGAAGCAACAGAGCTGAGCCGAAAACCCTGGGCAATCATTCAGGTATGTGCTCACACGCGTGTGTCCAGCCTCCCAACAGCCGCTGCCACCTCAGGAGGCTTCTGTTACAAGTGCCAAAGATATAGAGTATACATGTTCAATTCTGTTTCCCAAGTGTGTCCAGCCTGATCTGCAGACAGCATGGACCAGTGCTTTTTGGCAACAGCATGGCTTACAATCTGCATTTTACGGTGATTACACCACATAGCATGCCAACGCCTTAATCAGGGCAAACCCTGCTTTGATACACAGGTTTGGCGTCCATTGAAAGGACCTGTTCAAGACTCACCTTTAGGAATGGTGGATGCAGCAACACTTTTAGTTGATGACATTTTGGCTGTAAACGTGCATGTTGAAGGTGGACATGTGCATGAGGTCAACTTTGTGGCGCACAACCCAGACCACAAGTAAGGGTCATGCACCTGGCCATCTATTGCCTGTTCAGTGTCTATTCTGGATTTGGTCCAAAAGCCACATATGACAAGGAGATGCAATTCAGGATTGAGCACACCTCTGGAGCCCAATTTCAGGCCATGGTCATGAGCATATTCAGTCTGACTCAAGTGATTTTCTGCAACCAACAAATGCGCATACACCGTGTACATAGTCATTAAGTGTTACAAAGGTTGTTAAGGTGCAGCAAGTTTGCAGATACTGTATTTGAAAACGTGAGGGCAGTCGGCACAAGTGTGAATGATAATGTATGGTGGCCTCTCTTAACAGCCATCAACAGCCAGCATTATGCGACCTGACTGATTATACTGATGGTACAGGTGGTTTTGGACTAGCCAGATGCAAGCAGATGAAGCCTATGTATTTATGAACTATGAGTCGCGCAATGATGGGCGTGCCAGATTCACACCTCATGGCGCAATTGTTGACCCAAGCATCCCAGACAATGCACCAAGAAGGGAAAGCATAGAAACCAGAGCCTTGGTGTTCTGGGACAACTAACGTGTTGTAGACATGTATTTGCTGCAATAGATGACGTGAATTAGTTGAGACATATGCTACCTCATCTTCAGAGTGCAAGTTGAAAACACTTGATCCTGCATTTTCCGATCATCACCAGCAATCAAGTTTGTAAGAAAGCATTGTGTATGTCTAAGATTGCTGACATGTCGCACAACTCTTCATTATGTCCTATGTAGGAAGTTGTGTATATATTTGCTTTGTGTAGGCCGAGCAAAGCTGCAAAGTCAATATGATGCCAGCGCTTTGTCATCAACATCATCCAGCTCTAGATGCCCAAATGCTGCCTGCAAGTTAGGCGGACTGTGTTGTGAAGCTTGAACAGAGTCTTGCAGATGCAAACACATAGCATCATCAAAGTTCCTTGCACCAGTCGGCTGTGCTATGTGCAACTTCAGTGGATGCCAAATAGAGCTTGCATTGCAGAGTAGTGTGCAGGGCAAAGCACATGAGCCAGCATAGGAATGTGTACATGCTTGATCATGCCGCCTCCAGTGCTGCGTGTCTCCAACAACTTGCCAGCAAGGTGTGCGTTGCCTAGCAAAGGGCAGACATATCACCTGATGTGCAACTGAGTAGCAGGTGTGCTCTGTGTGTATGAAAGAATGAAGATCTGCCAGTGTTTTCAGCTCCTGGGTATTGATGAACCAGGTCTGCATGAGCACGAGTCTGTGGCAGTGCCTATAAAGAGCCTCACCATGCAGTAGCCACCTGTCCTGAAGTAGTCATGCATCAAGTGATGCCTGCCCAACAGACCTGTCAGATTTGCAGCCAACCAAGAGTCTGATGTGCTATTCATGCACACGGTATGCTTTTTGCATGAGAGGTTGAAGAACTGGTCAACACCTGCATCTCAAGTGAAAATAAAGCAGTGACGGTGCAACCATCTAAGCTAAACCACAAAGCAAGATTGCCAAAGTATCACGCCATGAACAGGTTCTGCACTGACCGTATCATACCTCAAACTGCACAGTTGGCAGGCAGGAGGCCTATTGCAACTTGTGTACTCATCCTAACATTGCCAGTCTAGATTTTATGGCAGTCTACCTGCCGAGACTCTTCTTCCCTCTGCTTGCGCGCCTCCAGTACATCCTCAGCAAAAATGCCTTCATCAGATGCTGCATGAAATGACATTTCAAACCTGCAGCAAACTGAGGTGTCTCGAATTGGTGGATTCTGTCCATTTCTGCTGAGGCGTCTGTCATGGCCAGCAGAGTTAGCAAGAAGTTCCATTAGCGTGCATTGATGTGCTCAGCATTGGCCAGAGATGAAAAGCAATGACAGAATTTGGCAATTGAAAATGACATGCACACAATGCTCACCAGCCTTTCTGTCCTTTCCACAAAGCCGCTAAGTGAGAGCAGTGGTGAAAGATGGCTTGGCTTCTGGGCATGTGAAAGTCGCTGGTCACGATCGCCAGATTTCTGTCACACCAGACAGAAACAGCTGACTATGGTTCATAATACGTACCACACAAAGTTCACACGTGGCAGGCCTGATGATATCCTGTGTCAAAGCATGTGTTGAAGCAAGCCTATTGTAGCGAGCCAAGCATGCTTTGCTTACTCAACAGAGCTTTACATGAAAGCAAGACCTGTGTAAAGCAGTGATGTACACAACGGCAGGCTTGTGGCTTGCCACCCTACACCATTATGATGTATAAAATTTGCAAAGACATGTTGCTGGAATGCGTACCTCCAGTCTGCTGGCAGTGCATGGATGACCAGACTGAAGTAGGCATTGCCAACTGTGTCATAGCTAGAAACCTCTTTCAGCACGTGCTTTGCAGGGACACCCTGCAGGTTCAGCCCAAGTTGCCATGAGCAAAAGCAATGCAGCTCGCATCAACCATTGGCCAACTTGTCCAGAGGCCAAAAGCAAAGAGCCCAGGGGTGACATAGCCCCAGCAACTGCTCCACATTGACAGAACAGGTGTTGTCAGGCGTTTTGAAGCAGCTGCACATGCATCATGCTGTGTGTGGTTGTATGCAAACAACCTTGAATTGACATGCCCATCAAAGAGGCAAAGTCAGCATGTCCACAATGCTGCACACACAGCAGTAACCAGCATGATACATCGTGGTCAGTGCTGCACGCTACACTAATTGAAGGCACACCTGCTCAAGAAGATAAGCTGCATATGCAGATCCCTCATGAATAACATGACCATTGTCTGAGAGAACTGCAGGCTTGTGAGGAGTTCCGCCACCCAAACACAAGATAGGACAGGGCCCACCTGAGGTTGCACAAAAGAAGTTTGCAGAACTGATATGTGTTGGAAAAAGGCCTAGCTTTCATGCTGTTCTCGTGTGCAAGCTGCAGCTTTTACACGGTGCGCAACTTACCAATACTGTTAAGTGCTAATCAGGATTGTTTGCTGATAAGGAATGTCAGGCAGAGCAGGATCACCTGGCTGTCTGTAAATCTGTAGCGCCATGTCCAGTCGTCGCTGACCCCAACGTGGAATGCCTCCCTGTGCGGTCAAGCCACCCCCCAACACGACAACAGCATCAGGGGTGTGCTGTTGCCCTCGAGACAAGCTTCGGCGTGCGTCTGCTTGTACAGCAAAGTGCTTTCGCGCCAATGGCGGTGGGACAGAAGTGTTGTTGGCAAAGCTTTGCCATGTCCGAGTCAAACGACTTAGCGAATGTGCTGTGATCTGCAACCGCAGAACTGCAAACGCAAGTGAACAACACACTGGTCCGATCTGAGCTGACCTCAGTCACGAGTGCCTCACCCTGCTGTGCATAAGGCAAATAGATCCGCCTTGCGCTGCAGGGGTCGTCCTCTGGGCGGTCACAACTGAAGTTGGCATGTGAAAGTGTCACCGCCGAACGCTGACGTCATAAATTGTATCCAGAGCAGTGCATCCAAGAGCTTGAGGCTGTACTACACATTTAAAGTGCAGCCAGCGAGCGTTTCAAAAGCAAAGGGAGCTTGAGGCTGTACTACACATTTAGAGTGCAGACTGAAACAGTAGTCCTAATTTGAACATGTAGATTACAGGTTGTAGTTCAGCACTTCAGTTCAAAAGCTTTATCGTTCACCTGTCATGTGCTGGCAAATGCACACGATGAGACAGTGCTCAGTACAGGTCTCATGGTAGCTACAATGAGCTTCACTCAGTTCAAACTATAAAAGGAACATAATGAAAGAGGCAGAAAAGAGACGTAAATTGTACACACTATAAAAGGGAATTGAAATGCTGCACGCTGTGCAGACATGCAGACATCGTCAAAAAGCATGGTAGCACTGCATCTGCTCAAAGCCTTCCAAATATGTCTTCAGACATGGCTGTCACCTGTTGTACCCGCTGAGCAAACGCTTGGCTCCATATCATCTACAAACAAAAGCTGGACAACAGACAGTGGCTGCACCCACAAGTCCAAGGGCGCCATATGCAGCTGCTGCAGACTCACTGCTACTACACAGATTGACACTGTAATGCTGTGCCTTTTATAGAGCAGCATAGGGTGCATGTTGACATTCTGTGGCAAAAGCAAAAGTCTACTCCAAAGGGCCCGGGGTCTATTGCAAGCACCGTAACTAGGGTGGGGTGCTTGCAGCAGCTGCAGCCTCCCACATATGGTAATTGGCCAGCACACCTGTCAGCAGCTCACACTTTAGCGTCAAACAACATGCAGCAAGCATGTTGGTGACGCAAACAGCTGTGGCAGATATATAACCGTCAGTGATGGCAGCACAGTGCAAAGCACACAGGAGTGATGTAAGATGCGCAGCATGCATGAAACATCACACAGCCTGCTTGGAGACTAGCACAAGCACATGAGTGGTGTTGCTCACCATCCATCATGGGCTGTGCATCCTTAAACAGCTCCGTGATTACTTTGAACAGTGGGATGCCGACAATGCCAAAGAACCCAAGCTGCAGCAATAGAGAGCAAAACACGGGATGAATGGTACTGTAACCAAATTAGCAGGTTAACAGAAAGGCTTTGTGCATGCTAAGCATGCGCTCTCTGATTTGAGCTGCACCCTCACAGTCATGTAAACTGGTGCTTTTTGGCGTTGTGCATTCATTAGTCTTGTGTGTTATGCAAATGATATGCAACATGGAAGATATGATGTATGAATGGGACAGACTGAACAGGTCACACTGCCACACCTGACTTCTGGTCATGCCTCCAGTCTGTTGGCGGTCCATCAAAGGGCTAACAGGCAACCCCAGCTCCTTCTCTTTGTCCCCCTGAAACAGAACACATCGTAGGCAAAGACAAATTCCAT
>JAABUV010005698.1_pt1 | contig 14020 bp, 19 predicted proteins | sample 5559971 | NCBI WGS metagenome assembly JAABUV01 (sample SAMN10711881, study PRJNA513362) | rock metagenome | isolation source: Antarctica rocks | place: Antarctica: Victoria Land, Knobhead nord | collected 2015-12-19
GTTCAGAATGGTCGCATCCGATGCGTGGAGTCTGCAGCGAATCGGGATGAGTGTGAGTAGTCCGCATTGCGGAAGCGCCCACCCAGTCCAGAGTGTCGGGTGATTCAATCTGTGTCCTCACGTGTTCCGGACAACCGGCGGAACCGGCCCGGCGGTCGCACGGCGCCGTCGCCGGTCAAGGAAACCGCGGCGTCAGCAGGTTTCACAACGGCCGCAGCAGAAGCGGTCCCGCTGTTCGACCTCTAAGAAATCGGGACAGGACGGTCACGTTTCGCGGAGGCGTGTCCCGGTGTCAAGCCCGTCGTGGCGGAATACACATCCCCCGGATGCCACCGACGCCGGGCCGTCGGCCCGTAGCTGCGGGAGTGTGCGGGGGAACGGCTGGCGACGGAGTGTCCAGTGCCAGGATCGGCCATGACGGCTTTACCATCAGAGATCGAACGTTTGTGCTACTGATGGGAGTATCGATGAGTGCAGCAGGCATCGCAGCACCTGCCCGACGGCCAGCGCAGTCCAAAGCTGCGCTGGCCCGGACGGTCAAGGAGCAGCGCCGCGGCTACGCCCGAGCTGTGCTGGCCGCGTTGGCCCGTTCCCTACGAGGACGGCCCACCCCACAGATCCGCCAGATCGTGAAAACATCCCTCCAGCCATTGGGTGTTCGACTCTCCACCGTCGAACTGCAAACAATCGCCAAAGGCATCAGCGCGGGGCACCCGGTGCAGCTGCCCGGGTAGCGAACCGCCATCTGAACGTGAGGGCGCGCCGGCGCGGCGTTGGACCGGCAGAAAGCGGCGGCTGATCGAATGGCTGCGGCTAGGGACCGCCGGCAATCCTGCCTGGACGGCCCATGACTCGGGAACGCCCGACGAGGGGCAGATTAGTTCCGCCGCCCCGCGTACCGCAGCATCGTTACCGTGACCGACGGGACGGGTTCGACCGGACTTTCCTCCCCGGGGAAGTGAACACCGCGCCTGAGCCGCCACCCACGGGCCGCGGCTCACCATCTGAGCAACCCAGAGGCGTACCCGCTTGGCACCACTCAGGGAGGCCGGCCGGCCGAACCCGTCCCACCTTCTGCTCCCAGTGGCTTGGTCGAGACGGCGCTCCCGAGCAGCGGGAGCGGTTCATCGCCGTGGTGCCAGCGCCGCCACCACCAGGTGCTGGGCCGGCGCGGCAACAGTTCAACGAGGATGAACTCCGGGGGTTGATTGTCGAAGTAGCGGCTGCGTCGTTCCGCCATTGCTCGGCGATCTCTTCCAGCTCCGCCACCGCCACTGTCGGACTGAGCCGCTTGAGAGCATCGGACAGCCACGGCAGATAGTGGCGGTCGGCGCTGGCTGATCGGGCGGTGGCGAGCATCGTCGCCTGGATCATCAGCCACTGCCAGTCCTGGGACAGCAACCACCGAAGGTCCACCTGGTCCTTGATCGTCAACGGCAGCGGCTGCGGGGCCACCGCCGCCGGCTCCTGGTACGGCTTGCCCTTCAGGGCCGCGTTGTAGCCCTTCGCCAACTGCAGCACAGCTTGGTTGAAATCCCGGTTCTGTAGTCGTCCTCGACCTGCGCATCCTGGATTTTTCCGCGCAACACGAGCATGTCCCGGCGGGTCCATTCACCGCGGGCCGCGCGTTGCAACGCCTGGTACGCGGCCTGTTCAGCGTCATCGAACGCGGCGAGCCGATACCACGACGCGGCGACCGTCGCCTCGTACCAACAGCCCGCGACCCGCCGCACCCTGCGTTCCCGCCACCACGGCACACCCCGCACCAGGCCGTTGAACCGACCGGAGATCGGCTGCGCAGCGATCCGGCAAGCAGACCACCCCTCGCTGTCGCCACTGTGGGCGGCGAGCTTCACCCGCTCGAACGCCTCCCGCAGTTCCTGCGCACAACGCAGCAACGGTTCGATACCCCGGGCCACCTGCGACATCGTTTCATCCTTCCAGGCAGTCATGCGTCGAAGGTCCTGCCAACGATTCGTAGCGAGGCGTCCCAGACCAAGTCACAAACCAACTGCTGCAATGCGCGTGGCACGGGCATAACATGCAACACGTGTGGTCCGTGCTACCAACCATCAAGTGACGACCCGCCATCCACAGGCACGTCACCCAGAATGGTCACGCCGGAATGGGGTGTGCGCCCAGGATCCGCTCGAGCAGATCCAACGCGGTGGCATCCTCTGTTGGTGGCGGGTCCGGCGGCGGCCACGACCAGTCCGCGGGGCCGGGGGACAGGAGCGGCTTAGCCTTCACCATTTGCAGGATTCGTCGGTACGCTGCTCTTTCGTCACGGTGACGTTGCACCGTTTTCCGGATGGTTTCCAAAACGCCGAACTGCTCGGCCAACCCGGTCAGACTGGTCGCGGCCACGATGCTCCACCGGCCGCCGCGCTGGTCCGCGAGGTTGAACGCGGACAGGGTTTCCAACGCCGCGTACACCGCCGATCGGGACAGCCCCGCCGCGGTGATCAGCTCGAAGCTGGACAGCGGGGCTCTGGCCTGCTCCAACGTCTCGTACACCAGCGCGGCCGGGATCCCCAGCTCCAGGAACACCGGCCGCAGCGCGTGCAGTTTCCCGCCGCGCCAGTCCTGCCGGCCGGCCCGCTGCGCCAAGGCAGCGGGGATCACCAACTCGTACAGGTCACCATCACCACCGCGGTTCCCGTCGATCAACACCACCAACCCGTCAGGTTCCTCCCGCAACGCCCGCAGCTGCGCCGCGACGGTCCACTGACCGACACCGGCCGGAATGCTCAACGACCGGGTGCCGAAGTGGACGTACCGGGAACCGGACTTCATCGCGGCCTCACCCAACGCACGAAGCACCATCCGCCGACTCATCCACCCCGCCGGCTTATCCCCGAGCTGATGCTGCTCCTGCTCTCCGATCGCCATCGCCGACCACCACGTCCGCAGAAAACGGAACTCACCTTGTGTGTTCCTGTTTAATCTTGCCTGCTCGGGAGCCCCCCGGTGTGATGTTGACTGGCTTGTGAGTGATTGGCGGACAAGGCCCGACCCTGGGTTCTTGCCCTTCTGCGCGGTGACGTAGGCGACGGCGTTGGGCCAGTCGAATTTGATCAGCGCCTCCCGCCGAGAGGTGGGATTGCTGTACCGGGCGTAGAACGACGCCAGGCCACGCCACCGGCCGTCGGAGATCCGGGCCAGCACGTCGACCATGCTCATCCCGGCCCACACCGCGGCGGTGATCACCGCCTGCCGCGCCTGCGACGGGGAGCCGTACCGGGCGGTGTCGTAGACGCCGGTGTGGGCGATCTGCAGATAGTTCTCGGCCAGCTCCCGCGGACCGCCGCGGCGAGAAACACCAGCAGACCCTGCCGTCGCCTGGACGTCGTCGATGATCGGCGCGGCCGCCGTCGACACCGGGGGAGCAGCGGTCAGTGCGGCGAGCTCGACGGCCAGGGCCTCAGTGAGGCGCTGCCACACCCGCGGCGGGTTACCGATCCGCGCGAGAGCCACAGCCTCCTCAAGCGGCCCGTGCAGCACCTGGAAACCGCCGGAGCGGTGCCGGGCGCCAGGCGGGCGGATCAAGCCGTCCGTCAAACCCAACATCGGCGACACATCCATGCTCGGCGTCCGCGACGCCAAAGCCCGCGCCACATCCCGCGCAGCGTCGAAAGCAACCGGCCGGCCCAACGGAATGTAGAGGTGAATGCCGCCCGACGGTGACTCGTCGCTGATCAGTTCACCACCGCAGCGGTGAACCACCGCTGCAACCGCGGCCGCGTCGGTCAGCACCTGAGCGCGGCCGCCGAGCTTCACGTCCAAATCCACCACCAAAAGGCGGGTATCGCCGGCGTTGCTGTAAATCGGCACCGCCGCCGGCACCGACACCGGCACATGCGAGGCGAACGACCGCCTCCACCCACCGCGATACGACCCGCCCCCGTTGCGGGACTCCCGCACCTCCAGCCGGCCAGCCAACAACGGAGCCAACGCAGTCCAGACAGCGGCGGCCAGCGCTTGATCCCGAGCCGCAGACACAGCAGGGGACCCCGCCGGGCCCGTCATCCGGTCGGTGGAAGAAATACTTCGGGCGATCTGGGTAGAGGGTGCGGCGACACACCCGACAAACCCTTGGCAGGTCGATGGGTATGCGCTACCCTCAGAGCTGCTAGCCAAAGCAGATCCTTAAGGGTCAGACCGGACCAGCTGGTAACTGGGGCCGATCATTCACACATTCGCCCGTCCCCGGCAGGGGACGGGTTTTGTGCGTTATGGAGTTGTGGCGGCGCTCGTCCTCAAGCGCTAAGCAGTCAACCCAAGCGAAAGTCCTTCCTGCCCAGGGATTGCGATACCTGTGTCCGTTGACACGAGGTAGGCCAGATAGTCCGTGATGTGAAAGCACATCTCGCCGGCACGTCGCTCGGCGGCGGCGACCTTCAGACAGGCGGGGACGAGGCCGCGAAGCTCCTCGCCGCGCGGGCGGCTAGGCGACAGCGTCGAATGGCAGTCCTTTCGGCGTGAGCGCAACGCCCGTATCTCGGGAGACGACCGACGTGATGTAGTCGGTCAGGGTCATGCCCAGGGACTGGGCGCGCTCGACGGCAGCGTGTTTCTCGGCCGGGTTCATCTTGAATTTCACGACTTCGCGGGGGCCTTTGTGCGGCCGTCCGATCTTCGCTCCTGCGCTCATCGGCTGATCATCCCGTTCCGGGGACCCAAAACCAGGAAGGATCTGCACGACACGCCGAAGCCATTCGGTTACGCGTCGGCGACAGGTCGTAACTACGGGTCTCGGTCGCCGGTTTGTTTCGGCGGTTGTAGGAAGATGGAGGTGTGAACAACATCGCGGAAGCAGGCTTGTTGGGTCCGGACAGCGTGAGTTGGCGTGTGCAAACCGATCCCGCAGTGATCGTGGGCGGGTTGAGTGCGCTGTTTTTGCAGGCGCTGCACCCTCTGGCGATGGCTGGCGTGTTTCAGCACTCCAGCTACGCGGATGATTTTTGGCCTCGCTTTCAGCGCACGGTGGACTATGTCAATACGGTCAACTTCGGCACTGTCGCCGAGGCCGAGTCGGTAGCCGCCAAGGTGCGCCGAATCCACAGCTTCGTTCGGGGCACCGATCCGGTGACCGGGCTGACCTACTCCGCCGACGATCCGAAGCTGATCACCTGGGTGCACGTCACCGAGGTCCACGGCTTCGTCAACGCTGTCCAGCGGGCCGGCCTCAAGCTGTCTGCCGGAGATGTCGATCGGTACTACCAGGAGCAGGTTCAGATTGCCGGGCTCTTGGGTGGCGCAGACGTTCCGGACAGCGCGAGCGAGGTCGAGAACTACCTGCAGCAGATGCGGCCGGAGCTCGTCTGTTCGCCTGCAACACGGGACGGTGCCAGATTGCTACTCGCTCCACCGATGTCGTGGAAGCTACGGGCACTGACACCGGCCCAGCCCGGATGGGCGGTACTGGCCAGCCTGGGGTTCTGCTTGATGCCCAGCTGGGCGCGACGGCTCTACAGGCTACCTGGATGGATTACCACAGATATTGGGGCCACGATCGCCTTGCGCGGTCTCAGGCGCGCGGCCTTGCAGGTGCCTGAAAGACAGCGGTTAGGACCGACTGTCCTGGCTGCTAAGGCCAGGGGAGACGTGGCGTCAGCAACGGCTGGACGGGTTTGATGTTCAGGTTGAGGTACTTGCTGCAAATGCTGCGCTGGTTGCTGCCGCGATCTCGCCTACTGCCGCCGGCCGGGATCGGGGCCCGGGTGCAGGTGCGCGTCCTGGCTGGAACGACACCGGCGCTGGAAGTCATCAAGGATTGGAACGGGGCATGGATGGTCAGCGACGGAGTGGCGGACCTCGACCAGTACGGCGTGGGCACCAACGCGACGATGATGCACGTCGCGATCCACGATGACACCATTCCCGCCCTGATGCAGAAGATGACGGCAGGAACGGTGGCGTACCGACCCAACCCGGTCACACCGTGGAAGGTCTCGTCGTTGGCTAGGGACGAATGACCAGACTGCTGGAAACGTCGTTGAAGGCGTCAGCCAAGGCCAATATCTGCGCCCGGTCTTGTTCGAGGGTGTTACTCCCCGGAAGTAACGTGTTCGCCGGTTCTCCCTCGATGTCGGCGACGACGTCGCGTACCGACCAAATAAACTCGGACAGCGCGGGCAGGAGGTCAGCGCGGTTGAGGATCTCGTCGACGGCGTCGATAGGCACGATGAGTTTGCCCAGGCCATCGCTGGTCTCGATCCGAATCCGCGTAAGGGCCAGGCTTAACCCCCACACCGGCACCTGCGCGGCACGACGGAAGCGGAGCTCGGTGGCGGGGAAAAGATGTTGCAGGTGGCGCCACAGCTTGTCCATTCTTGCCAGGTCGAGTCGTCGAGCCTTGACCCGCTCAAGAGCGCCGCCGGGAATGGGCAGCAGGAGTCCGAGTGAGAACACCAAGGTCTGGATCGCCACCAGAGCCCAGAACACACCGGTGAGCTGGTCGTAGCGCGCGGCCGGCCCCAGCATGCGGGCGATGATCACGACGTCCCCCACAGCCATGACGGCCAGCCCGCATCCCATGATGGCGGAAGATGCCCGCAATATCCGACGCTCGGTGTTCCGGGCGTGCGCGCCGAATGTGCATTGCCAGACCAGCACTCCGTACACGGTTAGAGCGCAGATGAAGAACGCGACAGTCACGAATGGCAACGCGGTGGTCTTGACCTGAAAGAAGCCGGCGTCTCGTGGGGTCTCCACGCCGTGATCGGAGGACAAGGACCATTGCACGACCACCAGAGCGCACATCAGCAGGGCGGCAGCCACGCCGCCGAGAACAACGCGGGAACTGATCTCCCTACGCCGCAGGACGTAGACGAAAAGTAGCGAGAGCAGCATCATGAGCAGCGCCGTGACCTCAAAGATGACGTCGGAAATGTTGGCTGCGCCGAGAGACCGGTCAACTACCTGCGGGAACAGTTCGCACCCGAAAGCGACGCTCGCTAGGAGCGTTGCCACAGTGAACAAGACCGTGGGGTTGGTCAGGTTCGACCGTTGACGGCGAATCCGTTCAACCCGAACAGCAACGATGATCACCACAAGTGCGAAGATTGCGATCAGCATATCTGTACACACTTCCATCCCGAAGTTGCGGTTACCACCAGTCGAACGATTCGCCGGTCTCTTCGATAGGGCGCCCTTGTAAGCCTTTTCGTTCCGCTGACATCATGAGCAGGCTCGCAAGGTACTCGGATACTCTCTCGGCTGGGGAACCATAGTCATGCCGAAACAGGAAGTTCCGGGCAAGCTCCGGGGAGGCCTCTTGAAGCATGGGAAGCACCGCATCGACGCCTTCTTCGCCAGTGAAACCGAGCTCGGCCGGCTGGTGCCCGAGCCATATGTGCGCCACTTCGTGGCAAATGGTTTGAATCAACCTGTATCCGGTAGCGGAGGAATCTACAAATATGAGGTCGCGGCGTTTGGCTGGTGCAAACGCTCCGTAAATGCCGCCGTCCGCCGAAAACGTCATGTTCTGGATGTGGATAGGCCGGCGGCGCTTGACACCTATCGCTTCGATGAATACGTCAAGCTCGAAAGGATCGGGCATCAGCCGTTCGAGCTGCCTGGCCGTTCGCTTGAGTTGCAGTCGTTGATTGAGCGGCACCTGGTGGCAACCACGTTTTGGTGGTGTCGGCCCCCCGGTCATGTGCGGTCTCCGTCAACCTCAACGGCTTGCTCGTCCAACCCATCGATCCGGCGAACCGCGTCGATGATCTGTTCAAGTTCGCGGAGACTCCGCGGTGATAAGCCCTTCGAACGTAGAGCAATATTTGCCAGGCCGGATTGTTTTACCGCGACGAGCAACTCCATGTCCTCATCCAGGCGTTGAGCGAGTTCATCGTCGTAGAAATACGCTGTGGGAACACTGAACGCCACCGCCATTCCGGATATCACAGCCAAGCTCGGATTGGTGCGCCGACCGTGGCGAAGCATCGATATGTAAGCGCCGGTCGTGGGTATTCCTCGAGCTGTCAAGAACGCGGCGAGGTCAACGTTCGTCCAGTGCCCCTTGGCTCCGTTCGGGACTGTCTCGAACAGATGCTCGATCCGTTTGGCCATCTTGAGTTGATCCACTTGTGTTGGATCGGGGGCGGCGATGTCGACCATGTCAAGACGCTCGGCAGGTGGTTGGGAGCTTGCTTCGGCCCCCGAGTCGTCGGCCCTGCTGCGCTCTGGGGGCATCTGAAGCTCCTTCATGCAGCCGGTCGACTTGCGGCGCTTTGCTGGGTTAACAAGACCCAAGCGACAGTAACCACCAGAGCCGTACCCCAATCTAGTCGGCTGATGTCCGGTAGCCAACGGCACCCGACGCATGTCACTGGCGGATACTCGACTGAGCAGCCGCGGTTACGCGAACGCTGACGGTCTTCTCATGGGCCTGTTGAACTTCCGCGACGGTGGTGCCAAACACGCTGGCAAGTGTCGACGCGGCGTCCAGAGCAAGAGCGCTCGTGCCCAGTTCGAGACGAACAATAGCGGCTCGGTGAGAGCTCGCTGCGATCTGCGACTGTGGTCAGACTCAACCCGCTGAGGTGCCGGTGATCTCGCATTGTGCGCGTGCGTGGAGCGCGACGCGGCAGCAAGTCTTCGACCACCGCGTTCAGGACCTCGGCCAGAAACCCGAGGTGGTTGGGCACGAAGTGGGGAAACTTTCTCCACGTTCCCACCGAAAGACCGCTCTTTCCGCGACGCCGACACACGGGCAGCGACGGCGTCAGCAGTGAGCCTGGTGAACCTACGAGCACGTCGAGCGGCTGAACCCAGGAACGAAACAACCCCACGCGACATCGGCGTTCCCTGGCTCTGTTGGTCCGCCTGACGTGACTACCGTTGCACACACCAAAAGTATTCGAGCGCCGCGCTAGGTCCGGCGGAGCATGTCTCGCCGGAGCTGGCGCGGTGCTACGCTTCACACAGTTAACACGGACGAGAAAAAGATAACCGGGTGATAGCGTGGTCGGTAGTGGACTCTCCGGGAGGTGAAGCCTGATGGCCGTCTGCGTTGTGCATTGCTCCGACGTCTCCCCAGGCCGGAGACCCGCCGTCACACCCCCGACGACGAGTCGGGCGGCAGTGCTGCCAATATCTGCTGCACCAGCTCCGTCCAACGGGCGCGATCGAGTCGGTAGCGAACATGTTGGCGTTCACGGGTGCCCTCAGCCTGGGACACCACCACCACCCCGACGCCCTCCAACGCCTTCAAGTGCCGATGAATGGTCACCCGTTGGCTACCCACACCCTCGACGATCTCTCCGACCTGCGAATCGGGATGCGCAGCGAGCCACTGCGCCAGTAAAAGTCGAATGGGGTCCTTGACCACCTCGTATGCCTTAGTCATCGGGGCGGACAGCGACGCTGTCCGGTGAACGACATGAGGCACTGCAACATCCTGCCTGCTCCCACTCTCTTAACCAAAGTTGGCCACTTTTCTGTTACATTCAAAGTAACACGAAGTGTTACAGACGTTCGATTCGAAGGGGACGCGCATGTTCAACTGGTCGTCGCGCCGGAGGGAACTGGCCGAACAGGCTGCCCAGCGGGAGTTGGCTGATGACGCCGCGAGGAACGCGAGCTGGGCCAGATGTACGCCGAGCTCGCAGGATCTCGCAGGGCTGTTCCGGGACGACCTGCCCACTGTCACCGGACCCCGGGTGGCAACCGGAATCGGACCCAAAGGTGGATCCGAGAAGGCCACCACCAGGGGTCTCCGCCGCCCAGGGCCGGACCTGACGGCAGCTGCCGGTGTGGACCCCGCAACCACGGCTCGGCGCCTGATGGCAGGCCTGACGGCGTGATGACCAGGTTCGGTGATTGGGCCGCGATGATCCTCGCCGTCGTGGGGGTGTTGGGGTGTGTGGCCACCGTCGGCATTGTCGTACCCGGCCGGGTGGCCAGCACGGCCGGGACCATAAAGGCGCTCCGTGTCACCGTCACCGGTGGGCAGGTGGCTGCCGCTGAGCGGGCGGGCAGCCGGTCGGCGCGGCCGGTGGCACTGCTCGGCGCAGCGTCGGTGTGTCTGACGTCGACATGGCTGTCCGGGGATGATCTGGCGTTCCGATACCGAACCGGGCAAGTGCCGCGGTTCGGCGGCTGGCTGGAGTTGGCAGCCTCGATCGTGCTGGCTGCTTGGGGTGTTCAAGTGCTCGTCGGAATCGTCCGCCGGGGCCGAGCCGAACGCGGGCGGGCGATCGCCACTGTCGGTCCGCCGAGAAAGGCTGCTGCGCGATGACCGGGTCCGCTCCGACGCCGGGTTTGTCGTCAGGTTCAGTTTTCCGCAGTGGTGGCCGCGCTGGTGTGGCGGTGTGGTTGTGATCGGTTCGCAGTTGGTGGCGATCGGGTCGTGGTTGGTGATCGCGGCTTCAACCGCCGGGATCGTGTTGTTGGTCGGGATCGTGATCGCCGTTGCGGTGAAGGCAATTTGATTGTTCGGCGGTCGGGCGGAGCGGCCCGCTCGGTGTGGCCGTGGCTGCGGCAGATCGCCTGGCTGCATTTCGCCGGTGCGGCTGCGGGGTTTTCGGTGGCCTCAGCGGTGGCGCAGGACTTCGTGTCATCGCATCACGACCTGATGGCCGCGACGTTTTCGGCCGATGGAGTGGTGCCGTCGTTGTCGCAGGTGTTCCACGGCCGGGTGTTGGGGGCGGCGGTGCTGGTGGCGGCAGCGGCGGCGGCGGGGTTGTCGTTGCGGTTGTTACGCCGCGTGATCGGCAGCACCTGGCGGTTGCTGAGATCACCGGTGGTTCGGTGAGCGCCGCCGGCGGTTCGGTTGCGGCGCAACGGGTTTATCGGGCAGTGGATGAGGAGGGCAATCGATGATGGGTTTTGGGCAGCAGGGCGTGCTGGTGCAGCGCCGAGCCGCGTTGAGGGCGGCGTGCGACAGGTACGGCAGCGCGGGCCCGCGGGTGGTCGGCTTCGGCGGCTGGATCGGCGGGGTAGGCAAGACGACAGCGGCGGCGGCGGCGACGCAGCTGTTCTCGGACATGCTGGCGGCGCCGGTGGATGCGTTGGACGCCAACCCGGACAAGCCGTTGCTGCGGCAACGGTTGCTCGGCGGGACCGCACCCGGCCGGCTGCTCGAGTTCATCGGCAGTCTCGACCAGATCCGCACTCCGATGGATCTGGCGCCGTTCCTGGATTCGGTGGGCCGGCTGCATCTGCTGCACAAGGACGGCGTGCACACCGACGCGGTCGCCGCGATCACCCAGACCCAGTGGACAGCGGTGATCGACAAGCTGACTGGCTTCGCGCAACTGGTTCCGGTGGACGTCGGGAACTCGCCGGTGTCGGCGGCGGCGAAGGCGGTGCTGAGCCGCGCGGATCACTGGGTGTTCTGCCTGCGGATGGACCTGACCGTGTTCAACCAAACCTCGGAAGGACTGGCCGAGCTCGCGGAGGCAGGGTTCGAGGACCTGATCGGCACCTCCACCGTGGTGATCAGCACCCACGACGCGAAGCAGAAGATCACCCCGCGGCTCCAGCACGGCATCGACGAGTTCGCCGCCGGAGTGGGCCGGGTCGTCCTGGTCCCGTACGACCACGCCGCCGGCGCGGTGGGACGGATGGGGCTTGCGGATCTCAAACCTGCGACGCAGCTGGCGTTCCTGGACATGGTCGAGCACATCAGCGGAGTGTTCGCCCGGCCCCGCCGCGCCGGGCAAAGCACCCCGATCCAGATCCCGGCCTCCGCCTCGATTGGCAGCACACCACCGTCTGTCGGGGTGAGCGTCGCGGAGCGTTCGTTGCTGCGGGCGGTACCGCGTACCGCGGACGAAGCGGAGTCGGCGTCATGACCGGCGGTGAGCCGAAGCGGGACTGGTCGGCGCCGATGTTCACCGCGGAGCAGATCGCCGCCGAAGCGCAGGAGCAGCACCGCGGCCGCCGACGGGTGCTGGCCCGTACCGGCGCGGCGGCGGCCGCCGCGGTGGTCGCGGTGGCCGGTGTCGGGGTGTGGGCCGGTGAGCAGGCCGGACATCCCACGCCCGCGCGCGCCGCTACCACCACCAGTGCGTCGACGGCGCCGCCGGTGACCCGGTTCATCACCTCAGTGTCGCTGGCACCGCCGATCGTGCGGCCAGTGCGGAGCACTGTGCTGGTGACGATCACCAAAGCCGCCATCAACAGGGTCACGGTGACCGTCACCGCCAAGGCCAAGCCGAGCAGCGCACACGTCGCCGCCGCTACCACCACAACCAGGAGAACCACTTCGGCCCCCGCGCCCACCACGGCCGCGACGCCCACACAGACCGCGCCCGCGCCGACCAGGGCAACCCGATGATGAGGCGGATCCGAGGTGGCCGCGCCGACGACGCCGGCGCGGAGCTGAACATGACACCGTTCCGCCGCCGCCCGACCGAACCAGAACCTGCGCCTTCACCTGCTGTACCCGACGAAGACGCCGATGTCGGCATTTCCGGTGATCCCTCGGCGCAACCGGTGGGGCCGGTTCGGCGGTGGCAGAGCTTTGGTGGTGGGGCCCGGAGCGCGGCGGCGGCGGCGCCGCAGTGGCAGGAGCGCACACCGGCCGCGGACCCGGCCCTGGCCGTGGTGGATCTGGTGCGGCCGCCGCCGAACCGGTACGTGATTCCACCGGCCCCGATGCCGATGGCCGCGCCGGTGGTTCCCGCCGTTGCGCCGCCGGTGGCGGTTCGGACGCCGCGGACGTTGCCTCGCGGTTTCGCTTCCCGCAACGCCGCCGCGGTCGCCGGGTGGGCGGCCGACCCGAACGTGGTCGGTGTCCGGCCGGTGGTGTTCTCCGCCGGCGGTGGTGTCGGCGTCTCCACCGTGGTCGCCGCGGTGGGCGGGTTCCTGGCGTCGGTGTCGGTGTCGCCGGTGCTGGCGTTGGAGTCCACCCGCCGGCCCTGGTCATCGCTGACCCGCTTCGTCACCGGTGACACCCGCAGTATGAGCGGCGAGGCGTGGCAGGAACTGCGCTCCGGCCATGACCTGGACTCGGCTCTGTCGATGGCGCCAAGCGGCGCGTCCGGTCTGCGGGTGCTGCACCAAGACAGCGCCGGCTTCGAAGGGGACTGGCTGACCGGTCAGCTACCGGCGGCCGCGTCGGTGATCATCGACGGCGGTTCCCTGGACAACCCGGCCCTTGCCGGGCTGCTAACGACCTGGCCGGTCGCGGTGCTGGTCGTCCGGGCCGACCCCGCCGGCGTCGACGCCGCGCTGGTCACGGTGGGGCACCTGCGGGCATCGCTGCCGGCCGGCCTGGACGTGTTGATGGTCCTGTCTGACTGCGGCGCGTTCGGGGGCGCCACGGTGCGGGCGGCCGCGAAACTCGCCGGCTCCGTCGGCGAAGTGCTGACACTCCCGAACTCGGCGGGGCTGCGGGAGCAGCCCATCCGCATCGATCGGCTCGACAAGCCGGTCGCCGCGGTGATCGCCGACATCACCCACTCCGTGGTCGACCGCAGCTGGCGCCGCGGCGACCCGCAGCCGGCCGTCCCGGCCACCGCATCTTCCGCCGGCGACGACGTCGGCGGTTCGACACCAGCAATTCCCGCAGTGACCTATCAGAAGGAGACCTGATGTACACCGTCACCAGGATCATCAACGCAGCGGCCGTATTCGTGCAGGCCCCACCGACCCCCGCGCCGGGACCTGGCGGGATCAGCAACCCGGGCGGCGGGACCCCGATGGATTTCACCGGCATCAAGCCCGGCAACGGGGGTCTCACGAAATTGGACATGTGGCAAACGTTGGCCAGCATCGTGCTGTACGCCGGGATGGGTCTGACGTTCCTGGCTTTCCTCGCCGCCATCGCCGTGTGGGCTTTCGGCTCGCGGTTCCTGGGCCAGCACGCGGTGACCTCCGCGAAGCAGGACATCCTGCGCGCCGGGGCGGGTGCGGTGCTGCTGACCGCAGCCGGTGGACTGTTCACCTGGCTCACCCACTAAAACACCAACGGAAGTAGGCGCAGCGTCATGGCGTACACACCTGTGAACGGAAACCGCAACGGCCGGGTCCTGCTGACACTGCTGCTCGCCGCGATTATCGCGGT
>JAABUV010005700.1_pt1 | contig 14017 bp, 23 predicted proteins | sample 5559971 | NCBI WGS metagenome assembly JAABUV01 (sample SAMN10711881, study PRJNA513362) | rock metagenome | isolation source: Antarctica rocks | place: Antarctica: Victoria Land, Knobhead nord | collected 2015-12-19
GGATGATGGCGCCGCCGCCCACCCAGACATCATTCCCAACTGTGACGGGCTTGGCAAACTCCGGCCCTCGGAGCCCGTCCCGGAAGGACGGGTCTACGGGGTGGCCGGGCGGGTACACCTGCGGGACTGGAATTGCGGACCCACACATCGTGCGTGCACTGCATCCATGCAGCGCATATAACAGGAAGCATGGCAAGGCTGCCGTGCCACTCGCAGGTGCTGCGAGGAACAGAGGGGCGCTTTTGACTTTATGTTACCTTGAAAACTAACAGTGAGTAGCTTGGTTTACAGGTCCGCTCTTGTACGGCGTGTTCCTCGCTGATGAGATTGACAAAAGACACGCAGTCATTCAGCTCACGGTGCTGTGCGGGAAACATGAAGGGAAAAATGGATAAACATCATGATGTTGGGCCCTTCATGCAGGCTTGGCTAGTATGGCTGCGATGCCTGATCACATGTGCAGGTGTTTGCATGCACATGACAAAATGCTATACAGCTTGTTGATAATATGTTTTGACCTTGGGCGAGGTTGCTCACCTGGACGTTGGGCCCAAAGAGCACGTTGTCGCCGATGCTTATGGGCGCGCAGTCCAGCAAGCAGCAGTTGAAGTTCATGTAGACGCCCTTGCCGATGGTCACGTTGTAGCCCTGCGGCCACCGACAAGCCAGGCTGAGCCTTCAGGGAGCTCAGCCACACACAACAAGAGTCTTCTCACAGCAGTCAGGGCAGCGTGCACTCCTGCAGTTTGTGTGAGGAGCACACAATATGGCTTGCTGGTTTGCACATGGTGAGAGGGCATGCCCACATAGTCCACTGTGAACGGCGGCTCGATGAACGCCGGCTCGCCCTTGTCCATATGCTTCAGCAGGCGGTGCAGAATACTGTGGCGCTTCGCAATCTCGTCTCCTGCCCAGCACAAACAGCGTTACGTCCTGTGCGGTGCCTGCTCACCACTAAAAGTTTTCAGAGCAGCTGCCACATCTTGTCATCTTGTCCATTACTTATGCAATACAATAAGCTTGCTTGTGCTCCGCACAAGCGCAACAAAAGTACTTTTGCCGTACGCGTTAACCACTGAAGAGTATGAGCAGAGAGCACCGTGCCTGAGGTGGCGTTAAACTCCGCATTGAGCTTGCGCGCCGCTGTGCGCTCGGCGGCCAGCTGCGGATCGCTAGCAATGTACAGACGCCCCGCTATCATCTTCTCCTTGTTAGACATGGCGGTGTCGCGCTCCAGGCGCCTCTGGTTCGGTAAGTGAACTCTGACTTGTTTCAGGGCAGTCGTGTTTTGTGCATACACTTCACACAGACGGAGCTCGCCAGGCAGGCACCTGTACAGCTCAGTTTGAACTCTTTATACACACCTTCTCGACATCCTTGATCTGCCTGTTTGTAGAAAGCCTACCCTTACCTTCCACGTGCCAGCAGGAACCCATAGGCCCAGCTGTGAGCTAGCACTTACAGCCTTTCCTTTCCTTGCTTCAAACAACATCGTAACAGTTTACAGGTGTGGCGCTCTAGCAGGCTTGCTAGCGACCTCGCCAGAGATGGCCAAAGTGGGCTGTGCGTTGCTCAACAGCAGCCAAGCGCCCCGAGCGTTTCGCCCCTTTTCTGTCAAACAGGTGCAACTCGCCCGTCTCCGATCAAAGGGGTTATACATGTGCCACTTGGTATTGCTCATTGCAGCTAAGATAGAACGCAGCAAAGTCCTCACTGCTAACTTCACATGAACCTCACAGCCTGACCAGGACACGCTGTGTTGGCTCAGGCTGCCCACGCTGCAGCCCGTGCATCACAGTCACACGCCGCACAGGAGTGCCAGCCGGCTCTGCCGCGGCGAGAGGCGCTTGCTGCACCGCTGCTCGCGGCCGCCGCCACTTTAGGTGGGCTTGCCTGACCTCTTCTTTGTTTGCTGAGCGCCTTGGTGGCAGCATCTGGTAGTTTCAATGCAGCCATGACAGCCGCTGCCACCAAGGTGATGTAGCATTGGCCTCAGCCTTGGTGCCGGCAGCCTGTGCTGATGTGAACGCTGCATCCCCCTCGTTCTGAAGCGGTGCAAGCTGTCGGCGCAGCCGTCAGGGCCCCGCCAGCGCAAGCGGGCCTGGCGGAGGACCTTGTGCGGCAGTTTGTGCGGCCTGAGGTCGACTCGCGCGCGGCGCTTGTCACGCTGATGGACGCGCGCGGCGCCCTGTACCAGCTGCGGGTGAGGACGCTGGGGCTGCTGAGAGGGCACACGCAAGTCGCCGCAGGCACAAGCTGCGATGTGTCATGCAGCTGCTGCAGCTGCCTGGTCGCAAGTCATGGAACAGAGCTGCTTTGCAAGCCAGAGCGCATACTGTGTGCGGAGTGAATGCTTTTGTGGAGACTGTTCACATGCACATCAACGCACAGCATTGTGTGCCGGCCATGCATGAGCTCTGCCAACCTGACACCCGCATGGAGCCTCATGCAGTGCTGTGGTGCGCTGCGAGCACGCCGCAAAAGTTGCGCAACCTGCGGGCGCCCTGGGCGGCGCGGCAGGACCTGGCAGCAACCCCATCGAACAGCCGCGAGCGCTTCCAGGCGCGCCGCGACCTGCCCGCGCTCGCCAAGCGCATGCGCGAGGTGCGGCTTGCGCGGCGCACGGCCTTGCCAAAAGCGGATGTTGAACCGTCACGATTTGGCAGCCCGCCCGCGCTGCCCAAGCGCACGGAAGTGGTTCGCTCGCCTGCGCCACGCCGAGCGAGTGTGTGCATCGGGGTCATGCACTGTGGGTAGCCTCGCAGCCTGGAGGGTGCAGCTGGCAGACGCCGTGCCTTTCTTTCTGTGCCCTTGCTTTTTCCCGCTCTTGTGCTCTTTGTTGATGAAAGGACGTGTGTCTGTGGTGCCCAGGCACGCTTGCGCATATATATTTTGAGCCAAATGGCTCTGTCTGCAGTTCTGTCTGCGCCTCAGCTCCCCAGGCGCAACCACATATGAAGGCTGCTAGAGTGGAATGTGTAGGAATTGCGTGCCTGAGTTGTCTGAAGAGGTGCATGGTCACTGCGCTGCTTACATGCTCAAGCACAGGTGAACGTTCAAACACAAGCTGGCGATCCTGTGGGCAGGTAGGCACCGCGGCGCCTGTGATCGCCGCGCTGGCGAGTGGCGGCGACCGGGAAGCGACAGTGTCCGTGCTGTATGGCGGGTCTGGCAGCGCGGGCGCGGCCGCTGACGCAGTGTATGCGGCCATCGGCAATGTGCGCCCTCGCTTCAGGGCACAGCCTTTACCGGGCTGTCACGCGCGACCAGCAAGGGCGGGCTTCTGCAGTCTGCCAGACCCTGCAGCTTGCTCTCGGAACCAGCCTCATGTTTGCTGCTGATGTAAGGATGTAACTCATGATTCTCAGTGTAGTGCTGAAGTGCCAAAAAATGCTACATAACATGCACTGAAGTGCCAGAAAACCACTACGTAACATGCATAACATGCACACATGGAACAGTCATGAGGTAAATTAGAGTCACGGGTATGGTGCAAACCACCATTGAAGAGTTCCTTAACTCGTCAACAGTGGGGACCATGCGTAGCAATGCTACGCATGGTCTGGGTGTGTAATCAGGTGCTCACCTGATGCGCTAGGCGCCCGTGACCTGAATAACACCGGGCGGGCGCGCAGGTCGTGACAATCAGCGGACGCACAATTTGCCCAGAGGCGCAGGCCTCGCCGGCGGCCGCGGAGGCCGCGATACGGCACATTGATGAGCTGCTGGCCGTTCTGCCGCCGGACGCCGTGGCCGCCGCGGCGGCCGTGCGGGCTGCGCGGAGGGCAGCTGCGCCAGCGACCTGATGTGCCGCATCAAGGGCGCTAGCAGAGATGAACATGGGACTGGTGCATGTGAGTCCTTGAGAGTTGGGAGGACTATGCATGCACTCGTGCATGAGAGAGAATTTGAGTCCTTGAGAGAGATTTTAATGCCAAATGTAGGGTAGGGTAGAGGTGGAAATGCAAGCTGGTTCTGGAGCAGCTGCCGGCAGCCGACCTCGGCTTCGGAGGAGACGCGTCTTGCCACATCCATGACGCCACCGACCAAGCTCACAGCGATGGTCGCTGTTCGCATACGACTGCGGAGCGACTTGCTTGTGGTACAGAACGACACGCCCAACGCGTGATGGGCCGAGTGACTGCGCAGCGCAGGCCGCCCCCACTTCGTTGCCTACGCAGTGATCGCAGGACCGAGCTGGTGACTCACGGTTCCCCACCATCCATCTGTGTTGACTTGCCCGCTGTCGCTCATGTCAATGCTTACCACTCTGCTAAGCTTCTCTTTCTCTTTTGTGTCGCAGAGGGAAACAGGCGCGGCGTGCAGGCCGCCGGCAGTGCCGTGCGCTCCCGAGCAACCGAGAGGTTAGGCAGGTCTGTTTCAAGAGAGATGACCGCCACCGCGCCAGCGCTTGAGCTGGCGCCGTCCCTTTCGGTCTTTGCGGTGCTGCAGGACCAGCGCATATCGCGCAGGCAGAGAGTGCCGAGAGAGGGTGGAAACAAAGGCGCACAAGCGCCTTGCAAGCACGGATGCGCTGACCGCGCTCCCCACTGCCAGAGCAGGCGCGCGCTGCGGGTGCCGCAGCAGCAGCAGCACAATCAGCTGGCCGCCAAGCGGCACCAGCGTGCCCTGGGGACTTGGCTGGCTGGCAAGCTGCGGCAGGTGTTGTGCTGCTGTTGTTGAGCCCTGCTCCCCCACGTCCTGTCCTTCTGGATCCATCCAGTGTTCCGCTTGCATGCGGCTCGAAACGACTACCACAGGTGCAGCCTGGCTTTATCAGAGCCTTCGTGGTGAATCACTGCCGCCTGCATGCAGCAAGGATTTTGGCTTGGTAACAGCGCACAGCGTGCCCAGGCCATCAGGGTGCTGCATGCAGCAGATTGGGATGCCATTCTTGTGGGAAGCTGTGACTCAGTGTGCTGCTTTGCCTGTACAGCACTTTGCTTGCATGTGCCACCTTTGTACCGCGCAAGGAAAGCAGCCTGTGTGTGCATAGGGGTATTGCCGGTCTCAACCAGCATGGTCCACCCTGCTGCCTGCTAACACATGGCAGTGCAAGGGCCGGGCTGACCCACTCCTAGCTCACATGCTGTTCATGTGAAACCAGGTCATGTAAAGGGCTCTCGGTAGAATGACAGGAGCCCATCTCAAAGAGGTCCAGCTCCCAGTAGCGCTTCGCGCACCGCTTGCCCTGGTGCAGGGTGCACTCGCGCACGTGCACGCAACGGAGCACGTGGCGGGCATACCAGGGACCCATTGGCAGACCCTGCGTGCGGGCGGGCAGGTTGTCAGGCGCTCGTGAATATTGGTTCATCTGGCTAACGCTCGCATCGGATGTCTGCTTGTCCCTTGGCTCTTCCATTCTCCCGCAGGTGAGCAGCTGCGGCCGCAATGTCTCGTAGACAGCGGACACGGCAGCCCCGTATGGCAACCAGGACAGCCACCCTGAGCGTCCCTGGCGCGCCCTGCCGGCAGGCCGCCCTAAAGGCAGGCGGGAACCTGGAGGGTCCTGAGCACACGCGACACACTGGCACCAGCCTATACAAGCCACACGCCACGGCAGCACTGCCACCGTTACGGCGCCGCCCTGCAAGCCCCAAAGCCAAAATACGGCATGCAAGCCCGCACCTGCATCGAAGCGTGCAGGCCGGACGCAAACGCGCCGTTGCCTCGGTGGGGCGGCAGGTCGCATGTGTCCAGCATCAGCGCTGCCAGCAGCGGGCAGGCGCGCCTGATCAGGTGCAGCAGCGGCTCCGGCTGCACCGCACCCGCGTGGCGCAGCCTGCAGGGCGGCGTCGGCAACCTGGTCTGGGCCATGATGACATGCGCTGTGGCACAGGAGTGACGCGTATGGAGTGGGCGTGACCGGACATCTGGCGAGGCGCTCAACGCCAGTGGCTGCAATGGCAGGCAGCAGCAAGCAGCATGTTTTCCATCGCTGTGGAGCTCCCTGGCGCCCCGCAGGCACACTCCTGCGCCATGGGCACAGGCACCCCGCTTGGCGGGAGCGCGCCTCAGGCTGCGCAGCGTCGTGCAGCCGGGCAGCAGCGCCCCCAGCGGGCCAAGCTCGCCAGCAGCAGCGCCCGCTGCGGCGCCGGCCGCAGCCGTGCCCGCCCCAGCAGAAAAACACTCCTCGAGCGCGAGGTGCTCCAGCGAGGCTGCTTGCGGCACGAGCGCGGCGGCCAGCCCGGCGGCCGTGAGCGCGTGGCAACCACGCAGCTCCAGGCGGCGCAGCCGCGCGTGGCGCCTGCATGCACGGGCTGCAGTGTTACCAGTGTGTGTGCCCGGCCTGGTCGGCACGGGCAAAGCTGAACGGGTTTATCGGCACAGGCAAAGCATGTTGTAGAATTAAAAAGTGAGTAAAAAGCCTGGCCAACACGTGTGCTTGTCAGAGCCGTACAGCCCCCGCTTGATAGCGCGAAACCCAGCATGACGCAAGCAGCCACCTCACAGAGCATCAGCGGTTGGGTGCTTTGCGATGTCATGCTGCGCGCCCTCCAGCACCAGTGCCGTGCCTCGGCTCCCGCCGCCCCCGGTGACAGGCGCGACCTACATCTGGCCCGGAGCACACGCCTTGTAATCCGTGCATGAGGCTGGTGTCGTACAAGCGCTTCGGGCAACCCTGAGCGCTTCAGATGAGTCCAGGCAGCGGGGGCGCACGGCGAGGCCAGCAGCGCCAGGCCGGCGTCGGACAGGCGCTCTGCGCCGCCCAGCAGCACCAGCTCTGTCAAGTGCTCGCGCGGGCGCCGCGCGGCCAGCGCGGCACCCAGCTCGTCGCCGAGCGGGCCGCCGCAGCGCAGCAGCCGCAGCGCCGCCAGGCCCGCGCACGCGCGCACTACCGCTGCCACCCCTGCCGGGCAAGCGGCCGTGAGCTGTGATCAAGCCCTCGTGACACGGCACAGGACCAGGCTTACGCCGTGGGCGCTGGGCGGCAGCCAGCGCTTCTGACGCACATGCCTGCTGTTGCGCTTTTGCATGCGAACATGCAGGTCTCCGCCCGGCTTGGTATAGCGGCGCCTGCAGATCAACAGCTGCAGCAACGCCATGGCACATTTGGGCAGCGCCGGCGGTCAGGCCCTCACCCCTGCCCATGCTCCCGAGCTCTGCCTCGCTTGCAGCGTGTCGCAAGCGAACAGCATACGCAGGCACAGGGCAGGGTGGGTCAGGCGCCGGCCGCGCCTGCACCGGTGACGGCCGCAAAGCGCAGCTCCAGGCGGCGCAGGAAGGGGCAGGCGGCGGCGAGCGCGCGCAGCTCCCCGTCGCCCGCGCCCGCGCCTAGGCCCAGCGTCAGCGAGGCGAGGAAGCGGCTGCTCTGGAAAACGCGCGTCAGCACGCCCCCATTGAAGCCCCAGCCCGCCTGCGCGCCCGCCGCGCCAGGTGGCGCGCCCCGCGTGGCGAGGCGCCGGCTGCCCCGGCGCAACCAGCACGTCCCAGCCCAGCCTGCCTTCGCGCGGCCATGCGCCGACAGCACTGCAAAGAGCAGGGGCTGGCGCGCATTTGCGATTCGCCATGACCCAATCATTATGTGTTTTGTCGGTTCTGACGCGGTCAGAGGCCACCAAGCACCCACGCAGCTGAGGGGGTACTGCAGTACGGCTTCCGCTGCTGCCGCTGCTGGCATCAGGCATCACACGCTCCCTGCGGAGGCGCGCTGCCTGCCGCCGCACAGGGCGACAGCGCAGGCGCTCCCACCTCCAGGGCGTGCAGCGCGGGCCCTGCGCTGGCGTCGCTGGCCCAGGCGGCGCGCCAGCTGTGCAGCAGGCTCTCTCGCGCACCCGCGGCCCCGCCTGCAGCCCAGCGGCCGCCTGGGCATCGGGCCATGCCGCGCCCTCCATAACACCGTGCGCTTGCCACGGACCGGCATGCGAGGCACTGCCGGCTGGCGCCCGCACTGCTGGCGCCTGCAAATGCCGTTAAAGGACCTGCGTGCAGCCACATCGCCTGCAGTGCAGGTGCCTCAACCGGGCGCCCCCCTGCGGTCCCTGCAGACGCCATCCGAACAACTGCGTGCGCCCGTGACATACGCAGTGCAGGCGCCACAGCCCGGCTGCATGACAGGCAGACTCAACACCTCTTCAGGACGCGCCCCCAAGACATGTCTGTAATGTGCGAGGAGCGTCACGCAGAGTACGGTGTGCGGCGCGCCTTGCGCGAGCGAGCGGCAGCCGGCGGCCGCGAGGCGCCGCAGCCGCGCAGCGCGCCGCAGCAGCAGCACGAGCAGGCCCGGCGTCCACGCCGCGGCCCCCGCGGCGTCGAGGGGCTCTGCGCGCGCAGCGCTGGCGCTCAGGCTGTCCTGGGCTGGGGGAGGGGGCAATGTCATGCGGGTGTGCTGCAAGCAGGGCCCGGAACAGGGAAGGGGTCTGCTGGGGCGAGACGCCAGGGGCGCTGGAAGAGCGGCGGGGCACCCAAGCTGCTGGCGGCAGGGGTCGCCCTAGCGAGCGGCACAACCCTAGCCCTATGCCCTAAACATCCTCGCCAGCGGCACTGGAAGAGCGGCGGGGCAGCCTGAGCTGCCAGCAGGGCGCGGCGCAAGGGACGTGATCAGCGGGTCGAGCGGCGAGGGTGCGCAGGGGACAGCGTGCAGTGCGCGGGAGCGCTCTGCCGGCAAGCGCGTCCTGGAGCACAAGACTCCAGGACACTGAAGTCTTGCAAAGCAGGACGGATCCCAACGGCAGCCTGCGTTGGCACGCGGTGCGACTCCGGCGCGCACCGGAGATGTCCAGGTCGGTCAGCGTGCGGAGGCACAGCGCATCGCCGGCGCGCACAGCGGCCGCGAGGAAGGCATGCGCTACCGTCCCGCGCATGCGCAGCACTGCGGGCCGCGGCAGCCTGTCACATGCCGCACCCTGCTGCGACTCCCCACCTGAAATGCAGCAGACTGGCACATGCGCTCCCTAGCGCCACGCTTCGCCGCGTATGCTATTACAACCAAATAGCTGTTGATTTTGAGAGCAGGGGCACGCACGCTGTACAATAACTTGGTGCAGTAATGACATGTGCCCGCACGGGACGACGGCAGGTTGGCGGATCCTGTCAGGCAGCGGCTGCAGGCCCTAACCCTTGTTGGTGCGCACCCTCAAGCCCTGTGCACGCCATGAGCGGCGGCAGGTAGGCGCGCCGCGCGGTCACATACTGCACACCATCTCGATGACCCGTCCACACGATCCCGAACGTCGAGCAGCCGGTCACATCCAGGGAGACGAGGCTGGCCGCGCTGCCCTCTGCCAGCGCCTTCCACGACACGATGCCTGCACCGGCAAGGCAGGCCTTCTGAGAGCCACGGTGGAGGGACGGCAGGAGCTCGGGAGCCTGCCGGCCATCTCCTGAGAGCCATGAGGCTGCTTCCACACGTCAGAACCGCGCCGCCGCGCGCCTTCCCGCACCAGCCATGCCAGCAGCTCTGTCTCGGGCGTGACGAGTACCCGCATGCAGAGCTTTGTCTGCCCCAGGAGGTGGATGCAGGTCCACTGGTGGGCCCTCAACCGGCGGACATGGCTAGACGATGCACAGCATGCTCGCGTGACGCGCTGGTGGTGGGCTGCGGCATGTGGAGGCAAGCTCCACAGGTACGGAGGTCTGCATCACGCTGGGCAGGTGACAGGGCGCGAGCGTCGGCCGCATGCACGCGCATGCTGATGTGCCCAGGGTCTAGCAATAGCCGGGCTTCGGAAGCAAGCGCGGGACCCTCTCGGGAGGGCGTCCGCACCAAAGTACAGGTGGCGCGCCGCCAGGTGCCTCAGCCTCAGCAGCCGCAGCGCCTTGGCCAGGTCGCCATCAAAGGCCGGAGCGCTGTCATAGTCGATTGCGCCGCGCAGCGCCTCCGCCGGCGGCTGGCGGCTGATGTCGAGGCTCTCCAGGTTCTGCCAGCGCCACTGCGGATCGCCCCGCCTCAGTTCAGGGCTGCCGGCTCAGCGACTCTCCAGGCTCCGCCAGCGCCACTGCGGCGCGCCCCGCCTCCGCTCAAGGCTGCCCGCTCCTCCACAGAGCCGCGCCTGCTCCCGACCGTCAGGCGGGACGCGCGCCGGGCGCGCGCCTCCTTCACAGCCCGCCGAAGCACCGCGCCTTCCTTGCCCGGCCGCCACACGCGTTCGTGCCAGACCAGCGCGCGGACGTGCTCCGCCCGCGCCTGGAACGGATCGTAGTGGCTGTCCTGCCAGCCGTCCTTGTAGTAGCTCACCACGTCCTCAAATGCGCTCACGGGGTACTCGTCGCTCGCCCTGCTCGGCACGACGTACACGCGCGTGAACGGCGGCCGCAAGGTCACGCGCCCTGCGCTCGAGGCGCTCGCCACTCCGCCGGCCACCTGCCGCCCGTGCACAGCCCGGCTCGCCCCGCCGGCGCGACCGCCTGCTACTGTGGAAAGCTCGCCCCTTCCAGGACGCACGCGCTCCATATGCGCGATCATCACGCGTCTGCTTGGCCACAAACATCCGCACGTGCCCCTGCAGTCGCTGACTGCCCCCTGCTCGGCGTCGCACACGAGGCTGGACGGCCACTCCAGGCGCGTGCCTGCGCCCGCGGCGCGCCCTGTCTGCGCTGTGTCAGCCCAGAGAGTCGGCAGCAGCGCGACGGCGCAGGCCGCACCCTCTCTCCAGTGGCGGGCTCTGCTGCAATTGCGGACCATGACGTGGACAACCTCGTCTCTCTGGGCCATGTTCCAGCGCTCAAAGTCATCGACACTGCAGCTGCCTGGGCGCCGGCGGTCGATGCAGTCCCGCCACGACCTGTCCCCGCGCGCCACAGCGTGTGCGCTATGCCGCTGCTCCGCAGGTGTGCACCAGGCAGCCACATGCTGCTGCGTGGTCCTGCAAGCTCAGCTCGTGGCCGCGAATGCTGCTGCGCCGGCGCAGCTGCGCACCCAGAGATGCAGTCAGAGTGGACGCCGAAGTCGGCTGCCAGCACCTGCAGCCGGGAGTGGGCGGGCATGGGGACCTGCCAGCTCTCCGCCGTGACCAGGCCTGCGCCAGACGCCAAGCACTCGCTGCCAGCAACATTTAGTGAACAAGATGGGAAGCGAGCTAATCACGGGCTCGCTTTTCTGCAGCCAAGCGCAGTCCATACCAGCCCAGTCGCGGGGCGCGCTGGCAACGTCATGGAGATACTTGCATGTGCAAGCTGCCAGGCCAAAACTGTGCGGCCGCAGCCGGCCCATCACCACTGCCAGGACCTCCTGTGGCAGGTCGATGAGCGACACTGACATTGCACACTTGCGTGCCAACGCTGGTCATGCTGTGGCTTGGCGGGACGCGGGGCTTGGCGCGCGCAACAGCTGCCCACTGCACATAGCTGGAGTGGTGGCTGAGCGCTCGGACCAAGCCAGGAAAACAAACGGGGACCTGCGCATGCAGGCTGAGCTGCAGGGCGCACACACACACAGCTACCACTGATGCCTGCCGGCGGGGCTTTAGAGGACCCTGCAACAATGCAGGCAGTGCTTTCACATCAGGGCGCCAGGTGAGTCACGGCACGCAGTGATGCCCTAGCATTCACACCTGCAGGCGATGCCCTACCATTCACACCTGCAGGCAGCATGCACTTCGTGCCACCATTCGTGCTACCGTTCGTGGGACCGTTCGAAGTGCCTGGGAGTTCACACACACTGCGCGTTCACTGAGCAATCCCCACACGCTGGGCCACAGGAGCCTGCGCCCTCACCCTAAAAGCAAGCGCGCGCGCACGCACCTGCCACAAGCCCTGCACTCACACCTGCCACCCACCCCACACGCGCCTGCCACCCGTCCCGCACGCATCTGCCGCCCAGCACGCGCACCCACCCAGCACGTGCCCCCGCGCCGCGCGCCGGCAAGCCCGCTGACACCCGGGCCAGATGCCGCGCCGCGAGTTGAACAACGTGAGACGCTGCCATGCGAGGGCGTGGGGCGCCAGTTGGGGCCCCTGTCCTCGCTGCCAGGACGCCTTCTATGGGCGCCAGGCTCTGCTCGGCAGCCGCAGGCCGCGAGTGCGCATGCGCGAGCATGCAGAGGCGGGGCGACCGTCGCGGCACTGCCTGACTCCGTCCACCGATGCCCGTGAGGTGGCATACCAGGCCTGAGTGGGGCGACGCCGCCGTGCCCAGCCCCATGCACTGGCTGGCATGAAGCGCAGCAGCTCGGGCAGTACGCTCTGCTCAGCGGACGCCTCTAGGGCCTGCCGCGTGCGGCAGCTGGGTACCCGCGCGCCGGCGCCCGGCCGTGTCAGCGCTCCGCAGGAGCGCAGGCGCCCCCACCGGCTGCCGCCGAGGCCCGCAGGCCGGCGCCCGCCGCAATGGGGCCCTGGCTTACGGCCGGCGCGCCGCGGCATTGACTACTGCACGCAGCTCGCGCAGGAAGCGCGCCACATCGTCGCGCTGCACCTGCGCCCGCGCCGGAGGACCTGCTGGCCGCTGGGAACGGCCGGCCGGTGGGTGGCACATGCCCTGCTCCGCAGCCTGTGCATGCCCCGGCTGCCTCGCACGGCACCGGCAGCGAGGCCGCGGCGCGCTCGCCCTGCACTGGCAAGCATGCGCGTGCATGCAACAGAAGCGCGGTGCGCCCTCTGACACATCAGCGCAGCTTGCACCATTTTGCCGCTGTTTGTTTTACCTTGTGTTGCCAAACCCTAATGCTGCCGGTGCGGGCGGCCCGGGCCGGGCGCGCGCCCGGATGCCGGTCGCGTCAAAGCTGTCCATGCTGTAGCCGCCGCCGATTCGCTCCGCCGCCTGGTGGAACAGCAGCCCGAACTGGTTCCCCTGCGCCCGCGCAGCCGCGCCGCCCTGTCAGCCAGACCGGCATGACAGGGTAGGTTTAGGGCTTCCGCGCTCGCCGCTCACGCGCCGCCCTGCGTGCCAAGAGCATGCCCGGGCGAGGAGCGAGCCACAGGCCTCCGGCAGCCCTGAGATGTGCGCGCTGAGGCACATTTCCTGGGCATAACGTAACCCCGCAGCTGCTGCTCACTGGGGACGTGGATGCCAGCATGACTTGTCGCGGTGCGGGCGCGTGCGCGCGCGAAATGCGCGCCGCCCGCTGCGGTCCGGCAACGCATCTCGACATGGCGAAGCCTGCTGCAAAACCCTTGACATGCATGCAGCACCACTGTGCTAAGCAGCCATACGGGTGGTATCAGAGCAGCACGGCAGCCCGGCACGCGCGCGCACCTGCTGCTCGCCGCCCTGCGGCGGGTCCGCGACCGAGGCGATGTGGCACCAGCCGGCCGCGCAGGGCGGCCCAGCGGCGACCAGCGCGCGCGCGCGGCCGCCGCGGCGCCAGTTGTGCGCGTCGCGCAGGAACAGCGCCGCGCGCACCAGCGCCGCCGGCTGCGCCAGCAGCGCCTGCGCCGCGGCGCCGCGCGGCTCAGTGCTGTCGGCCAGGCGCACCCAGACCAGCGGCGGTCGCTCCCGGCGCGCGTTAGGTACTGCCATGGTAGGATACTCTACCGTTTAGGGCACCCCAACCCCATGGGTACCCTGTCCATTACATATTTTTTCATGCTGCAGCCGCGGACGCGCCTTGTGCACGATCTCCTCGCAGCCCAGGTCGACGTAGTCGTACGCCAGCTCGCCCCGCCCGCAGCCCGCCCGGATCGCGTTTTTCGTCAGCACGAGGCCCCCGTCGCTGCACGGCGCGCAGTAGGATAAGTAACAATCACCTGTTTACCCTGGAGGAGGGCGGCAAGGGTTTGGCCGCACGCAGGACTGTATTATTTAATTACACATACGGCAGCACGCGGCCAGAAGAGCACTGCCGAAGACGCGCCAGTGCGTCGCTTCCAGCCGCATCGGCCCAGGCCACCGCCTGACAGCGCGGGCCCAGTGCAGCTCAGGACGGCATGGCAACCCGGGCAGGGGCGGGGCGCCACGGGAGGCGCGTCCTGCAGAGAGCGAGGGCGGCGTTCATGCAGGGCGGGCGCGCGGGGGCGGGCGGCGCCTGCCCGACGCGTGGAGCAGTGCGGCGCGCCTGAGGATGGCGCGCTGCAGGCGCTTGGCCTGCTCCAGGCCGCTGCACAGCTCGCCGCCGTCGCGCACCGCCAGCGAGTTGAACGC
>JAABUV010005703.1_pt1 | contig 14009 bp, 12 predicted proteins | sample 5559971 | NCBI WGS metagenome assembly JAABUV01 (sample SAMN10711881, study PRJNA513362) | rock metagenome | isolation source: Antarctica rocks | place: Antarctica: Victoria Land, Knobhead nord | collected 2015-12-19
AGACGATATGAAACAATTTATTCAGTAAGGAAAATTTGCAAGAAATTCTTCAAATTTGCATCATCATTTTAGATTGCAAGAAATTCTTCGATTCTATACTCATTTTCATCATTCTATTCGCAAGAAATTCTTTGAATAAAGCACTTAATTATTATCTGAAATTCACAAGAGATTCTTTGAATTTTCACTCATCAAAAAACATTAATCTTTCATCTACTTTTATCTCAACAACTTCTATCTTCTCTCATCATGACACACGACGTTGAGTCAGTTGAGTCTTGAACAACTCGTCTGCTTAAAAGCACTGTCAATAAAAGAGTTTCACTTCTATTCATTAATGCTTTAGTTGAAGCTGAGAAAGCTGTCATCACATGAAACATAAACATCGAAGAACAACTGCTTCATTGAGTCAGCAATCAACTTGACAAAGTCATCAATATGCTGAATGAGCTTTGAAGTCAGCAAGACTTGACTCTACAACTCAATGAACACTGACTTCTCATACAAGAAGATCATAAAAAGAGAGTGAAACAACTAGAAGTGTTGAAATCGTATCAATGATCACTCAATCTAAGAAGCTCAGAGCTGATATATATGTAATTGTTATTTAGAGATAGAAATAACAGAACATTAAGTGTACAGAAGAGAAGAGAAAACAGACTCTTCTAATATACTCAATGATCTTCGACTGCGCTAAACCCAATTGATAAATGTGATGAAGAGAATGAAGGCAAAGAGGTGAAGGGAAAAGGTGACGAGATAGATGAAGAAGTAGATGACGAAGTAGTCATGAGAGCGTGCGATGCAAGACTCAACTAGACTTAGCGTCATGACTGACTCTATAGAATTAGAACTAGTGCTGATCGAGTCGAACACGTTCATAACAGCTATCAACATAGAAACAGTCAATTTCTTATGACTTTCAATGATAAGATTCAATAGAATTTTATGAGTGATAGTCTTCTTAAATATCTTTTCATCATATTCTTTTATTAACTTCTCTTTTGTCAGTGAGATAGATTGAATTTTCAGGGTTTTACATACTCTATCAACTAGATTGATATGTATGATTGTATAGACGGCTGAATCACTGTCTATCAAAGAACAAAGGCTGAATGATTCGTTTTGCAAGATAAGAAGAGCATCGACTAGAAATGACTTATCAAAGTAATTCTCTTTCGATAGAATTTCATCTAAATTGCACAAAGATATAATCTTCACTTCAGTGATTGTTGAAAAGATGACTAGTTTTTTTACTCGAACTCTGATTCAGTATTGAGTTCGAAATGATCATAGTTCTCGTCAACTGCATTGACTTTGATAGATTAATTCAAGCATTCTCTGAAAGTATGATCTGATTTGTGACATACAAAACAGATTTCAACTAGAACGTCTGTATTTTTGACGCTAGTCAAAACTGCGCTACGCGACTTTGATCAGTCAGACTTCAAAGCAGAAGATTGAACAGCAATAGTTGCTTTAGAAATGATGATTTTTGAATCATTGCATTTGAGTAGTTTGTTCTTGATCTCTCGAACTGCTTTATGTTCATTGTTCAAGCGAATCAAATAGTTTTGAATATCTGATAGCTTGATGAGTGACTTCATCTGAGCTGTTCAAAAGATTTGAAGACAAGAATTTATTTTATTCTTTAGATCAACGACTAGTACGTTCTTCTGATACTTCAGATAGATGTATAGTCGTTGAAACTGATTAAAGAAATCGTTGAATTTCTTTGATTCTTGAATCAGATTAATATATTTTCTATGATAGTTATCTTTCTTATCAGAGTCATGAAACGATTGAGCTAGTTTCTCTAGAAGTTCATTGACAGTCAAATAGAAATTGTCACAGTTGAGATCACGTCTGACTTGAGTGATTTCGACGACGTCATCTGCTAGTCGAGAGTTTATGTAGCTCAGCTTGTAGAGTTCATTTGAGAAGATGTCAACGTTAATTGCTAGCTTCTCTCATATGTCAAGAAATCAGTTCTTTCAAGTAGAGTTCTTTTCATCAGTGAACATTGAAAAGTCGAATATTTTGTGATATTTAGATCGTTCAAAGTAGATGATAATCGAGAAAGCAGTGATGACTACATTGACTGTAATAGCAGTGAAAGCTTGTAGTTTTGCTTTCAACTGTTGAATTTCGCTCTTGTCTCGTTGTTTCATTTTAACAAGACGATCTGTTTCTTTATTAAGAGCATAGATACGTTTCTTTCATACTTGTATATCATTGAGTATGATGATTTCAGCGTTTGATTCGTTGAAAGCAATGAATGAAGAAGCGTGTTGTGAGTCGACGATAGAAAAGAAAGCTTGTGAACATGTTTATTGCAAGAGATCAACGAAAGCTTTATCTTTATCAGATGTGTTCTTAAATATCATAGTGAAGAAGATGAGAATTGATTTGAACTGAACGAAGAACGAAGCTCAGTGATTTTAAGAAGAAAGACGAATGTTTGTTCAACAAAGAAAATGTTTGTGAAAGTGATTAATCTTGAAGCAATTCACGAAGATTCTTTATTGTAATTCTCTTGATCGATTTGATTCTCTAGCAATTCACGAAGATTCTTTATCGTAGATTCTATTAATTGATTTTGAACAAATGCGTACTAAATGAGCGATAAATCTTCTAGCAATTCAACAATTGTATGTTCTCGTTGATTCTATGAATTCTCTGATGTTTTTCTTGTCTTTTGAGATTGAATCATCAGGTAAACAAATTTCTTTAGACTTGATTCGTCTGTACGAGTTGATAAAATGAGTAACGAGATCAGTATTGTGTGATTAACGAATTCTTAATATAATGTCAGAATTATGTCTAAATGATACAATCAATGAAGATCAGAGTTGATAGTGCTTAATCTTTAGAGATAGCTATAACTGAATATTAAGAATACAGAAGAAGATTGATACAAAAGCTTCTATTTATGTAATGTTCAGAGACTGCGCTAGACTCGAAAGAAATGTGTTTGTAACACGAAAAGAAGATGATGTAGATGAACAAGATGTTGATGAAAGAAAAGAGTGTTGAGAAAGAAAAAGAATGTTGAGAAAGAAAAAGAGTGTTGAGTCATATCTGAGTCAAATCTGAGTCAGATCTAGATCAGATCTCGACTAAATCGTTGACTAGCTTTAATCAGTCTTGATACGCTCGTAACAAATATTCTAGTGAATTCTGAATAGAAAGAGCTGAAAGACTTGTTGAGCTGATTTAAAACAATGTATTTACAACGACACTTTTGAATCAAATTCTGATCTTCATAAATTTATTTCAAATGTTTCAGTAACTCTGATAGTGACTGATAGAATGAGAAAGCATCAACATGATGCTTTGCATAAATTTGCTGATCAGCATCATTTTCTAGTCTGAAAATCACATAAACAATACAAATCTTTTCAGTAGAGTAATGATTTACATTGACATTAAGCTTGTCAGCTATTTTGATGTTTTATGTCTCTCAGATAAAGTCATTTGTTTCAATGAAGATGAGTGAATTTGAAAGCTTAATGAAATTGTGATGATCATTCTCATTTTTATTATCAGATAAAGTAGAAGATTCTCATTGAGAGCGAGCTTCTTTCTGATTGACTTGTTACTTAGCTGACTGAGTATCTTGACGAGGCATAAATCGATCAGCTTGACGTTGTTTCGCTCTGAAGTTCAATCACTCGCCTTGTAACTGATTGATCTTTTTCTTTAACTCATCATTTTTATCAAAAGTGACTTTTAGTTGTTTCGCTTTCTTTTTGTGATTATCTTGTACAAGAAGTCAGTGTTCATTGAGTTGTAAAGTCAAGTCTCGCTGACTTTAAAGCTCATTCAGCATATTGATGACTTCATTGAATTGATTGCTGACTCAATGAAAGAGTTGTTCTTCAATGTTTATATTTCATGCAATGATAACTTTCTTAGCTTCAACTGAGACATTAATGAGTAGAAGTGAAACTTTTCTATTGACAATGCTTTTAAGCAAATGAGTTGTTTAAGACTCAACTGACTTGACATTACATGTCATGATGAAAGAAGATAAAAGTTGTTGAGATAAAAGTAGATGAAAGATTGATGTTTTTTGAATTGATGTTTTTTGATGAGTGAAAATTCAAAGAATTTCTTGTGAATTTCAGATAATAATTAAGTGCTTTATTCAAAGAATTTCTTGCAAATAGAATGATGAAAATAAGTGTAGAATCGAAGAATTTCTTGCAATCTAAAATGATGATGCAAATTTGAAGAATTTCTTGCAAATTTTTCTTACTGAATAAATTGTTTCATATCATTTATTCATTGATAGTAGAGTAGTTAATGAGCATTTATCTAATGTTAGAGATCTGTCTAAAGCGAGTTAGATAAAAGTGTCATTTAACTAGAAGATAAATGCTAAGAAAGAAAGATAGCTACAGAAAAGAAGCTGACTACATATATGTGTTTCTCAGTCAACGCTAGACTCAATAGAAACTAGTCAAGATAACGAAGCAAGAATAAATCTGACAAGATTAAAAGACTGAGTTTGACAAGACTAGAATCATGACACTTTTGAATGTTTAAATGAGAATGAGATGCAAGTAATTTGTGATCTCAGCGCTGAATTTACTAGTAAATCAAGTACATGCAGTATGAGACTGAAAAATCAAGTACATGATTTTCATGCTTAGTTTAAATGTTGTTGAAACATTTAATCATGTTTTGCACATCAGACTTCTGCACACTTTGAGAATGAGAAAAACATTGAACTACATAGTTGAATAAACTCACAGCTTTCTGAAAGACAGAGAGTTATTATTGACATTTAATGAATAAATCAGCATGATGCAATGAATCAATGCTGACATATCACAAAGATTCTTCATATCATTAATTCTTTTTCTATTCTTTAACACAAACTTAATCAAAAAATGCAAAGCTTTAGAAATTAAAATTGAAGTGCTTAACTTCATAAATGACATCAATATTCTGATTTATGATAAAATCACAGAATTAATTTGTAAAATGCTGAATTAAGCATACAACATCTGTGCAAAGTGAACTTGAATTCATGATGTTACATTCACTTCAGAGAAATATAAATTTACATACTTCACTTGCAAGTCAAAAAAATTTGACATGATAGTCAATTTATGCATAAAAAACTTGATAATAAAGTTGAAATCAAATATATGAATTCTTGAAGTTTAACTGAACATGAAACTACAATGAGATTTGCATCTTTGTCAAATAGAAGCAAATCACATCATTAAAATGCTGGTGCTTAGTTGACTTGAAATCTTCATTTAAGAAGTTACATTCGCAAAAGCAAGATAAATATACTCAATGATGATAAAATCAGAAATAACATTTAAAGCATTAATATGACATCAACGCGATAAAGAAGAAGAATTATTAAGTACAGAATGAAGATTAAAAACTTTTCAGAATCAAGCATTGTATCATGTGATCAACATCTTTAAGAAAGTGAACATTGAAACGCTGAAAGTTAAAACATATACAATTTTGCTATATGTTCATTTGAACAAGCTACAGAATTAAGTCACACTACGCAGTTAAATCAATGACAAAATACAGAAAACTTAATGAATATGCAAAATCATACATGCTCATTTAATAAAAACTAATAAATTCATCTTTCACTTTTTAATCTTCAAAAAATGATGTTTCTGAACATTTCAATTCACAAGAAAGCAAAGATACAGTTTAAATGCAGATGACTTGATCTTTTAATGTTGATTCAAACAAGTGAACATGCAATTGCATAATTTCATAAAAGTCAATGAAATCTTCAATGAGAAAACTACAAGAAATGCATTGCAAACATTAATGCATCTTTCGTTCAAAGATTTCATTTATTCAAGAAGTCAATAAGAATGTGAAATGATTTTCAAAAGATCAAAAACATTTTAGCAATTCACATTAAAATCAAATGCATAAAGCTGAATGTTTATTTGCACTTGAGAAATGTATTGAGTGCAAATAATCTTCAATGTGACTGCGAATGAAATTATCAGACAGTCAAGCATATTCTGATGCATTGTTTAAATTGAACGCATCTTTGATTGAATATGTTACAAGACATCAACTTCATGAACTATTAAATTATTGTTTCAATCACGAAGAATCTCAAGGCAACAGCAAGAATGATGATGAAAATGAAGCTGCTGAAGCAGTTTAAAATGACAAAAACATTCATTCTTTAATGTGCAATCATCATGAACAAATTTAATACATAGTTTTAGTTTTATTGTCTTGACTGCATATAATAATCATATAAATCGCGAGTGATTTTATATTTCAGAGAATTTTGTTCACTCAACATACATAGCATAGATTTTTCTCATGAGTTGATCTAATTGATGTCATAAGAATGTATGAATTATTATTATTATTATTATCATATAAATTATTATTATTGCAATAAAAAACAATGTTAAAATTGTGAGTAATTACAGAATTATTCAACTTCATTAAAAAGTATACACATAAGTAATAAAATTAAATTTGATAAATAACTTAATAAAGTTAATAATATGAAAAATTAACACTAAGTTATGAAGTACAGAAACAAGTTATTCTTTATATATTTAAAAAATTAATCATTAATTAAAAAAAGTGTTTTTTTTTAATTCTTACTTGATTTAATACTCATTATGAGTTTATGCGAGATTTTATATATTGTAGCGAGCGCTGCGTTAGCATAACGCTCTTTTCATATTTACTATCGCTTTTCTCTGTGCTTTATACTGTAACTGTTTTCAATGCAAGAACTTTATGAGCTTGTTTCTTCTTTACTTTCTCTCTCTTTCATCTGATTCTTCAATGATGTCACAGTTTGAAATTAATTCAGTATGCTTGTTGAAAGTATCATTTGAATGATTGCTGTTGTCATACTCATGATTTCTAGAAGCTTTCTTAAGTTCATGATGTTTTCTTTGCATTGCATCATTTTTTGTTCTGTCTTTCATTTAGAACATGTTAATAAAATGTGCTTGATCAACATTTAATCTTTGTTACACTTGCACATCATCATAGCAACATTAAATATTCATCTTTCATGTAAAAATTGATTGAAGTCAATTTTTCTTATGCATAGCTGTGTCAATAATGTACTATGAAACTTTGCATGATTCTTGTGCAGTTACAAATGTCGATGTATCATCTTTGATGTCAGATATTGAAAATGAGTTATGTTGAATTTCTCTTTTCAGACTATTCTTCATGTTTATCTCATTTGTTTCTGTATGAGTGTCAGTTTTGTCATCACTTCAGTGCATTGATGCTCAATCAGCAATAAAGATAAATTGTATGCATCATCAATCATTTTGTTTATTGCTTTATTTTCAAGTACTTCTGCATATCTTGTCACTCAATGTAACTTCAGCATGACTTCTTAAAATCAAATGCTCTCATGCATGACTTAAACTCATTGCAAACGTGTTTGATCTTTTGTTGATATCATAGCTTTCACTGTTTTCAAAGAAGTCTAATTATCACTGTATACTTTGTATATCTTTTCATGATACTCTTGATTTGCTGTCACTACGTCTGCAAGATGTTTCATCTTCGCGACTAATTCTTTCAGCTCATCATGATGAGTGATGACTAAAGTTGATTTTCTCAGTCTCTTATTTAACTCTCAGTTCATTTTCATCATGATCATTGTAACATCATTTTTGCTGTCACTATCATTTAAGTAAACTTTTTGCTTTGATGTAAACATGTTGAGATTGTATTATCTTATTGATATTTTCTTGTTTGCAACTATAATTATCTTCAATGACTTTGATCAAAAGATTGCTGTGTAAAGATGATTTCAATTCATCTTCATCTGCTTGAGTGTTTCTTTCATTCACTTTCACTTCAGTTGTAAAGATGTTTTACGCAGCTTTGATTTTCAATCTCTTTTTGATGTCAAGTTGTTATGAATTCAACGCATTATTATCTCAATGATCTCATCTAATTTTCAAGAGTTCATGTTTATTATTGATCTTTGTATCAGCTTTTGTAAGTGAATATTTATTAACATCATGTTTATTTTCATTTGTAAAGTTTTTGTTAATATCACATGATAAACGTTGATGATTTGTTGCAATGTTCTTTCTTGCATTGATTTCAGCTTAATGTTTAAATTCTTTCAATGATCTTTCACTTTTTATGATGTATATCATATGATGACTTCATGACTAAGCAAAGAATATGTCATCGCGAAGTATATTTGCTTATTTATTGTCATTGATGAGTCTCAAGTAAACTTGATGATTGTCTGCATGATTTTTTGTTTAATCACTAGTTTTGCTTCAACATGATGCATGTGAGTCACTCATTTCAGCTTGAAGTTCAGTTGAATTCTTAAGATTCTGATATTTGATTTCAAGTTGATCTAATGTTTCATCAGCTTTACATCAACTTTTATATTGAATCATTTAAAGATTCTTGTAAAGTGAATCAACTTATGCTTTGTTATCAAGAATTTAATGTCATGCGTTTTTGATCACTGTTCGCATTTATCATAAATTTCGCTAAAAACTCTGCAGTTACGTTTTATAAACTCTTTATATGTCAAGATATTAACATCATTTACGAAGTTTGTAAAGTTAGTTTTCAGCTTAATGTCATTACATGCTTCTAACAAGTTTGCATTGTAAAACAGATATAATATCGATGATAGTGAAGAATTTTGTAATATGTTGATGTTCATGCTGCATTTCTTCATCATGTAATCATCAATTGTGATCGTGATGCGTTAATCTTTCAGAAAGTTCTTCACAAACTTAAAAAGTAGTTTAGAAACTTTTCTCTTCTTCATGTTATGTAAGAGTCTGCTGTACATCACATTGTTAAATGCATTCTTCTCATTCAGACTCAGTAGTGAAACTACTCTTCTTCTCATATCACTTCACACAATATATATCTTTTCTATAATTAGTTGCAAAGTTGTATTTATTAATCTGTGCTTGTGAACTTTCATTTGAGTGTTTGATATTGAGTTGCAAGCTTTTACAACATTTCACAGATGTTCAAATACAATGAACTTCAATACTTTGCTTAATGTATCAAGTAGCACAATTGATTTATATATTTTTGCGTTGAAGTAATCTTTCTTGTCTGACTTTTACATCATTATTGTGACTGCACTCTTGAACTGAGTTGACTGTATTCTCTTCTATAAACATTTTTCAAAGAAAGAGTGTACTTGTTCTGATGTGCTGTCAATGAGTCTGCACATTATTTTATTTATATATCTTGTATGTTTCAACATCTTGTCAGATGTTACTTTGTAAACAACTCTTTTAATCTCATGATGCATCAGCAAAGTGTTGAAATCATGCCTAGATCATTCAATCAAAGAAGCTCAGAACTGATATGTATGTATTGTTCTTTAGAGATAGCTATAACAAGACATTAAGAATACAGAAGAGAAAGAGTGCGAGCTCTTCTATAAATAATGGCTTGAGGCTGCGCTAGGCTCGATACAGATGTGATGTAATAGATCAGATGTGTTTGCCTAAAAGAATGATGAAAGAAGTGAATGAAGAAAGTGCTGAACAATGAGAAGAAGTGCTGAGAATGACTCAAAGAGATGCGCTAGGTTCAAACTAGGCATAGCGTCATGACTTGCTCTAATCAAATTGATTAGAGTTAGATCTGAACTCTGATTGATTCAGACATGTTTGTAACATGATCAATTGAAACGAGCTAATCAAGATGTTGAACGCGAATTAAGAATCTACTGTAACTACATGCAGAACGACTGAGCAAAATGACTTTCAATGATGAAATTCAACGAAAATTTCAATATCTTCTCGATTATCTCAATGATCTCATTCTACTTCAATATAGAGTTTCACTTTCAAATGAGTTTCAATTCAGATACAATTGAGTACAAGACAACTTGCAAACGTCTTGAAGTTAGAAAAGTTGATGATATTATCATTTGAATGAAAGAGCTTCTTATCTTCGATCATCAGCAATTGAAAAAAACGAAGCAGATCATCGAAGCTCAAATCAATAAACATAAACGAGACGTCATCTATGAATTAAACGACTGAGTTTGATTATTCTCTAGAAACATAAAGACAACTAAATCATGTAAGAATTTGAAAGACAAACAGTTAGAATCTTATCAAATCACTGTCAAAGTTGAGATCTTCTATCATCTTCATTTATCGATAAGCATGAAGCAGCTGCATTCAATGTTCAGTTCAAAACTATTATGTTCTTATCTTGATGATCTTTTATCAGAACAGCATTCAGAATCATTTAAATCTCTCACTATCAATGATGATGAGCACTGAAAGATAGATGACATTTTGAACTCTAGACGCTATCAAGATCGAATACAATACAAAGTCAAATGAACGAAACTAAATCAAAACAATGAATGATACTATGTCGACAAAGAAGAATTCAAGAGCTTGAAAGAAGTTCTAGTTGAATTTCATAAGCTCTATTCAGACAAGTCATACTAAATTGAAAAAACAGTGAAAAATTTTTACGTTTCATTTATTCTATTCATGCAAACATAAATTTTCAAAGAGAGAAGTAATGTTACGAATGTGTCAGAATTAATTAGAACTAGTCAATGATCTAGTCAAGATCTGATCTAGATCTGACTCAGACTTGACTCAGATATGACTCAGCATCTTTTTTCTTCTTCAGCATCTTCTAATCAGCTTCTATTGTCTTCTAGACAAACACACTTCTTTGTGTTACAAGTGATCAACAAATTTCTATGACAAACACATTTCTTTGTGTCACAAACATCTTTCAAATCAACATTTTTCTTGTGTTTCAACACGTCTTCTTTGAGACTAGCGTTGATCTGAGTAACTACTATATAAAGCATGTTCTTCTTGTCTTTTATATCTTCTTTCTTCTGTATTCTTAAAGTCTTAGTTATAGCTATCTCTATAAATCAAACATTCTAGTCACACACGCTCTTTGATTAGTTTCTAGACATGATTTCAACATTCATATACTGCTGAAACGAGACAGAATTATTGATAAATTCAAAAGATAACATCTTTGATTTATAAACTTTTAAAGCAATGATAAAGATAGTGTAGTTCTTACTATCAGAATGCATTTGCAGTTTGTTGAAAGTTAAAATGATATTTAATTGAGTCAGATGCTTGCAATCAACTATTTTGTTGATCATCTCATCTATGAGTGATAGAAAATAGTGATTTCTTTTAATAATAACATTGAGCTTTTAATAGTTAATGCAAAATCATAAATATTTATTTGCTTTTAAAGCGAACAGAACGAGTGAGAAATACAAAGCTTTGCTAAAAATTATAAATTCTTTGAAAAAATTCTTATTCAGATATTTCTTTACTTTCTGAAGCTTGTAAAGAGACATTCAATATGCTCAGCAATGAGATGATATTACGTCACTAGTAAGCTTTATCTTATGATCATACAAATGATGAGACGATAGCTTGTCTGCTTGAACTCAATCAAAAACATTTAGAAAATTCTGATATTTCAATGATAACTTGACTTTAATATCTTCTAAATTCTGAGTTATTTCATCAATTGAAAAAATGTTTATGACATTTAGTTTACGTTGAGTATTGTAAATGATTTTTCTATCAATGTCTTTGATGAACATAGCAAAAATCTCTGTCTGATTCTTCTTTTTTCATTTTACTAGTGCTTGAAAAAAGATGATGTTTATGTTTTAAATCAAGAATGACTCTTTCTGAATGAATGAAACTGAGCACTTGAGCATTTTAAAGATCTTGTCGTGAGCTGCTGAAGAGATTGAAGTTGACTGCAATCAACTTAAGTGCTTTGTTTTCTATCAGAACAGCATTCAAAATCATTCAAATCAATCACTATTAAAGACAATGAACATTGAAAGATAAATGATATATTGAACTTTAAATGTTATTAAGATCAAATACAGTACAAAGTTAAATGAAAAGATCTAGATAGAAATGATGAATGATACTATGTTGATAAAGAGAAATTCAATAATTCAGAGAAAGTTTTGAATGAATTTCATAAGTTATATTTAAACAAATTGCGTTAAATATTGAAATAACTATCAACAAAAGTGAGCAAATGAACTACATTCATGCAAACATGAATTTTTGAAGAAAAGAATAATGTTACGAGTGTATCAAGTTCTGTCACGATTCTAGCCTTGTCAGACTCAGTCTTCTAGTCTTGTCAGATTTATTCTCGCTTCGTCATCTTGACTAGTCTCTATTGAGTCTAGCGTTGACTGAGAAACACATATATGTAGTCAGCTTCTTTTCTGTAGCTATCTTTCTTTCTTAGCATTTATCTTCTAGTTAAATTACATCTTTATTCGACTCGCTCTAGACAGACTTCTAACATTAGATAAATGCTCATCATCTACTACTCTGCTATCGATGAATAGATGATATGAAACAATTTATTCAGTAAGAAAAATTTGCAAGAAATTCTTCAAATTTGCATCATCATTCTAGATTGCAAGAAATTCTTCGATTCTACATTCATTATCATGATTCTATTTGCAAGAAATTCTTCAAATAAAGCATTCAATTATTATCTGAAATTCACAAGAAATTCTTTGAATTTTCACTCATCAAAAAACATCAACTCAAAACATCAATCTCTCATTTACTCTTACCTCAACAACTTTTATCTTCTCTCATCATGACATGTGATGTCAAGTCAGTTGAGTCTCGAACAACTCATCTGCTTAAAAGCACTGTCAATAAAAGAGTTTCACTTCTACTCATTGATGCTTCAGTCAAGATTGAGAAAGCTGTCATTGCATGAAACATAAACATCAAGAAACAACTGCTTCATTGAGTCAGCAATCAACTTGACGAAGTCATCAATATGCTGAACGAGCTTCAAAGTTAACAAGACTTGACTTTACAACTCAATGAACACTGACTTCTCATACAAGAAGATCACAAAAAGAGAGCGAAACAACTAGAAGTTGCTTTTGATAAGAATGATGAGCTAGAGAAAAAGATTAATCAGCTACAAGACGAGCGATTGAACTTCAGAGCAAAACAACGTCAAGCTGATTGATCTATGTCTCGTCAAGATACTCAGTCAGCTGAGCAACGAGTCAATCAGAAAGTTGAATGAAGCTCGACTTTTGAAGCTCACTTTCAACGAGAATCTTTTACTCTATCTGAAAACGAAAATGATCATCACAAGTTCATCAAGCTTTTGAATTCACTCATCTTCGAAACAGATGATTCTATCTGAAAGACATGAAACATCAAGATAGCTGACAAGCTCGATGTCAACACAAATCATTATTCTACTGAAAAGATTCGTATTGTTTATGTGATTTTTAGGCTAGAAGACGATGCTGATCAGCAAATCTATGCAAAGCATTGTGTGATGATGCTTTCTTATTCTATCAATCATTATCAGAGCTACTGAAACATCTGAAAGAAACTTACGAAGATCAGAATCTGATTTGAAAGTGTCGTTGCAAATACGTTGCTCTGAAGCAGCTCAACAAGTCTTTCAGCTCTTTCTATTCAGAATTCACTAGAATATTCAGCTTTCTGAACTACGACGATATCACTCTGATGAACGACATTCAGAATAAAATCAACAATCATCTTCAGAATGTGTTGTCAGTTTGTCTCATAAAGTTTAGCTCGATTGATAAGCTTAAGATCTTTCTTCAAGATGTGAATAACAAACAACGAGTCAATTATCAGCTACGTGACGAGCAATGAACAGTCAAATTGATAGCAGCTTTGAAAAAACATTTTGTTTCTTTGTTGACATCAGTCTCGACTACTAGCTATGTTTGACTCGCTACTTTTTTCATCTTCGAATCTGAATGATCAAGAATGTCAATCATCTGCTTCAACTGCAAAGTATCGAGTCATCTTTCAAAGAACTGCTCTCAGCTGAAGACTAGTACTTCAACATCTCATACATTCATTTCTTGTCTCAATGAGATCATCATGTTGAAAGAAGAGAAGAAATTATTTACAAAGAAATCGAAGAATGAGACAAAAAACTAGTGACTTTCATTAAAG
>JAABUV010005705.1_pt1 | contig 14007 bp, 19 predicted proteins | sample 5559971 | NCBI WGS metagenome assembly JAABUV01 (sample SAMN10711881, study PRJNA513362) | rock metagenome | isolation source: Antarctica rocks | place: Antarctica: Victoria Land, Knobhead nord | collected 2015-12-19
CTCGCCGCCGCGCCCGCCGCCGCCGCGCCCGGGCCCGCCGCCGCGGCCGCCGCCGCGGCTGCGGAGGCCGATGCGTCGGCGCGCCCCGGCTCCGGCCAGGACGCCGGCGGGGGCACGCCCAGGGCGGAGCCGACCGCCGGCGACGGCGGCGTGGACTGGCAGGCCGCCGCGGCGGCCGGCGTGGCCGCCGCGGCGCAGGCCGCGCCGGCCGCGGCTTTCGCCGCCGCGTCGGCGCTCGCCGAGGCGACCGGCCTGATGGCGGCCAGCCGGGCGCCAGCCCCTGAGCCATCAGCCCAGAAGCCTGCAGCCGCCCCAGTGCTGCCTGCCGGCGCCGAGCCCGGCTCCGCCAGCCCCGACGCGCCGCCGGCCAAGCGCCAGCGCGCTGACGGCGGGGACCCCGGCCCAGAGCCCCCCGACCCTGCGTACCCCGGCGCGCGCGCCGCCTACGACGCGCCCGCGCTTGCGGCCGCGGCCGCTCCCACAAATGGAGGCGCGGAGCCTGGTGGCGGCGGCGGCGGCAGCGGCGGCGGCGCGAGGGTTGGCGCGGCCCTAGAGGGTCTGGCGGACGCGCTCGCGCGGGGCCGCGGGCGGATTGGGGCGGTCCACCTGGCGCTGCACGCCGACGAGGCCGGCGCCGTGGCCGCCTGGCATGCGCGCCTGGAGGCCGTCGCGGAGCCCAGTGCGCCCCAAAGAGGCCATTTGTAGGCCTCTGATCTCTAGGCCTTTCGCTGGCCATGCTCGCACTTACAGCTCCCGTTTTGAGGCCTTAGGCCAGTGGGCGTCGCCGCATGTGCCACGCCAAGCACTGACCGCCCGGCGCTGGGCGCCAGGCGAGGCTGCGTCGGCCCTGGTGCGCGAGCTGGGTGCCGACCCGGGCGCGACGAGCCTGGCGGCGCTCTGTGCGGGCGGCGCGGCGCGGCCGGGCGCGGGCTGGAGTACGCTTGCGCTGCTGGGCGCGCAGACGCAGGCGCGTCGCGCGCTCAGCTGCCAGAAACGACCGCTTGCTGGTCCTCAGCTTGCCCAGCCTTTCTTGGCAAGCTTTCGGCCAGGCAGGTTCATGCCAGCCCTGTTGGCAAAAAGGACCCACGCGTGCCAGGAGCGTCAATAGCGCATACCTGGAAGACACCTGAAGCAAATTAACTCATGCACCGCGGGCTACACTCAAGTGCAGGCCGCGACACGCGCAAATTGTTCTATAAAAAAAAACATCCCGAGTACGAAAATACGATGCAGTGTCACAGGTCGCTTGTGAGGCGCGCGGAGCTTGGAGCCTCTGATGGCGTGTCGCTCTGGCAAGCATGCAAAGCTGTGCGGAGCGATGCGGAGCGAAACTGTGCTGACCGGGGACGCTGGCGCAGGTGGTGCAGGGGCGCGTCGCGAGTGCGCTGCTGCTGCAGCGCGTGCGGCCCGCCGCTCGGCTCTTGCCAGAGCAGGTACATGCCTCAGCAGCTCATATGGCTGCTACAGCAGGGCGGGGGCCGTATCCGCTTGTTCTGCCGATGCAGCATACACTTACCCTTGCCAGGGCGTGTGGGCTTGATTATGCTTGGTCTGCACCGTGCTTCACCTGGCAGGCAAGCATAACCACTCTGGCTGCTGGCACTGCCAAACAGGGCATGCGCCGGCGCCGCCGAGCCGGCCGCCTAGAGATGTGCACGGCGTCCTCCTGTGCCTGATCAGGCTATTGGGCCATCTTCAGCGCCCGCCGCGCGCCAGGTGGAGGCCATGGCGGGGCTGTGGGAGGCGCTGCTGGTCACGGCGGCCGCGGCGCTGCCCGCGGCGCTCGTGGCCGCCCTGCTGCACGCAGGCGCCAAGGGTGTCGTGTGCGCGCGCGGCCCCGCGGAGGGTGCTGCCGCGCGGCGCGACCCCGCGCGCCCCGAAGCTGCGGCCGCCTACTTCCAGGTCGGCCCCCGATGCGTTCACCGCGGGCCCCCGCTTTCCATGGTGTGACGCTGGGTGCGGCGCCGCCCTCGCCCAGTAGCGGTGCAACGTGCAGGGGGCCATGCGGCCTGCGCGCCCAGGGCTCAGAGCTGCGACTGCACGCTTGCAGGGGCCCCTTAGCTGCTGCCCCTGCTCTTGCCTCCCATGAGAGCGTAAGCCTGTATTTCAGGCCGCACGCATGTTACCCCTGGAGATCACGCGCGTGCAAGCCACAGCCGCGGCACCCATGTAGCGCAGGCACAGGCGCCACGCGCAAGGCTGCAGCAGGCAGGGCGCCCCCTCAATCGTCCGCCTGCCGTGGCAGCATCCACAGGCGGCCAGGGCCGCGGTGAGGCGCTGATGAACCCCAAGAGCCCCCATTGACAGGGTCATTTGGCACCTTGATGGCCATGCGCTGCGCGTTGCAGGCGCTGTACGCGGAGCTGCTCGCCGGCCGGGGATTTCCATGAGGCCATCTTCTCATGCTGCCTTTCATCGCAGGCTCCGCTTTAATGGCGGTCAGAGGCAAAAACAAAAAATTCCACAGCCGGCCAGGGCCGCGCTGAGGCGCCGCGACACGCGCTACCCGGCGCAGGCGCTGTACGCGGAGCTGCTCGCCGGCGCGGCGGTCGCGGACGCGCTGCGCGCGGCGGGCCGCGCGGCGCCCGCGCTGGCGGCCGCGTACCACTGCGCGCACCTGAGCGGCGGCGAGGTAGCATGGCTGGGCGCCTCGCCAGACACGTAACGCGCCTCCCAACGCATGCCCTGTCGAAGTAAATACTGACCTGGCTGAAGCTGAAACTGGCACCTATTGCACCTTGTGGCAACGGGTGGCCGGAAAGCAAAATCGAGACTGTTGTACAAGCTAGCTTCTCGTGGATAGGCGCCGCATGCGACCGTGTTGGGGTGGTTAGGATGGCACTGCGTGTACCTTTTGTGAGTACTGGTGGCTCTCTTAGAGAGGCCAGTCCCCCTGAAGCTGACGGTGCTCTAGCGCTGTGACGCGCTCCTGCAGTTGTGCTGTGCGCGGCGGCAGCTGCTCCGTGCTGTCTCTGTGGTGACGTATTTGACATGCCTGCATTGCGTTGGCCACAGTCTTACACGGCCGAGCTGAAGTGACTGAGCTAAAGCTCATCTGAAACCACCTAAGCACACCTCAAGGCTTTAGTGTACAGTGCGTGCCTCATGACACACTCGCGACCTGAGAGCAAGAGCCCCGGGCGCCAGCATGACTGTTTCTTTTTGGCGGGGCGTCGTTTGGCTGCCCGCTTGGCTGCCCGCACGCTTAAGCTGTCAGCACGCCCCACAAAACTGGAGCCTGCCGTTGCCCTGCCATGCAGCAACGCAGTCCTCAGGCTTTAACATGACTTCGAGCACCGAGCCGCCATCGCCAGCAGGCGCTGCCGGCATGAGTGCACAGGTGCGCCTCACCACAAGAGACCGGTACAGCTGATGCCGCCGCCGCAGTTGCGCCCGACGCAGGCAGCATCAGCGCCGCCACAGCGCCCGGAGCCTAGTCCTTGTCGTTGCCGACATAATTGCGCGCGGCGGGCACGGACACGAGCTCCGCGCCCAGCGCCGCCAGGGTCACGCCCTCGCCGCCGGCCGCAAGCGCGGCGGCCGGCCGGAAGCCGCGCGCGGCCAGGTCCGGCACGCTCGGCAGCACGACCGCGGTCAGGCAGTCGCCCAGCACACAGCCGGTGTCGATGCCGGTCGCGAAGCGGCACGTCTGCGCCGCGCGCGGCGCACAGCGTCAGCCGCGCGCACGGAGAAAGCGCGTGGGCAGAAATGCATGCTCCACCACACGCTGCCGCGCTGCGAGCGGTGCAGGCAGGCACAGGAGCACGGTGTGCAACGAGTAGCGCCCATGACGAGCGAGCGCATGCCTGCGCTCTGAGGACATTGCATGAGCTGCTCGTAGCCCGCACGGCAAGCCCTGCGCGGGTCGCATCCTCACATCCGAACGCGGCGCTGTGCATGCAGGGCATGCGGGCTGGGCCGGGCAGGGGCAGGGGGGAGACCTGCAGGCGCCGCCGCGCGTGGTGCCCGAAGATGACGTGGCGCGGCCCCGGCCACGCCTCCGCCACCGGCTCGCCCGCGTCCCGCGGGAACTTGGGCAGCGCGCGCCAGCTGCTCCCCTCCCGGCCGACCGCCCGCACCTGCGCTGGGCCGACGGCGCGGCGGGATGGCGGGGGGCGATGGCGGCGGTCGATGGCGCGGCGGTCTGTAGCGCGGCAAATGAACAACGGGCATGCAGCGCCCACCGCCATGCACGCCCGCCCTGCCTTGCGCGCGCGCTCGCCCAGACCCGCGCGGCAGCAGCGCTGGATGCGAGGCGGGAGCCAGCCAGGCAGCTAGGCACATGCAAGCGCTTCCCAGACGTGCGTCGGGTGACGTCGCGCGAGCGCGCGTGCGCGCCTCGATGAGGTCGTGGAGCGACTGGCGCGGCAGCGGCACGCCCGGCACCAGGCCCGCGTGCACGACAAGCACGCCGTGGCTCGGCAGCGCCAGCGAGAACGGCAGGTCCGCCAGGTAGGCGATGTCCTCCGGCGCGGCCTCCAGGAACCAGCCATATTGTTTCTGCGCGGCCGGCAGGACTAGGGTTAGCATTGCGCCCACTCTGCGCACGATGGAGTGACAGCGCGCGTCGGCGCGCGCCCAAAGGGCGCGAGACTGGCCGAGGCTGCCTGGTGCAGCCGCGGCCGCCGACAGGGACTGGCTGCTGAGCTGCGCGCGTCGCAGCGCGGATGCTGGGCGGCTGACAGCCGTTTCGATTGTGCCCTTACCCCCGCCGCAGCCTGCCCAGGGTGTCAGGTGTGCTGCTGCACGGAAGGGGGTGCGGCAGGTGAAGGGCTGGGCTCGATGCGCTGCGTGTCACACGACACATCCAGGCTCACTGGCTGGCCGGGCGGGCGCAGGGCGCCTGTGACGATGAGCGGAAGGTGTCCGCTGCGTGTGCTGCTGCCCCTCCGCACCCCGGCAGGTTACCGCGCACGCAGCGCCGGTCGCGAAGGGTCCAGTACTTAGGGCCATGTCACAAGGGGCAGGGCGCGCGCCGGCGCCTGGCCGCTCTGCTGCCACGCCCGGTATGCCGCGACCGCGGCCTCGTCGTGATTGCCGCGCACCGACTTCATGCCCAGGCGCCGCGCGTCCCGCACCACCTGGCCGCGGGCGCAGGCGCAAGCTTGCATGCAGGGCATGCAGTCGCCATTGCGGAGCAGACTATGCGCAGAGATTGGGAGCCACGGCGCTGGCAGTGCGCTGACACCGCGCTCGGTAGAAGCTGGGCATGTAGTGACTTAAGTTGCATGACCTGCGCGTCAGGAGGCGCATGCATGACGGTGTATTGGGGCAGCTCCTTGGACCGGCATGCAAGCTGCCTTGCATGCCGAGCAGCCGGGCGCTGCGGGCCGCCTCTGCCTCAGCCAGCCGGCAGCACAACAGAGAGCTGCAGAGCCCATGGTGGCGCATGCCAGGGCCGGACAGGAATGGCGGGTGCAGGCAGCATGCATGTGCCCTCCTGCATGCTCGGCTGTCGAGTCACAGCGGGCCGCTCACCTGAAGGGGCTCGGGGCCCTTGTTCACCAGGTCGCCCACCAGCACGACGGTGTCGCGGCCGTCCTCATACTGGCACCTGCGGCCCCTCGCAGCACTCACCCTGTCGCGCTGCCTGGCGTCCAGCAGCGGCCAGCATACTTGAGCTACAAAAGCGCTTGTTCAGTCTCCAAATATGGCTTTGCTGCACGCCAGCAGCACGGCAGGCTGCACTATAAGTTGCAGAGTCGCGCTGCCTGACCAAGGCGCGGCGTACTTTTTGAGCAGCGCCTTGAGCTCGCCGGGGCAGCCGTGCACGTCGCCGATGACGAGCACGCGGCCGTCGCCCAGCTCGCCTGGCGCCAGCTCCGCGTGCACCACCGGCGGCAAGGGGTTACCTGAGCGCATTGGCCCCCGCCCGCTCGCCCATTCAGGGCCGAGCAGCGGCAGCAGCGCCCGCAGATTCACGCCGCAGAGCGGGAGCAGGTTTCAGTGCACCAGGGACAAGCGCGACTGACGCCGAGGCAGCCCCTCCAAGGCAGTCAAGTGTGTCAGCTTGATGGTGCTGCTTCACCCAGCCCCACCAGGGCCGGCGGCAGCCTCACCGAGCGGCGTCAGGGCGTCTGAGGAGGAGCACCACCCCTTCTGCGACGCGGCTGGAGCCGCCCGCGCCCGCAGCTGGGCGCAGAGGCTCCAGCACACGCCCATGGTCAAGCGCTGCGCAAGCGTAGCCAGTGGATTGCGGCAAGCAGGTGCCTCGGGGCTTACATCCAGTGGTGGTGAGTGCACAGCAGCGCACAGGTGCACGATTTCTCCACTTGACAAGACAGAGCGCGCTTGCAAGACAGGCAACCAAAGTGCACTGGATACACAGTGCCGTCACGTATTCAGGACTTGTTCCTCTCCGCAAACAGACTTGAGCAGCCGAGCAGCAAACTCAGTCCTGCCTGGGCATTGGAGACTGGTGGGTCTTGAGCCCTACCCTGGCGGCTCTTGCACGCACAAAGCATCTGGCGCAGCTAGCGAAACAGAATTTTGTATCACCTTCACCAACGGTCACCAGTGTGTCGTGCAGCATTTCCTGGGCTCGCAACACGCAGAGGTGCGGTGCCTCAGCGCACACAACTAGCCCGCCAATCACCTTATCCTGGGGCGAGCTCGCTGATGGGGGCATATTGGAGTTGAGAGCCAATGCTGTGTGTGATTGCAGTGAAATTGGTTTGCCGCTGAACCCCGCATTGACGCCATGCCTGCTGTGCACTGCCTCCAGCAGCATGCGCTGTTGGAAGCTGATCATGGTTCTGGCGGGAGGCAGCACAGGATGCACAGGGCAGTGTGCTATGCTGCACACTCACAGATCAAGGCGGAGCTGATCGCGGGGGCGGTCTGCGTGCAGCCTGTAGACCCGGACGCCCGCACGCCGCCATGCCGCCGCGCGCGACCAAGAAGCAGAAGAAGGACGAGGGCGGCCCCGCGCCGGATGTGCCCCCTTCCATCCCGGAGGGCGAGGTGCCGGAGGTGACGCCGGCGCAGCCGGCGTCCAACGGCAGCGCGCCTGTGCCGGCGATCGGCACACTTGTGGTGCGGCCTCGCTGGCGGCGCTGAAGCGGTTGCTGTCTTCACGTCGGTCTTCACTGGAGAGTCAGTTCGGGTTAATGCGCCGTGTTGCGTGAGTTTGCTAATGAGCCATTGAGTCAGCATAATCGCACGTACCGAGGCCACCTGATGTTTTCAGCTAATGTATGGTCTGCTGCGCAGGCCGGCGGGCAGGGCTTTGTGTTTGGCTTCCGCGTCCCGCGCGACTACTTCATCTCAAAGGGTTGGGGCGACACAAGCGACGTGCGGCCCTGCACCGCGCACTCCTGGGTTGCCTTTGCGGTCAAAGCGCTTGCCTTGCACACGCTGCTGCTGTCCTCACAGAGTCCGGTGGTGGCAGCTCCTGCAGTCAGCACCGCTTAGTAGCAGCTGGCTGTGCACGACCATCGTCACGCATTCCCAGCCCTCTTTACTGTTGTACTGGCCGGAGTGCTGTGCTCTTGGGCTGCAGCTGCCACCCGTGCAGATTATAACGCTGGGTGTTGATCACCTGATCGTCGTCAAGGCTGTGTTGCTGAGTGGCGCGCGCGGGCGAGGCAGGGCGGCGGCGTCAACCCCTGGGAGACGGGCAGCTACGACCTGGCGCTGGAAATGGCCAAGATCGAGAACTTCAACGTTGTGCCGTACACCTCGTGCATCCCGGCCGAGGCCAACGAGGTCAAGGTGGAGGACGTGCGGCACGTGTTCCACCACGGCGCCGTGCTGGAGGTCATCCAGGCGGTCATGTGTGCCCCCCTGTGCTTGGGTACCCTAGGGGCAAGGGTAGGGCAAATATTCTGCTCCACAGGCGGTCATGTGGCTTAAGTATGGGGCTCCACCTCGCACGCCCAGCACAGTGTGCCGCGCGCTGCCAGGAGCGTGGAGCGCGCGGCCCACGGCGCTGCGAGCATGTGAGGGCGCGGGGCTGCGCAGCCGCTGACGCGGCCGGCCGCGGCGCGCGCGCAGGCACGGCAACCAGGGCGACCGCATCTCGGCGGGCGTGGGCATGATGAAGGTCCGCCACAAGGGCAGCAACAAGATCTCGGGCGGTTGGGCCGCTGAGGTGCGCCCGGGCCCGCCCGCAGGGCCACAGGCTCGTCTGCATGAGGACTCTGGCTCTCCGCCTCATGTCGAGGACATCTGGTCTGAAATTGTATGTATTTTTACAGGGCTGCTTGATGGGAATTAGCCATGGTGCGTGCCGATCGTGCACGCGCCGACGCCCAAGCGCTTGCACAAGCATGCCCCTGGGTCCGGATCAGAGAGGGGCTCGTTAGAGCTATGCGCGCGCCCCGCAGTGCACGGAGCACGCAACACAAGCACACCCCTGAGCCCTGGTCAGGGAGGGTCTTCTTAGGTTTTTGCGCGCCCCGCAGTACACCGGCCACGCCGACGCGGCGGGCGTGGAGAAGGTGCTGCGCTCCGACCTCAAGGGCATGTTCGAGCGCCGGTTCAACAAGGACGAGTATGAGCAGTACGACGAGAAGTTCATCGTGCAGGCGCGCGCGGCCCTGCGCCGGCGGCACGGCCCCGCAAACATCGCTGACGTGGGCCCTTGCCTATCGCCTGCGCGCAGCACGCCTAGATGGTGATGGTCACAGATTTGCAGCATGCCAGGCACGACCCACATGCGTCAGGGCGGCTTGAGGTCACACGCCAGCCTGCGTGGCAGGCAGCAGGGCGACCTTTGTTGGACATATCGATGCCAGAGGATGTTACGCATTGTGGTCATGCGCATTGTGATCAGGCGTGCGTGGGATTCAAAAAAACCCCAGGGGTTTTCAGACTGGCTCCGTAAGAGCGAGCGCGCGCCCATGCAGACGCACGAGGTCGAGAACAGCTACGGCTCCGTGCTGGTCAGCATCAACTTCTGCAGCTGGATCTACCCGCTGGCCACGGCCTCCATGCCTGCCAGCACGACGTGAGCACGGCCCTCTGACCAAGCGTGCTGTTTCTGCATGGAGCGCCCGGCATGGGCTGTTGCAGACTTTCTTCTTACATTCACGGATACTCGAACGCTGAACAACACATGTCACCAGCGCTTTTTGGTAGCAAGACTAGATAAAGCGCGGTATGTGCACCCATTGCCCGCTCCATTTTGCCTCGTGCGGTACATTTGAATGGCACTTTTGAGGGATTAATTTCGGGTGTGGGATTCTGTTTGCATGAGTCACATAAGGCGGCCCAGCCCTCTAGCAAGGGGAGCGAGAGGAGATGCTGTAGTGTGAGGTACTGCACACGTAGTGACGCTGCTCTAGCGTTCTTGCAAGCGAGCTCGCATGCACGGTTTCATGAGATTAAGCACACCTTGTGGTCACACCGATCAGCAAGTCTGCTGAAAACAATTCTTTGCAAGAGGTCACTGGTGTGGTGCACAGCTAATTCCACAACATACGGGCTTTTTGGCCTGTCAAGTGGCCGCACACGCCAGCGCACTCGGGGGAAAAGAGTTCTTCAGCCAATGCTGTGTGACCATACCAGTTCCATCAGATTTAGTTCATCACCCCCTGTAGCAGCGAGGCTGCTTGCAGCGCTTGTGCTCACATGTTCTGGACGAGAGTGCGCGAGCAAAGGCCGGTAAATGAAGTACTACAGCCATCTGGTGCGCGCTTGGAAAAAAATGGTATAAAAGCTAGGGTTTGGGCTTGCTGCACAGTTGTCGCGCGACTCGCCGGGCTGCATCGAAAGCGCAACGACGGTGCACACAGGTGTCGCAGTTTTCCGAAGCGTGCCTTGCTATCACTGTAGGAAACACGGGCTGCCGCTGCTGGTGATATTGTAGGGCACAATACTGCCGCGTCCGGCGTGAGCGGCCCTGCGGGAGCTTGACAAGGCTGAGGAGGCTGAAGCAAAGAGCTGAGGTGAGCCTGCACCCCTGCGCATGCACGCCGTGGAACATGCGGGCGTGGCTTCTTGTCACATGACCACTCGTCCACTATCCCCAGGCTGAAGCGTGCTTGCATATGCGTTGCCTAGCGGGACTGCGTGCACTGAGGACTGGAGGCTTGGCGCTGTACAGCCCCCGCAAAGCTGTGTTTTGCGCATGCAACTTGCGAGTGCGAGTCCCCCTTCTCGCAGGTATGGCTACAGGGACATCCAGCAGTGTCCTGCGTGCAGGCACTCCACAGGTATGGCTGCGGGCGCCTCTGCGCGCGGGCAGCGAGGCTGGCGACCGTGCAGACAGAATGCCGCTGTAGCGGCGCTGCTGGCGTGCGCGCTGCTGCTCTGCGGTGCACGCAACGCTGCGGCGCAGTCCAACAGTGACCCACTCGCCGGCAATGCCGGCTCAGACGGTGTGCTCATGCGCTCGCCACCTGGCTGATGTGCGCTCATCAGCAATCACAGTTTCTGGGCTGGAGCGACCCAGTGACTGCAGGAAACTTGCTGCGCGGTTCTGCAGACGCGTGGCAGTACTGGCTTTGATGTGTGCCGTCGCTCGCACACGGAAAAAGACGGGCTCACCAAGAAGGTGTAAACGGGCGCTGACATGTGGCTGCTGGGGCGCGCAGCGCGCGCGCTGCTGGCGCTGCAGACGGCGCTGCGCGCCAACTTTAGCGGCTGGACCGGCGACAACCCATGCACCGGGCAGTGGACGGGCGTCGTGTGCGCGGCCGACTCGCGCGTGACCTCCGTGTACGCTCCCGCCTGCTTCTGCTGTGCGGCCACTGTGGGTCCGAGTGTGCGCGCGCGACTACTGCGCGCGCCTGCCTGTGTAGCTCTTACCTGAATGCCACGCCCACGCTCTTGCCGTTTCAGTCTGTGGCGCTGGTATACATGCAGTGCCATGATCTAGCTACCTCGCTCGTCTGGTGACTGTCCCGCACACGGGCGTCGCTTGCGGGCTCAGCGCTGCGATGCTGGGCTGGGCGTCACGCGTGCGCCGTTCCCGCTGCTGCCGCGCATCGTGCCCTGACACTCCACTGCGGCTGCGCGGCAGGTCGCTCACCAGCATGGGCCTGGCCGGCACGCTGCCGGCGTCGCTGACGCAGCTGACGCGCCTCCAGAACCTGTGCGCGGCCCCGCCGCCCCAGCCAAAATTGCGGCGAGCAGCAAAGCCGCAAATGTGGCCCGTGTCAGCCAATTGTGCTTTAGCGGCAGACGCGCAGGGGCTTGTGAAGCTGTGTCGTTTGCAGCCGCGGCAGCGCTGAGGCGTCCGCGTGGCAGGAACCTTACCGGCAACGCGATCGGCGGGAGCCTGCCGCCGGAGTGGGGCTGGGAGAGCGCGCTGATCCAGCTGCAGACGGTCAGCCTGGAGGGCAACCGGCTGTCGGGGTCGCTGCCGGAGACGTATGGCCGGCCCGGCGCCTGGGCGGGCCTGCAGGCGCTCGTGCTCGACAACAACCAGCTCACTGGTGCGGCCGGCGGCTGCTTGTGGCGTTGCTTTGGTTACCTTTATCTTTTTCTGTCCAGCACGGTTACCTTGGTTGTGGCGGGCGACTGCGCGAGCACGCCGCAGCTGGAGTGGGGGCGCGACGCGCGCTGCCGCAGCGAGCCCGGCGCTGCGATGCGCCGATGCTGGCCTCCAGTCGTGGTGGGCCTGAGACCCTACAGACCCTAAAAACCCTCTCTTAACACCGCCACCCGGCGCAGGCGGGCTGCCGGCCGCGTGGGGCGAGCCGGGCGCGCTGCCGCAGCTGAGCCTGCTTGCCGCGCGGAACAACTTGCTGGGCGGCACGCTGCCGGGCGGCTGGGGCGGCGGCAACCGCTCGCTGCCCGCGCTCACCATCCTGTCGCTCGACAACAACCACCTGTCCGGCGAGCTGCCGGCCGGCTGGGCCGCCGGCTGGCCCAGCCTCTCGTGCGCCCGCCGCCCCTGCGCCCCACCCTGACACGCGCTTGCAGCCCAGCTGGCCCCGGCCGGGCGGCCCGCCTGTCCGCAGACCCTGCGCCAGACAGTGAACGTGTGCGGCCTCGCGGACCGCGCCGCCGCCTGGAGCCGAGCCGCCGAGTGCGCTTGGAGGCGAGCCGTCGAGTGCGCGGCGCGCAGGCTGCTGAGCCTGTCCAGCAACAGCCTGTGGGGCGCGCTGCCGGGCGAGTGGGGCGCGGGCAGCGCGTTCCCGCACCTGCAGATCCTGCGCCTGGCCAAGAACTACTTTTACGGCGCGCTGCCGGGCGCGTGGGCGTCGGCCGGCGCGTTCCCCTACATGCGCGGCGCCCGCAACGGCATGTGCGGCCCCGGCCCCCCCTCGCCGCCGGCGCGCGCCGATCGGCGGGCGCCGCGGCCTGGCGGCTCTGACGCGGACGCGCCGTGGAGCGTGCATGCCTGCAGAGCGCACAGCCCAACGTGCAGCGGTGGTGTCATTTGTTTTTACGATACGTGTGGATGCTTGGGGTATGAGGGGTATTCGGGGCAGCAGTCGTATGCAATCAAGGCTGCGCTGCTGTGCGCACCGTGTGCAAGCATGGCGCGCGTCCGCGCGGCGGCCGCGGCTGAGCCGCACCGCGCGCACGCAGGGTGCTCGGCCCTGGCAACGGCAACCTGACGGGTGCCGTGCCGGCCGGCACGCCGTTCGCGGTGCTGCAGGTGCTGGGCAGCAACATGTATGCGCCGTGCAACCGGCTGCCGTGCTCGGGTGCGGCGGCCCTGCATGTCTGCCCCCCGCTGTGTCCTTGTTATCGGACCGCAGCGCGCCCTGGAAGCTTCTGCCATGCTGTTACGGATGGCGTCTGCTGATGCGGCCCCTGCTGCGTCGTCAACCTGCGCTGCTATGCTGAAATTTGCAAGTATGGGAATGTAGTGCGGAGTGGGTCTCTCAAGCTGCGTCTTGGTCTCTGCTCTGGAGGCGGATGGGACGTCTAGCGCACACGGCACCACATCGTGCTGCCTGCCACTGCAGCGCTCGCGCGCGTCTAAAGCGCGTCCACACGGCCGGCCAGTGACGCCACGTGCGTGCCCCGCGCAGCCGCCACGGCGCCAGCGCCCGCGCCGCTGGTGATGCTTGCGCCCGTGCCCGTCAGCGCGCCCGCGCTCGCGCCGCTGGTCGCGGCAGCGTCCATCGCCGCCCCGGCGCCCGCGCCCGTGGCCGCGCCGCCGGAGGTCGCCCCAGCGGTCGCGCCCGCGCCCGAGCTGCCGCCCGCGGCCGCGCCGGCGCCTGCTCCTGCGGCCATTGAGGTGCGCTGACGGCCCAACAGGGCCTGGAACATTTCTATGGCTAATTTGTAAACTATTGGCTGGTCTGAGGCCGGCCGGCCGCGACGGTGCACACGCAGCGCTCATGCGTTTGCGGCGGGCGCGCAGCAGCCGGCGGCGCCGGCGCCCGCGCCGGCGCAGGGGCGCACGGTGGTGGCGACTTACAACCTGGTCGGCGCCGGCCTGAGCCCGCTGCCGCCGTCGGTGGCCTACGCGCTGGTCGCGTCGCTCAACAAGACGCTCGCGCCGCTGGCAGGCAGCGTCTCCAGCATCGCCGTCGGCCACTCTGTGGTGCGCTGCCTGCCTGCCGCCCGCACGCGAGGACTGATACAGGCCTTACAAGCCCTTACAGGCCCGGATATAACGCTGCCGGTCTCTGTCGGCCTCGCAGCCGCACGTGGCAGGCCAGCAGCTGCAAGGAGGCAGGGAGCTGGCGCGAGGTGCGCGCGTATGCGATGCCACTGCAGCCGCAGAAAGCGGCATCCCCTGTGCTGTGCTGCTGCAGGAGCCGGCAAGCTCTTCCCGGGTGGCACATTCAAGCGCATGGTGCGCCGCTGGTTAGTGCCCTCGTATGTGCATAGTAAATATGTGTATGATATATCGTCACCCCCCCCCCCCCCCCCCCCCCCCCCCACCTTCACATCCCCGGGCGGCTCTGACGCGTTCCTCGCCCGCCCGTGCGGCGCAGGGCCTGGCGCAGGCCGGCTCGGCGCCCGCGTTTGGCGTGCAGCGGCCCGCGCGGCGGCGCCTGGCGCAGGCGCCGGCCGGGTCGCAGGTGCAGGTGCTGGTGCGCACGGCGGCCGACGCGCCGGCCGACGCGGTGCAGCAGGTCGTCAACGCGCTGGCCG
>JAABUV010005706.1_pt1 | contig 14006 bp, 18 predicted proteins | sample 5559971 | NCBI WGS metagenome assembly JAABUV01 (sample SAMN10711881, study PRJNA513362) | rock metagenome | isolation source: Antarctica rocks | place: Antarctica: Victoria Land, Knobhead nord | collected 2015-12-19
CTGCACGGCACGCGCCATGTGTTTGATGCCCACATGTCTGCTTCATGCTGTCAGGTTGCTCGCATCAGATCAACAAGTGGGTGGCGGCCAATCCGCGCAGCAGGCACCACGCACGCTCCGGCCGTCCGGCCGTCCAGGCGGAGGTGGACCGCGCCTGCGCCATGACGGGGTTGCCGGCGTCTGCAAAGGGGATCGGCGCGTCCGGCGCGCTCGCGGCCGCGGCGCCGTCCCCCGCCAGCGGCTGCCCAGCCGGCGCGTCGGGCTCCAGGTCCGCCAGCAGGTCGTCCTCGATCGGCAGCTGCAGGAAGTGCGTGATGCACTGCACCTGCGCGCGGGCGGCCGCGTCCGCAGCCAGGCCCGTCAGCACCGGGCATGAGCTCCCCAGCTGCTGCCTGTTCCGTACACTGTGCAGCGTGCGCGCGGAGTATATTACGCAGCCGCAGGGGGTGGCGAGGCGAGCAGACCATGACTGATACTCGAGCCTACCAAGCTCTTCCACTCCGAGGCAAGCGCGTGCATCTGCGCCCAAAAGCACCTGGCAGCTCGCCAGCATGGTGCGTTTCGCACGGCGGCCTGCAGACATCGCCCGAGCGACGCGCTGCCCGCCTGGCGCACCAGGCTGGCCGGAGATGGTGCGGGCGGCAGGCGCGCCTGGCTCTTGGTCCCGACATGCTCCGCGATGTCGGCCCAGCTGTCGCCGTACAGCTCGACGCCCTCCAGCAGCAGCAGCAGCTCCTGGTCGCTCCAGCCCGGCGCCTGCACCTGTCCACCGGCCCACATGCCAGCCTGGGGGGTTGCATAGCGAGCAGGGACCCCCTCACTCTACATCCCCACCCACCCTCGCGCGCCCAGACAGGGCCTGGCAGTGTGAGGTCTTGCTGACGCGACGGCCGCCTGCACATGCCGCGACGCAGCAGGGCAGAGCCCGCCAGGAATGAGCCAGCCTAATGCAGGCGCAGCATGTGCGACACCAACATGGGCTGGAGATGTGCTGCCGCAGGAGGCGCGCGCCTTTGGATCGGCGGCATCAATGCGCACAAAGTCCGCGGCGCTGCAGCCGGGCGGGAAGCGGCCCTCGGCGAAGGCCTCGGGGCACAGGTCCACGTCCGGCATGCGCGTGCAGTGGTAGCGCACCGCCGTGCAGTCCACCCACGGCATCGCGTTGCAGAAGAAGCGCGCCTGCGCGGCCAGAGCTGGCAGTGTGGTTGTCCGCCACTCGTTTGCAGTGCGGGCGCAGCGCGAAGGAGGCGCCCAAGCGGCGCTGCAAGGACGTGTGGGGTCAGGCCGGGGTGGTACCTCACTCCGTGCGGCGGGGGCGCGCAACTGCGCACCTGCCTGTACCCGCGCCTGCAGCAGGCAGCAAGATGGGCCACGTCCAGCACCCCAGCACTCGACAAGGGCACCCAGGAAAGCGCCAGCGCACAGTGACGAGGCCCAACCTGACAGCCGAGCACCGGGCCGCGCCTGCTTTGTGGCCGCCTCGGAGGGCAGGCGACCGAAGCGGTTGCGCCGCGCCGCGACCCCGACCGTGCCGCTGTCGCCGCCGCCGCCCAGCATCGCCTCGGGCGACGGGCGCGGGAAGCGCAGCAGCGCATTGCTGTCAGCCGGGAGCCCCGCCACGCGCACGCCAGGAGGTAGACCTGGGGCACATGCTGCGGCACTGGGACCGCTGCATGTCTGCCACCACAGGTGCGGCCGCCACAGCCACACTGTCTCACAGTGAGCCGGGCAAGAGCGCTGCTAGTGTTCTGAGATGTGGAGCACAGGCAGCACTTACACTATGTTGCTTGTTGTAGGAGCGTCCAAAGTGCGCAACGCAATGCAAGGTCAGGGCCGCCCAGGCGTGGCACTGGCTGGGCTGGGTGCTGGCAGCCCCCCGCTTCCCGCCAGCACTGCGACCAGTGCGCGCTCCACGCCAACCCGCCACTCCAAGACACTGCTTGAGCCCCGCACGCCCAGTGCGCACCGTCCGGCGCGACGTCAGGCTCGGCAGCCCCGCCGCCGCCGGGCGCCTGGTAGTTGAGCAGGCCCCAGTGCTCCAGGAACTCAAAGATGCGCTGCAGCGCGGCTGCGTCGCCCTCCAGCTGCCGCCGCGCCTCTGTGAAGGTCAGGCGGCGGCGCACGTCGCGGCGGTACAGGTCCACCATGAGGTTGCGCGCCTCCTTGTACATCTGTCGACGCGCAGGCTGAGCGCCTCGTCGCAAAGGCCACGAGCGCATCACATGACGATGCACCCCTGTGTGGCGCATGTGGGCTGTGCATTGCATTGCTGTGGGGCGCTGCGGGGCGCCATGCAAGGGAGCGTCAGGCGCCCCAGGGGCCCCACGGGCGTTCCGACCGGGCGCAGCGCCACAGGGCCGGAGCAGGTGCCGGCCACGCCGCCTGCGCTCCGTGGGGCGCGCCCGCGGAGGGGGCGGGGTGGGAGCGGGCGCGCACACCGCCGGGCCCCGCGCGGCGTGCTTGCCGCTGAAGAAGTCCGGCAGCTCGCTGCGCTCGATGGGGTTCACCGCGTTGTAGCGGAACCATGCCGCATGCGCCGGCACGCGGTACAGCTCGCCGGCCGCGCCGCCATCCCCTGGCGCGCCTGCGCGCGGCCGTGCCGCCCATGCGTGGGACGGGCGCGCGCGCCAGGCACGTGACGCAGGCCCGTCCATTGCACACCTGGCAGGAGAAGGAGCGGTGACTGCGAGCCATGCTGCAACAGGTGGCGCCATGGGCGGAGCATGTCAGGATGGAAACGCTCTGTGCGGCAGCGCAGCCTGCCACCGGCATGTGAATGGCATATGTCAGGTGCTCTACAACGCTAGGCCTGTTAGAAGGTCCTGCCAGCCTGGACCGGCATTCCTGGTGGCGTCCATGCGCAACAAGCGGCCCAGCGCGCACCAGCCTCGGCCGGCCGCGGCGCCAGCGGCGCCCGCGCGGCTGCGCTGCCCGGCCCGCGCGGCGGCGCCTGCCCCTGCGACAGGTTGAGGCTGGGCGCGCCGCCGTCCGGGGCGCGGCGGCCAGCGTCCAGCAGCACCTGCCGCAGCAGGCCGGGCGCCACGCGCTCGCCCGCGCCCGGCTCGATCTCGGTGCGCGGCGGCGCCGCTGCGCCCCGCCAGCACACACGCCCCCTCGGCTCACGGCATGCAGCAGGCGCCGCTCTTGTTTGGAGGAGGGGGCGCAGGCTAAGGCGAGCGTCTTCCGAGACATGTGCTCAGCGCAGTGCTCTGGTGCCCTGCAAGGCGGGGACCGTTACTGCCCTGTGTGCTTGGCGCCTTCGCTGCCGCAGCACGCGCTCAGGGCCGCGCATGCACAGCTTGGCGAGGCAGGGGCTAACCTCCTGCAGCAGGCCCGGCCGCGTCCGCCGCAGAGTCCAGGCGCGGGCGCTTCGCGCTGGGCTCCCCGCCGGCACTGGCGGTCGGCGCAGGCGTGGCTGAGCCAGGCGCGCCCGCTGCGCCGCCTTCAGCTGCGCCCCGGCAGCTCGCATGAGTGGGAGTGTGTGCCACGGCGCGACAGAGATGCGCACACTGGAATTTGCAGGACCGCAAGGAACAGCACGGCCAACACTGTCACATGATACTCCTCGGCACAGAGACTGTGCGAGGGACAAACCAGCGGCCGCGGCTGCAGGCTGCGGCAGGACGAGGCCCAGGCGCTCCTGCTCGGCCAGCGCGTCCTCGGTCTCGTAGTCGATGGGGTTGCAGATCTCGTTGTACCGCCCGGAGTCTGTCACCCAGCGCGTGTACACCTTCCATGGCCCTGCATCATGGGCGCCCTGGGTCTCTCGGTATAGGTGCCCAATGCGCCGTCACGGACCTTGAGAGCAATGGCAATCAGGCATGCCATGACACTGGTGAAATGCCCGCGTGCAACCTCTGAACAAGCGCCGCGCATTGATGTATGGCAAGCGCCCAGCAGGCAGGCCTTTTGATGTCACGATCTCCACTGTAAAGCCCACACGCCTTATGCTAACCATCATTACCACAAACAGTAGTCCCACAAAGGAGACGGGTGTGCCAGCACCCACCGCGGATGCGCTTGTCCGGCTCCAGCTTCTCCGGGGCGACGTCCATGGGCAGGTTCTGGTCATAGCTGTCGGGCGTGTACCAAAAGTGCACGCGCGCAGCTGATCCCCTGAAGGCGCGCCAGCCTCCAGAGTCAGAGCTTAGAGCCATTTGGGTGAGTGTCTGTCGAGCAGCGTCGCAGCATGTCAGCGCAAGCAGTGTGACGGCTCGAGACATCACACAGCAGGATACCCCAGCACATGCAGGGCTGGCAGTACCTTTTCAAGATAACACAGTGGCAGTACTGGGACGCCATGCGTTTTATTGTCACAGACGGGCTTGCATGCTGTGTGCCCTGCAGCACACCAACAGCTACGCCACGGAAAGCTTTGTAGGCAAGGTCTGAGCGCTGTGGCTGCAGGAGCTGCCCAGGCGGAGCGAGGGGCGCACTCTCGGCGCAGGGTGCGCATGTACTCCCTGCCATCATCGGGGTCCCCTTCCGGGCCAAAAGGGAATACCACATGCGTCACGCCCGGCGCCCCTGCGGAATGCTCTTGGTGTTTGCACATGCATGGGCATGCGTGACATGCAGCATCATCTGTCCTGTACGACTAGACTGCGCACGCTCGGAAGCGGCCCCCTCGCCATGGAGCTGCTCCACGATGCGCTGCAGGCGCTGGCGGTCCTCCGCGGGCAGGCTGGGGTGCAGGAACACGTGCGGCGCGCGCAGGTGCCCCGCGCGCGTGAGCTCTCGCCGCAGAGAGGCAAGGATCTCCAGGTTCTGCGCAGGGTCACAAGGCGGGTGGAGCGTCACGTGGCCAGCCACTAGTATTGCTGTGCAGCTCTCCGTGCTTGCAGAACACCGACGTGTGTCACGCAACCCGCAGCCAACGCCTGGGTGCCTTCTTGAGGCGACCTGAGCCGGGCCGCACCTCCTTGCGGCGACCGGGGTTGGCAAAGTCCACGCGCTTGGTGTTGCGCTGCTTGACGATGCTGTGACAGTGAGTGGCGATGAGGTGCAGCGGGCCATCCGGCGACACATCCTCCAGCAGCTTCACCGGCAGCTTGGGGAACGGCTTGGGCGGCAGCGCCTGCAGCCACAGTGCTCCTGCTGGTGTGCTGGCCAACACGTGCCACACGTTGACAGCACAACGGCTGTGGCAAGGGTCCGCACGTTGATGCCGAGTGCATCCTCCATCAACTGCAGCAGCTGCGCAACCATCTGACCGAGGCTCTTCCTGTCATAGCGAGCCTGCAAAGCAGCAGCTCAGCGACACAGCGGTGCCTAAGCACTCTGCAAGTTCTGCTGCTGTTTGCAGAGACAGACGGACAGGGCTGGCAGCAAGCGCAGCCAGTGCAGCGCTTGGTCTCGCCTGTGGCACGTCCTCCTGGAGGCGCTTGACAAGGGGCTCCAGGCTCTTCAGGTAAGCCTCCGACTGTACATTGGCAGTCCAGCGTTCAGCCGCAGTGAAACGCACTCTTGCTGGAGCACAGGGGACCAAGTGAAAACATGCAGGAGTGCATCACACCTCATAGTCTTTCACGCGCACGTTACCGCTCTTTGCATGCTGCACGCCACCTGCGTCTTGCGGCTTGACCTCCATCAAGGACGTACCAGCTCAGGCAGGCTCAGCAGGAGGGAGCTCCCCCTCTCACCAAGTATATCGGCCCCTGACGAGGCAGAGGCCTTGCAGAATGGAGCTCAAGTTTGTGCTTCTATTAGGGCTTGATAGGTTTGGTCCAACTGGCTGTGAAGGGCGTTTGGCAAACGCCCTTGGTCACCACCAAAGGCGACACACAGTCGAGGTTGCCACATAGCACAGCGCGCCCACCTGCAGTTCACACGTGCCTGTTTCCAGCAGAGGACTCTTGCGCGCGGTGCGCTGAAAACTTTGGTGGAGCTGGACACAGCACGCACTTGATGAGCGTGCAGCATGAACACGCTAGAGGACATCACCTTTGCCGCCGTGTGGGTCTTCCTGCCTCTGCTGCCAGTCACGCATGCCGTAGGCCTGGTCGCGCACTGCCCACGCTCTGCGAAGCTGCGGCACATCCTGCTGTACCCGTTCCGAGGCGGCAGTAACCACACCATATTCCAGGCGATCGCATGGGTGCGTGCGCGGGCCTGCCCAAGAGCTGGACTGGGGCACCTGCTGCGCAGTCCTGGCCTGGTGTCACTGTCTGGCCTGAGCGAAGTGCGCTGTGCCTGTGCAGCCTGTCCATTCTGACACTGCGACTGTCTGTTTCCCACTGCGTGCGCGGTGCGGCCTTGGCTGAGGCCGAGGACTGTCTGGTTCCCACTGCGTGCGCGGTGCGGCCTTGGCTGAGGCCGAGCCGTGGTGCCTGCGTAGCTCGTCTGGGCGGCGTCCATCCTGGTGGCCCTGCCCGTGACGGTGCGCCGTCAGTGGATGCCCGCGACACACGTGGAGCTGCTGGCGGGCGCGGCGGCGGCCGGCAGCCTGTTTGCCGAGCTGTTTATGATAAAGTCGCTGCTGGTCTTTGACCCGGACGCTGCGGCGCGCGAGCGGTCCGCCCGCAAGCGCGGGTCGCCTGGCCGTGACGCGGGCGTCGCTTCGCCGCGGTCGCCCGCGTCCCCGCGCTACCAGCGCAACATGGTGGGCCCCTGGCAGCCCCACAGGTCCCAACACGAGGAGCTTGAGCTCAGTTGGGGCGTGTTCGCCTTATGACAGGCACACACGCTCCTCGTGACCTGTCTCGTGCACTGCCCAGTACGCAGGGTGACCTGCAAGCCTGTTGCTGTCCGGCTTGCCACGCAGTTGTGTTGCCATTGTGCTGCTCGTGATGTCCAGTGCAAGGCGGGCTTGGTGCGGTTCTTGCTGCGGTATGTCAGCGCACCTGTGCGCGCGGAGCGCACGCGGCGGCGCTTGCCGACTGCACCACCTGGCTGCGCAGCTGCCTTCGCGCGGCGTTGCGTCTGCCGCGGTGGCGCTGATGGGCCTGGCGTGGGCGAGCGTGGGCGGGGCGCTGCTGCTGGCCACTGAGTACCTGGAAAGCTCTGCAGCAAAGTGCGCGTGCAGTGCCAACCCCGCTTGCTGCTTGCTTGGGAAGCAGACTGCATTCACACTGCTGCCGAGGCAGAAATGCGTGGGTCCAGCATGCAGGGCATGCGCATTCCGAGCTCAGGCAGCCTTGCGTGGTGACACCAACGGGCGTGCTGGCACAGGCTCTGTGCAGTGCTGCCAGCTCATGATGTAAAGGTCGCGCCCTGGCCCTTGGCGTCGCAGGCAGGCGTATTTCGTGCTCTCCGGCGTGTGCGTGCTGGTCGGCGCAACCACCACGCACGGGCTGGCCGGCGAGCTTCGGCACGCGCCCGCGCGCGGGCCCGACGGCAGCGACAGCCCCGGCTGGCAGTTCTTCCAGCCGTTCCGGTGCGAGCACAGACCCAGTCAGTCCGGTGCGAGCATGGAGCGGGCGTTTGAGGTGAAACGTAAATGTGGCCTGCCTGGCCACGGGATGCGCTGCTGCCTCTGCAATGGCAGCGACAGCCTTTGCTGACCACATGTAAAATGTCAAGTGCATGGTCCTTCATGCAACGCCATGTCAAACACGGACATCCGTTTGGCGATGGGCGGGCAGGGGCGGCGCTCGTTGGCAGAGCCTTGACGGGCCGCACAACCTGCCATGCTGCAACAGTGGCGCTGGCCCCAGCCTGTGTGCTGGAGCGCTTGGCAAGCGCCATAAGGGCCTGGGCGGGGAAGTCTGCTGAGGCTGGCCAGGGGCCGTCGTTTGCACGCTGCGTAGCATGGCGAGCTGGCTGCGTCGGGGGCGGCAGGGGCGGCGCGGTGTTCGTGGCAACGCAGGCGCTGGGCTGGGCGCTGAGCAGCGCATCGCTGGTGCTGCTGGCGGTGACGGTCGCGCGCGTGGCCGTGGGCGTCGCCTACTGCATCCGCTGCTGGGCGCTCGCCACCGGCACGCTGATGTTTGCCGCGCAGCTGGCGCGCACTGCCGGCTCACGCGAGGGCCGGCGGGGAGGGGTCGCCTGTGGCGGTCGGATGCCGCTGGGTGGCAGGGCTGGCCTGCGGGTGTGAAGCGTTGGCGGCACGGCTGCGCATGAGCCAGCCGTGTCATCGAGCCTGCAGGGGCCTGCACGGATGACCCCGCGCCTGCGTGCATGCGGCGGGAGTGCTGCGCGCATGCTGGCGCCCTGACCCCGGGCCCCGGCGGCGCCTCAGCGCGCGCGGCCCGCAGATGCTGGGCGCGTCGCTGTGGACCTGGCGCAGCGGTGGCAAGCCGCAGCAGCAGCTGGCGACTGCCGCGGCGGCCGCTGCCGTGGCGCCCGCGGCTGCGGGCGCGGCCGCGCGCCGCTCCAGCGCGCGGCTGCCGGTGCTGCTCATGTACACGCCGGTGCGGCGCGCCCCGCCCGGACGCCCGGACGCCCCGCGCACCCTGCCGAGCGTCCGCAGCGGCGAGCGCCCAGCATGGTGCTGCACGTGCATCCTCTGCGCTTGCGTGCGCCCGCTGCCGTCATGGGATTGGCGCCAGCGGGCACAGGCCCGTGCTGCAGGCAGGCGGGAGCGGCCAGGAGCTGTGTGGAGGGCGCGAGGACGGAGGCTGTGCAGCCGAAACGCAAGCGCGCCGGCTGTGCCGCGCGCAGGTGCACATGTTCTGCTGTGCGCTGGCCCTGACGTTCGTGGCCATGCCCTTCCCGGCCTGGACCGCGCTGTGGGCCGGTTCTCTGTTCATCTACTACTCGCTCACCGCATACGGCGCGCCGGAGCACACCGGTGCGTCGCGAGTCTCCGCGTCGCGCTCATGCGAAACGCCGTCCGCCCTCCGTCCTGCCCGGGACGCGTTGCGCAGGCGCAACCAACTGCGGCCTGGAACAGAGCCTGCTGTGCAGCCAGCGCCTCACTTTGAAAAGGTCTGAGGCACGCCGTCCTGCGCCGCCGACAACAGCAGCGGCATGCGACCCGTGCCCTGCCTGCGCGGCCCAGCAGTTGGCGGCAGCGCGCGCTTGGCCACGACCGCGCGCGTACGCGCAGGCCGGCGGGAGTGGCCGGCGTTCGTCGCCTGGTTCTCGGAGAACCTGCAGCCGTCGCTCGAGAGCTGGATCGGGCCGGTGGAGGTGGTGTACGAGGGTCGCAAGCCGCTGAGCCCCGACGGCCGCTACGTGTTTGGCTACCAGCCGCACGGCCTGTTCCCCATCGGTGCGCGCCAAGCTTGCGGGGCGCCCGTTGCCGGCAGGCGACCTGTGGGGCACACCATGGAATCGCCATGCACGCGAGTCTCGGGTGCGTGCCTGGATGCCGCAGGTGATGCCTGCGTATGCGTGTGTGAAGAAACGGGTCTTCTGCAGAGGCGCTGCGGCGCCTCCCACTGCGTGGGTATGCGGTCGTGTCTGCATGCACGGCGCGGGCGCGCCACCGCCCGCGCGGCGGCGGGCGACACGCGGGGCGCGGGCGCGCAGGCGCGCCGTACCTGCCGCTGCTGCCGGGCTTCCGCGCGGCGTTCCCGGGCGTGCGGCCGGCGGCGCTCATCGCCAGCGTGTGCTTCCACGCGCCCGTCATCCGCGACCTGGTCTCCTGGTGCGGCGTGCGGCAGGTGCGCCCGCGCGCCGCCCCCAGGCTGTCGCGGGCGGGGCGCCCTGTGCCACAGGCGCCGGGGAGCCCGTGACGTGGAGGCCTCTGGGTAGAGCGGACCTCATGGAACACAGAGGGCGTCAGGCCGCAGGGAGGCCGAGAAGTCGCCTCAAGCTGGCCAGCGACTGGGTCACGCTTGGGTGCTGGTGTGGGACAGAGCGGCGTGCCTCCCTGTGGTGCCGGCTCGCACCAGCCCTGCATCAGGCCGGGCGCAACCACGGGCGGCGCCGCGCTCGCAGGTGGCGCGGCGCACCTTCACGCGCGCGCTGCAGGAGCGCGGCTCGGTCGTGCTGGTGCCGGGCGGGCAGGCCGAGCTGGTGCATACCTGGCGGCGCACGCACCACGGCGAGGTGGTGATCTATGCGCGCCACAAAGGTGGCTCCCCGCGCCCTGCAGGCAGGCTCGCCATGGGAGGTGCCAGCCGAGGAATGCCGGGCGGTAGGCCGTGCGCACCGGCGGCGGCTGCATGAGCATGCGGCACGGCGACGCGGCCAGGCGGCGCCCTGCGCAACTCCCGCGCACCTTGACCAAGGCGGGCGCGCGTGCGCGTGCAGGCTTTGTGCGACTGGCGGTGCAGCAGCGCGCGGCGCTGGTGCCGGTGCTCGCGATGGGCGAGCTGGACACCTTGCGGAACCTCATCGACATGCCCCGCCTGCAGGCGCGCTCGCCGCTGGGCTGCCGTGCCTTGGTCATTGTTAGCCCCGCTGGTGCCAGCGCAGCTCGCCGGCGGGCGCGGCTGCAGGCCCGTGTCAGCCAGATGGGCCAAACCGGTGTGAGGTGCGGCCTTGCGCATGCTCCGTGGGAGGCTGCACGAGCCTGAGGTGGCCTTGGTGGAGCGCGGCCTTGCAAGCAGGCCGCGGAGGAAACATTCAGGCTCGGCGGGCCCGCAGGCGTGGACGTACAAGAAGCTGGGCTTCCCGGTGCCGTACCTGGTGGTCGGGCGCTGGGGCGTCACGCCCTTCCCGGCGCCCACGCCGCTGCGCTTTGTCGTCGGCGAGCCGCTCACCGCGCTCGAGCCCGGCGCAATGGTGCGGGGCAGCAGCAGTGTGGGCAGCATGCGTGCGCGCTGGCCTCGCACTCCCCTGTCCCATGCGGCATGTGCAGGCTGCCAGGTTGCAGCATGAAAGGCTGGCAATATGCCGGCAGGCGAGCAGAGCTTGTTTGGCCTGGCACCGCTGCCATGTGCCAGCAACCCGCTTCGCACCATGTGCTGCCCGAGCCCAGATTCGGTCTGGCACGGGCAGGACGATGAGGCGCGCGTTGCGGAGCTGCACGGTCGTTTCTACGACGCTGTGGAGGCGCTGTGGCACAAGCACAAGCTCAGCTTTGCGCCGTACAATGATGCGCGCCTCGTGATGATCCGCTGACCGGCCTCAGTGTGTGCGTGTGTGCCTGAGGCACATAGCCCAAACAAAACGCATGCAGCTCTTACTACCTAGGTCATGCAGACATGCTTGTGCAGGCTGCAAACTGTGTGACGCCGTGTCCCAATCAAGAATCAAGGTGTGCTCCCTTGTATCCCAATGCCCTCCGGGCGTTGATGTAGGCGCTGATGCAGCATTCTGCAAACGCTGAACAAAAGTATGTGCATGGATGCGTGCGAATGGCGGTGTCTGTGCTGCATGGAGGCTCGTGTTTAGGAGTCGTGCCAGCTCTATGCGAGCAGGTGCTAGTCATAGGTTTGCCGCGTCGCGACGTGGTGCTGTCTTTGCAGGGCTGACCTGACCTGGATTGGGCTGCGGCCCTGGCACGGCTGTTAAAGTTGTGGGTGGCGGGTGAGTGAAACGCTACACCTGCAAGGCTCATCCTCCAGCTCATTGCTGTTGCTCTTGTGCACGCTTGAATGCAGCCACAGAGCCCTGCTAATGGGACCAAATTGACCAACAGGAAGCTGGGTCCGGGTCTGCTTCACGCGCATTGGCACCGTCGGGTATGATTACAGAGCCCAAGTGCCCGCTTGCGCTCCAAACAGCTCTGACCCCTTCCCCTTCGCATATGAGTGATGTTGGAAGGCACGTGGAGTCGATGACCGGCAGTGCAACACGCTAGGAATAAAGCCCAAGTTACAAGTGCTGTGCAGTGCCAAAGGTGTGTCTGTTCTAGGCGCTGTTGAGGATACCATGCATGCGTACAATCTCTCCTACGCAGCACCATGGGCGCCGCGAGTTGCCCGGCAGCGCTGTAGCATGCGCAGGCCCTGCTGTGCGGCACCACATTGACTGCGAGCAGACCGCGCAGCGGCATGGGTACCCTGCGAGCTCGCGTGCATGCGCAAACCCGGTCGTGCACCACCATGTACGTCGCAAGACGCCCAGGCAGTGGTGCGGGTACCCTGCAAGCTCGCATGCACGCGCCGGCTCTGCTTTACGCGACCACGGTCGCTGCGACCAGCCCAGGCAGCGGCGTGGATACCCTGCGAGCTCGCATGCACGCGCAGGCCCTGCTGTGCGGCACCACGGTGACTGTAAGCTGCCCAGGCAGCGGCGTGGGCACCCTGCGAGCTCGCATGCACGCACAGGCCCCGCTGTGGGGCACCACGGCTGCGGCGAGGCGCCCCGGCACTGCGGCCGCGCCGGCGGCCGCGCCGGCAGCTGCGCCGGCAGCCGCGCCGGCGCAAGCCGCACATGTCAACGCTATGTCGTTACGACAGTGATGATAGTCAGGTCACAAACCTCGCGTGCGCTGCCATCCTCTGGTGCTGCTTGGCCGCACTGGTTGCTGCGCCTGTGCGTCCAGCGCGCTGCGCGCCAGGCGCCGTGTCATCTTAGCGGTATGAGCTATGTCTTGCATTGCCAGATGAGGCGCTGTAAGCAGCCGCTATGCCGGCGCTAATGGCACTAGCATGAAGACCCTACCAGAGTTCCAGTTACACGCTAACCGCCTGACCATCGTCGTGGCATCGGCACATATTGGCCTGCCCAGCCTGCCATTGGTCGTGCAGGTGCCACTGGTCGCCAACACCTGCTCAGGACCTCACTTGTGCTCGGACGGCCGACTGCTGCTTGCAGGTGGGTGACCCCCGTTTTCTGACGGAAGGCAGAATTCTTCTGGAAGAACCTGGACTCCTAATAGCGCCTGCAGGTCTGCTGGCACAGGCAGATCAGCCCATCGGCAACGGGCTTGTGTACCCCAAGGCGCGCCAGTCGTCAACCTCACAAAGCGGTCTACTGAGCAGTGCAGTCCGGGTGCGCTATGTGGGCGCATTTGCGCAGGGTGTCCTGAGTTCTGCGGTCCAAGCCTGTTACCACCAGCACGTGCTCTGCTGCACAGCTTTGGGAGTGCTGGAGCATCCTTCGTTAAAGGATGACGCACAGCACCGCCCCTGCCCTTGCAGCTCCAGCCACCAGGTGCAGGCTGTGACGGCTGTGGTATGTCCGTATCCACTCTTTGACACAAAGCAGGCAAGCTGGAGTGCTGTCATAAGAATATGTTGTTTGCGTGTGACCTGGTGCCACGGGTGCAGTGGTGCAGCGCAGATGATGGCCCTGTGGTGGCGCCGGAACTGCTTGTATGGCGGAGGTGCTGCTGACCCCGTCTATCCAAAGCGTTCGGGAGCTGTACGAGGGAGGCGCTCTGCTGGGCGCATCCGCCCGCGCCTGGACGTCGCTGGCGTATTCTGGCAGTGGCTGCTGCGCGGCTCTCGCGGACCTGCACATCATCGCGTGCGACCCGGTTGTACCTGCACGGACCTGACGCTGACTGCAAGTGAACTGAGACAGCCATGCGCGTACGCCTCACCCCTGATACAGGTGAGGTCAGAGATATTAGCGCATAGTCCTGTTCAGAGCCACGTATCAGAGCCTAACAGTTGACACCTGAATTACAGCAGGCGTCCGCAGGTTTGACCTGACATTGCGGCCGGCAGTCCGCTTATGCCTGGAGCCCTTGCAGCGCAATTTCAAGGTTGAGTTGCGACTGACCCTGCTTTAAGCCACCGCGGTTGCCATGAGCAGCCTTGGCAGCGGCGCGCGCACTCTGCAAGCTCGCGTGAGTGCGCCAGTGCTGTGCAGTCCCGCGGTGACTGCAAGGCGATCCCGGCAGCAGCGTGGGTACCCTGCGAGCTCGCGTGAATGCGCTGACCGCGCTGTGCAGCGCCACGGTGACTGCAAGGTGCCTCGGCTGCGGTGCGAGCTCGCATGCACCTCATGTTCGCAGTGAGCCGCCCCGGCGGCGGTGCGGGTACCCTGCGAGCTCGCATGCATATCATCATTGCAGTGAGCCGCCCCGGCAGCGGCCCGGGTACCCTGCGAGCTCGCATGCACCTCATGTCCGCTGTAAGCCGCCTCGGCAGGAGCCTGGGTACCCTGCAAGCTCGCATGCACCTCATGTTCGCAGTGAGCCGCCCCGGCAGCGGCCTGGGTACCCTGCGAGCTCGCATGCTCCTCATGTTCGCTGTGAGCCGCTCCGGCGGCAGCCTGGG
>JAABUV010005707.1_pt1 | contig 14006 bp, 19 predicted proteins | sample 5559971 | NCBI WGS metagenome assembly JAABUV01 (sample SAMN10711881, study PRJNA513362) | rock metagenome | isolation source: Antarctica rocks | place: Antarctica: Victoria Land, Knobhead nord | collected 2015-12-19
TGGTACGGGCGTGCAGGGTGCGCCTGCGCCGGCACCGCCGCCGCCGCTGTCAGGCCCGCCGCCGGCGGTGCGGCCGCCGCCCGCGTCTGTGCAGGGCGCGGTTGCGGCGGTTGCGCGTTTGCAGCGATTGCTGCCGGCGCTGCCGCTCGTGCCGTTGCTGCCTGCAGCGACAGCGCCGCCGCAGCCGCGCGCAGTGCAGCAGCCTGCGGCCGCGCCGGCCCCGCCTGGCGCGCCTGCCACGGCAGCGCCGCCGCAGCCGCGCGCAGTGCAGCAGCCTGCGGCCTTGCCGGCCCCGCCTGCCGCGCCTGCCGTGGCAGCGCCGCTGCAGCCGCGCGCAGTGCAGCAGCCTGCGCCCGCGCCTGCCCCGCCCGCTGTGCCAGCCCTTGGGCAGGCGCAGCCGGGGCCGCGCCAGGGCGCGCCCGCAGCGGCGCCCTTCCTAGTGACGCCGCGCATGCTGGGCCAGCTGCAGGCGCTGCAGGCGCAGCATGTGCAGGCGCCGCAGGCGCTCCAGCAGGGCGCGCCCGTCCCGGCCCGCCCCGCAGCGCCCGCGACAGGCCCGGCCGCGCCCGCGGCGCCCGCAGCGGCGCCGCTGGACGCGCTGTCGGCCGCGGCGGCGCTGACGGCGGAGCAGCTGATCCTGGTGCCACTGCCACTGTGGCAGCAGGCGCGCCGCCCCCAAGATGTCCGCTGCAGCATCCTTCACCACATGATAGGGTTTTTGTAACCCTACCCATTAATTGTTTCAGAGCGCATGCGGGGCTGCCGTGCTGCTTATGCTGCCTGCAAACGCTCGCCGCTCTCCCTGGCTTGCTGGCGGGCGCACGATGTTTGTGAAATCGGCATCCCCACTGCATATGTAGCTCCATGTGATCATTTGTTACGTGTATTCATCGACTCATAGCGTTAGGATTACTCCCTGCATGTGCTGTTTCTGTGACGAGCAGCGCCTCGCGCGCTGCTCATCAGGTATGAGCAAGCAAGTGTTCCTGCGGCAGATCCTGGGCATGGCGAGCAGCGCCGCGCGCGCTGCGGGCGCGCCGGCTGCGCAGGCGGGCGCGCCGGCGGCGCCTGCCGCACTGAACGCGGACCAAGAGGTCAGCGTGCGGCTGGCGCTGTGGCAGCAGGTGTTGGACGGTCATCTGTCTCAACGCTGACCATTGGTCATTTGTGTAGTCACTTTTGTCACTTATGTGTGATCACTGGTCCTTCGGTGCATGTGCCGTGCTGTTGGTCTCTGCTACCAGCTGAGCGCGCTGCGCTGGCACACCGCACCCATGCAAGATTCCACTGAGGTTTGTTTTTCCTTTTGCTGCTAGCGGCGTAATGCCTGATGTGGGGCTGTACATGTTGAAGTGACGCGGCTTCTCGCTGCTCTTACATTGGCGCCCGCGCGGCTGCAGGTGCTGGCCCAGGCACGCCAGGTGGCAAGCCAAGCCGCGCCGGCAGCGGGCGGGACGCCGCCGCCGCAAGACGCCCCTGCAGGTGCGTTGGCTGCCGCTGTTGGACAGCGCCACGCCTGCGCCCTGCGCCGGTCACAATGCAAGGACACTTGAGCGTCGGCAAGTCGGCCTTGCACGGGATGGGTGCACACAGCCTGTAGCAAGCCTGGTTGTTGCTGCACTCTACAGGAACCCTAGCATGCCACCACCCTGCGGGGGCCGGCGCGTGGAGTTCATGCCCAGGGCAGAGCAGATGTGGCAAGAGCACAGGTGCGGCGGGTGGGACACCCACAGGTGACGGGGAAGGCTGGCAGTAGTGATGCAAGTCGCCTGGCGGGGGAGCCTGTTCGGCAGCGGCAGCGGCGCGGCCATTTTTCGTGAGGGTCGAAGAGGCTGCGCTGACGCCGCCGCTGCTGAGTTGATTTAAGTCTTGGGGTTATGATAGGGTCAGGGTAGGGTAGGAACAAATCTATTGGCATGGCCTGCCGGCGCCTGTTGACACTCGTCAGGCTGCGCCGTGACAAGGTGCCGAGCAGGAGACACCCTCCTGGCTTCTGTAGAGCCGCACCGCTTGCCTGTGTCCGGCAACGTCGTGGTCGCGCCTGTTCGCAGGAGCTGCGTGCGCTGCTGGTCATCAGAGCCGGCGGAGCTCCCAAACCCCCCCCCCCCCAGCGCCTTTGCAGTCAGCGAACTGCGCTGATGCCCCAGCGTCGTTCGGCACAGACCGTGACGCGCGCGCGCGCGCGCGCGCGCGTGCAGGGCTGCAAGAGGTTCAGAGGCGCCTGACCGAGCTGGTGGAGCTCAGCGAGCGCGACATGCACGCCGACGACTCGCTGCTGCTGGAGGGCCGCGGCCTCCTGGAGCGACTGTCGCAGCAGATCCGGCCCGGCGCCGGCGCCGGCGCCGGCGCCGGCCTCGGCGCCGGCGCCGGCGCCGGCGGCGGCGCGCGCGGGCAAAGCGCGAGCGGGGACAGCGGTGAGGCGCTGCTGGAGCAGGGGCGCTGCCTGCTGCGGCGCGCGCGGGGCCGGGTGTAGGGGGTCGGAGCGGCGCTGCCGGAGCAGGCCCGGCCGTGCTCGCACAGGTGTCTGCGGGCCTTGATGCCCGCGCTGGCGGCCATGCCTGCGGCGGCCTGGGCGGCCGCGACGGGCGCAGCCCCTTTGCTCGAGAGGTGCCAGAGGGCATACAGCGGCTGGCATAAACTGCACAGCCAATGTCCGGTCAAGTCAAAACAGTGCTTGCTTGGGCTGCGCACAGAGTGTCTAGGAGATTCGAGTCCGTGGTGCAGGGAGTCGTACTGTGTGTACATGCACTGGCTGGAGGGGACGCGCTGCGCATGCTTCCAAGCTGGCCAGGCGGCTCTGGCCCTCAGACCATGAAGAGGCGCACGCATGCACTGAGCAGCGCTCTCTCTTGGTGTGCTCGCGGCGCTCGTGGCCGGCGCATACTTGTGTGTGGCAGATGCACAACCTCAGGCAAACCAAGCATAATGTTACAGACTCGAGCTCACCACTGGGCTGCGGCTCGGCGCGGACACTTTGCCTGAGCATAGCATCGGCCTGGCGCTGGCAGAACGCCAACAAATGCCCAAAGTAGCATGGCTGCTCACCGTGTAATGCAACTTGTCCACAGGATCAGACAGGCTGCAGGCCTGGCGAAAGCCCCCTTGTCCAGTTACACTCAACTGGCACACCTTGCAAGATGTTTGATAGCGGATGTATATGAGCCCTACCCCTACACCCTAACCCTACACCATATAACCCCTATACCCTATATGTACATGCTATGATATGAAATCAGCTCCTAAAGGCACTGCAAGCATAGTGGCTGCTGAGTACCAATCGCACAAAAGTAACCGCAGTAGCGCTTATTGCCACATAGCGGCTTGGCGGCTCTGGATACGCAAAGTACTTGCCAATCCAACTGCTGGAGCAAAGTTGGACATTTACGAAAACAAGGTGCAAGGCTCCCCCGCGCAGTAGTAGCATTTGTACCGGGTGGCCTGGCGCCGACGGGGCCACATGCGAGCGCGTAAGCTTGGCAAGCTGATGGCCAAGCCCTGGTATGGCGCCGTGACGCCGCAGACGGTGCGTGCCGTACCAGGCCCATGTAGGGCCCGTGGGTGTCCCACCAGCAAAGGGCACAGCGTGCGCGGCGGGCAGCCCTCCTAAGGATAACAACTAGCTGCTCAGGCAGAGGCGCCCTGACTCTAAGAACAGTCTACACAGCCTCCCTGTCGCGGCGTCGTCGGCCAGCGCCAGAGCTGGACGCCGGTGCGAAGACCACAATCGAGGCCTGGCACTTGAGGGCGCTCACGCGCAACTTTTCTTACACTTGTAGCCAGTGCAGGTGAGCTGGTTACCCGAAGAAGCGCCAGCGTACGGTATCCAGGCGCCGTTTGGTCCGTCAGCACAGCACATCACCTCGCCGATGGGGCCTGCACAGAACAGCCCGCATGGCTCTCAGACGGCCTCCGACATGACGTAGTGACCAGCGCACGCGCCACGGGCATCATGGAGACTCAGCCGTTGCCACATCTACATGTGCAGCATGCCACAAGACAGGTAATAACGATGCGTCGGTTCCAAGAAGCACGTGCGACAACACAGGAGCTCAAGAGAACGACGCTGAACACTTCTGCATGCTGTTGGCACTTTCAGCATGCTAAGAACCCTGTCAACACAATAACTGATGTGGGGGAGCGCACAGGCTCCGTCGGCCCTTTTGACCAGGGCGGCCTTGCAAGCGTCGGATTCGCGTTTGTAGCAGGGCGCCGTTGGTAGCAGGGCGCAGCGCAGCCAAACGCCGCACATCAGCTCGGGGGGGCCTGCGCAGCGCCAAAGTCAACCTTGCTTTCAGCCGGAGCCAGTGCCCTCGACACTGGACATGTTCCAGAAGCGCTCGCAGACTGAGGAGCCCTGACCTGACAGTGCTAACCCAAACCCATGGCCGCAACGCTGCAGCAGAGTGCCCTGCAAGGGCCGTGTGCAGCGGCGCACTCACTTGCAGGGCAGAGCGACCCGCTGCACTCACGCAGAGGCGGTTGCTCCGACGGCGGGTGCGCCGGCGTGAGAGGCTTGGGTCTGTCTTGGTGAGTAGCGCGTTGTCCGACTTAGGTGCTGGGTTGTCGAGTTGCCCTGCGAGCTGTTGAGCGCATGGCAGAAGTCCCCCACGCAGTCCTTCAGCTTGCGCCCTGTGTGCAAGCGCAGAGCGCTGATCACCAGCAACAGAAGCGCACAGCCCTGACACAGCTTGACCAAGGTAGCCCGCAAAAGCACACGTGGGATATCTCAGACACTGGGGCAGAGGCAAAGATGCATATAACACCACACGATGTGCACATGCTCTCCCTCCGGGCACACGTTGGAGGACGTACCTGTGAGCTCGGGCCCAATGCGCGCAGCGCTGCCGACGTGCAGAGTCACGAGGACGAGCGCGATCAGGGGCAGCACCGACACGGCCATCGTGGTGTCGGACAGAAGACGGCCATGTGTATGAGTACGCAGATAGAAAGCAAGTGCTTACAGGGTTAGGGTGACAGGTGCTGCAGCTCTGGAGTACACGCTGAGCGCAGCGGCATAGGTTGCTGCGCTCAGCGTGTATTCCAGTGCTGCACCATGGCGCTGCAGCAGCGCCGCTGCTGGGGGCGTGTACCATGTGCCCGGCCTCTCGGGCTGCCCGCGCGCTGTATGCGCACTTGTTTCCTCAGTTTTGTCATTGGTTTATAGATTACATGACTGCGTGAAAAGGCTGCCTTAGGTGGTCTCTTGCTACACGCTATGAGCTGCCATGCACAGTCAACACATTGCTCCCACGTCACGTTGTGCATGTAAGGGCGGCAGATGCATGAGACGGCCTATGCACCAACGACTCTCAGGCCCAGCACTAGCAAACTCCTCTCTCTACTTGATGAGGCAACCTGACCGCAGCGCCCCTACAGAGCCCGCTAAAGCAACTCTACGTATCTCAGGAGACCCAAAATCACCAACACCAACATTCACCCCGCCAGCTAAGGGGCAAGCAGTTGCGGCGGGCAACCCTCTCGAGCATCCCCCATAGCACCAAGAACCCCAGAACAGCCTGCGCATCCTCCATGTCGCGCTGGCGACGCTGGGGCTGGTCGCCGGTGCGATAGACGGCAGTTGAGGGACCTTGAGGCGCTCAGGCGCAAGATTTGCGGCACTTGTGGCCGGAGCAGGTGATGTGGGAACCCGAGGAAGCTCCAGCGTACGGTATCCAAGCGCCGTTCTTGCCATCCGTGCAGCACAGCACCTGGCCGCTGGGGCCTGCACAGGCCGCACGCCTCTCAGGCGGCTCCCAACATGACGTACAGGCCCCCGCAACCGCCGTGAGCTTCACAGACACTACAGCCACTGCCACACCTGTGTCCTGCGACGAGGAACCAGGCCACAATGTTTGGGTCCTATGAAATGTATCTGACAAGTCAGGGTCACGGACAGCGACTCTGGACAACACAAGCATGCTATCAGCACTTACAGTTTGCTGAGAGTCGTGTCAACACAACAGCTGATGTGTGGGAGCGCACAGGCTCCGTCGGCCGTCTTGACCAGCGTGGCAATGCAAGCATCGGAGTCGCGGATGCGGCAGGGGTTGGGAGGGGGAACTGCGCAGCGCCAAAGCAAATGACAACGTTGCTTTCAGCTGGAGCCAGTGCCCTTGATACTGGTCATGTTCCAGAAGCGCTCGCAGACTGAGGAGGCTCTGATCTGACAGTGCTAACCCAAACCAAGGCCGCAACGCTGCAGCAGAGTGCACTGTAAGGGCCATGAGCAGCGGTGCGCTTGCTGACAGGGCAGGCGACAGGACCCGCGGCACTCACCCGGAGGCTTCGGCGGCGGACGAGGCGGTGTGTGCAGCTTGGTCTGTTGTGTTGGTGTGTGGGGTGTTCTCTGATCCAAGTGCTGGGTCGTTGAGTCGCCATGCCAGGTGTTGATGACTTGGCAGAGGCCCCCCACGCACTTCAGCTTGCGACCTGCGCGCGAGCGCAGAGCGCTGATCGCCAGCAACAGCGCCCTGGCACAGCTTGACACACTTGAGCCTCAACAGCACACGTGGGACACGGCAGGCAGAGAGGCAGAAGCAACATCGCATGCTGGATCACACGGTGCGCAACACTTCCCCGCCCCAGCAAACTTGGATCGCCGGGCTCACCCGCGAGCTCGGGTCCCGCGCTTGCAGCGTTGCAAATGTGCAGAGTCATGAGGACGAGCGCGATTAGGGGCAGCACCGACACAGCCATCGTGGCAGGGAGCGGCTGTGCGCAGAGTGAGCCGGCTCTGGTGCGCAGTGGGATATGTGCGCAGTGAATATGGCAGTTGGGATATGCAAAAACTTTCGCAGATAGATGGCAAGTGTTGTAGAGGGGTAGGGTGCCCCTGAAGTACCAGCAGCATGCCTTTTCTAGAACCACTACTGTCAACAGAACCACTGAGTAGGTTCTACCTGCTAGCCCATCACGGTTTCTGAATGCAGTCATGACATAAATACCTTCAGGGCCTCTTGTTTACATGCTATGAGGCGCCGTGCACATTCAACACAGTGACCCAAGCTGTGTTGTGCAAGCAAAAGCGTCCTGTGCGCTAGGCTTTGCATGCACAAAACATGATATGCATGAAAGGGCTGTACATGCACAAGACGTCCTATGCACTTCAAGGGCCCTCAGGCTCTCGCTCTGGCAAAGGCATCTCTCTCCTTGATCAGGCAGCCGCATCAAGCACCTATAGAGCCCTCTGCAGCAAGTAGAGGTATCTCAGGAGACCCAAAACATTGAAAAACAGCCGAGGGGCCACCCCTTGTGCCCAGCACACACGCGGGGGGCCGTGGCGCCCTCCACAACAAGCAGCCCAGCCACGTGGCAGGCAACAGCAAAAGCGCAGGAAGCAGGTTCACACACTCAAAGCAACCTCACTTGTTCCAGGCATGTTGGCCCCACCATGAGGCTTCTGGCCCACCGGTTCTACAAGTCACAGCTGCTGCTCACATCCTCTTCAGACCACACAATGCAGTCGCCAGTGCATCACTTCGCAGGGCAGCGCAAAACATCCATAAGCCACAAAGGCAGTGCAGGCCATCCAAAAGCCATGAGGAGTCAGCACCGTCCTCCCAGGGGAGCAGCTAGGTCTGCGTGACCGAGAGCCCAGCACAAACCGCTGGGGGAGGCAAAAGATGTGGCTCGTCCAATGCATGCTCGCATGGCTCAGGATGCGTTGAGCAAACCAGCATGTCCGCACCCTTGTGACTGCACAGTCACATTCACAAGGGGCAGCAGAAAAGGATGCATGCGACATGCACACACTATAGTGCATCCGCACAAATGTGTGTCAAACCCGCTATGGACCATCCACACAGTTTCAATCAGTCCCGCATCGCTGCTGAAGAACAATGCATCGCTTCATACTTCATCGGTCCATCAAGAGCGGGCCAAAGGTCAGTCGCTGAAAGCAGCATAAGCATGCCGAGTGCACGCACACAGAACATGCCTCAAAACCAACTTGCACACCGTGCGATGTAGTTCAGTTTGCCGACCCAGTCGGCGGGTTTGCAGCATCAGGGCAAGCACTGGCAGCAGCAGCACCAGCCGGAAAGAGCGTTTCGTTTACTTCCCCCAGGGCGCATCAGCTCACAGGCTGCCGGCCTGGCAGGGCGTTGCGGGCGTAAAGGGGTCCGGGCAGTGCCCCACAGAGGTCCCAACCTGCTCGACGCACACCGCGCAGTCGGCCGTCACCTCGCCGCCCGCCTGATCGGTGACGGTCACCGTCCAGGCGACGCGCGCGAGCTGCTTGGCGCCGACGGCGACGCCCTTGGACGTGATGCGGCTGTCGCAGTGGCCCTTGCTCGTGTCCAGCGACGCGCCCAGCAGGCAGTCGCGGCAGGCGAGGTTGTCCGTGAAGAGTGCGACGCGGCAGCCATTGGCCTTGGCGTACGACGGCGAGTACAGCGCAAGCGGGTCCGGCTTGCTGTGGCTGAGCGCGGACGCCTGCAGCACGCCGTTGGCGGGCAGCGCGCCGCAGCTGACCTTGGACGCCTGCGCGGCGCAGTGCTGCCCTCAGAGCCCGGACCGCGCGCGCGAACCAGAGCTGCACGTCAGGACGCGTGTGGCTGGGACTGGCTGTGTGCACATGCATGCGCGGCGGCCCCGCGCTGGGATGTGTATTGGCCGACATGCCAGCAACGTGCGGCAGTGTGCTGGCTCACTTTACGCGACGTCTACTCCAGCCCTGCATGCACGCATGATTCTATGGTCTGTCAGCATGTTTGGACCTCTGCACATAGAGCTCATCAAAATTGAAGCGCATCACTAGAAGAGTTTGGGGACTTCTTGTTGCACTATCCTGCTCGGAGGGCAGAGCCATCATCACCAAGCCATGCGCACCATTTTCTACATAATACATCTTGACATGGGATAACTTGCTGCGGGTGCGTGCAGCAGGAGGGGCGCGCACGTTGAGCGGCTCCTGGTCGGCGACCGTCACCAGCGTGCTGCAGCTGCTGGCGCCCGCGCAGTTGGCCACCGTGAGCGTGACGGGGTAGGTGCCGACCGGCAGCGTGTACACGCCGCCGGCCGGCGCGGCCGGGCTGAGCGTCACAGCCAGCGTGCCGCCGCTGCCCGGCGAGCTGCCGGCGTCGACGCCCGCCTTCAGCTGCGCCACGGTCGGGTGCGCGGCGCAGCCAGACGTCACCGGCAGCGTCAGCGTCGGCGCGCAGACGGCCGTCGGCGGCGTCAGCGGGTCGACGACGACGGTCGTCAGGCAGCTGTCGACGGAGACCGCCGGCACGGTCGGCGTGGTGGCCGTCAGTTCGATCGTCGCGCGCTGGCCGCCGGCGAAGGTGTAGGAGCTGGCGCCGGGCGAGGGCGGCGGCTGCAGCGTGTACACCGTGGAGCTAGGCGACAGCGCCCTCCCGGCGTCCAGGAACCCGGTGACGGTGTTGCCGAAGCTGACCAGCTTGAGCAGCGCCGCCGGCGAGATCTCCGCCTCGCACGTCGCCGGGTTGGTCACGCGGAGCTTGACTGGGGCGGGCGCGCACACGGCCTTGACCTGCGCGTGCGGGGCTTTTCAGGGCTGGCAGTCAGGTTTCAGGGAGCCAGCAGGGCTCTGCAATGCAGGCAGGCCCAGCATGGTGGTAGGAGGGGCGCGCCGCGACAGTGCTGTAGAAGCAAATTTCCTGCTGCACGCCGCTTGGCTTGCCTTCGGCCGGCGTACGCGGCTGCTGGGGCGCCACGCCGCGCGGGAGCGCCGTGTTGACGAGGCCTGCAACACGCGCAGCGGGCGACCCTCGGCACACGAGCAACCTGGCGTCAAGGCCTCTTCCTCCACCTTTGCTGCGGCGGCACGACCACCAGGGCACAGCCGCGGCAGCCGGCTGCAGGCGGCAAGGAGCATGCATGTGCGCAGCAGCCGCCCGACCCGGAGCAGGTGTGCGGGCGCCATGCGCGCGGGTGTGGCCGGGCCGGCACCGGGCCCCAGGAACGTCGCAGGGAACTTTGCGATGAACGGGGTGCCGAGGATGAAGTAGTTGGCCGGGCCGCCGGGCCCGAAGCTGGAGACGGAGATGGGCTCGAAGACCGCCGCGCACACCGGCGCCGCCAGCGGGTCGCCCCTCCTGTTCGTGTTCCACTGCGCGGCGCAGGCGCATGCTGAGGCTCAGCAGGGCGGGTGCAGCACTGTGACCGCCACCCTCTCCACTCCAACACACTACAGCCCACAAGCGCGGCCCCGCGGGGTCACAGGGAGCCGCTGGTCAGAGCAGGCTGCACGCGGCCGCCGGCCAGGGCGCGTCCGGGCGCGCCGCATGCGGCGCAGGCGGCCGCGAGGTCCTCCCTGTCCCTGCTCGGCAGGCCCCAACCCTATACATGCTCTGCATGGGGAGTTGGATTAGGCTGGGGTGGGCCGCGCCTGGAAGATGTAATCATTAGGCGTGAGGCTGTAGACCCTGTCCTGTGGCACCGCACACCCCCCCGAGGTCAGTGTTGCACTGCAGGGGATCCGCCAGGACACGGGAGCAGAGAGGCGAGAGGGCTGCGACACGGCCGCATGCCCGAGGCTGCACGCAGCGGCACTGGCAGGGGAGCCAGGCTGGGCAGAGAAGCGTGCCAATCAGCCGGGCTTTTGCACATACAGTGCGCAGCGGGGGAACGCGAGCATGCGCAGCGCATGCGAGCTGTGGCGTACGTCTTGGGATTGCAGGCTACGAGCAGGGTGCCGCGGCAGGTCGCGCGCCAGCTTGCAGGCAGCGGATCGAGCGGGCGCATGCGCTTGCTTTGCTTTGCATCCATACTGGATGCAGCATGAGTTGGGAGATGGGAGCCCGTCTGACACTGAAACGTGCCATACGATAGCAGTGCCATGTACAGCCGCTGAGCAAGTGTGGCTTCATGCCACCCGTTTAGCGTCGCGCCTGTATCTGGAAGTCGATGGTGGGCCCCGGGCGCGTCCGCGCCGTGCAGTCGATCTTGGGGTAGCCCGCCGCGTCGATGGACCGCGCGGTGATGTCCGTGCCGACGGGCACGAAGTTGGCGGGCAGGCCCAGCAGCTGCAGGAGGCTGGCAATGAGCGCCGGCGGCAGGGCGAGGTCGGCCGTCCCGGTGTCGATGAGCGCGGTGCAGCCGCCGGCGGGCGTGCAGAAGTCGACGCCGTTCGGGCCCAGCGGCGCGGCGCTCCGCTGCGAGGCCGTCACGTGCTGCAGCGCGATGAGCCACTCCTGGCCGTCACGCGCCGGCGGCGGCGGCACCACGGGCGCGCTGCGGCCGCGGCGCGCGCGGTCACTGCGGAGCCACTGGCACGCCGGGAGGCAGGACATGCCAGCAGCAACGCCGCACCGCACACAGCCCACTGCCGAGGGCTGGTGCATGCTGGGCGCCCAGGGCAGGACTGGCAGGGGAGGCACATAACTAACATAGTGGGCGTGAGGTTTGCAGAAAGCATGGCAGAGCGTTTGAATGAGGCGCACGCAGCACAGCGTGCTTGGGCGGCGAGGGCGCACCACTGCATGTCGGTATTCTGCAGCTGGGGGGTCGGCGGGATTGCCGAGCCGAGGGCGATGATGCCGGCTGCCGGTCGCGCACCGGTGGTTCAGCATGAAGTGTGCGGCGCGGGGCTGGCAGATGCCAGCGCAGGTGCTGGGCCAGGCAGACATCCAGGACACCCAGCGGCTTGCAGGGCCGCCCCGGGGCGCGCCGGGCATCGTGAGCGCCGGTGGGAAAATGGGATTGAACTCGGTCAGGACCACGGTAAAGGAAGGCTGGTTAATGACTCTCTGGTCGAACATGGTCTGGATCAGCGGCTTCTGACGCACGCCATTGGTAAGAACCCCGGATGTAATGCCCAGGCCCTGCGCGCAGCGACATGGTCTGCTTAATGGTTAGGGTAAGGGGTGGGGATGCCCTACATCTATAGTAGGGTTGCCTCGCCCGCAGACAGTCAGTTTGCAGGATACCATTGTACACCAGCATCACCCCGGGAGGCACTCGGCGCATGGCGCCAACCTCGAGCTGGGCGTGCTGCGCCGCATCCGATCAGTTTGGCGGGCGGGCAGGCGCACCAGCGGGAAAGGCGGGACCGGGTCGGGCACGCGCAGCAGCGCGGGCGGCGGGTTTGCGTTGGGCACGAACAGGTTCACGGCGAAGACGTTCGTGTTGGGCGTCGTCGTGGCGGGCAGGTTGTGGAAGCGCGTGGTCGTGGAGAACTCGAACCCAACGCTCCGCTGCGTGCCGGCAAAGATGAAGGTGGTCTCGCCACTCGTCACCTGCGGGCAGCGGGCTCCTCAGCAGCGGCATGCGGGAGCAGCATGTGCCCCATGCATGTGCATCAGCTCGGCTCGGCTGCTTGCTGCACCGACCCGGCGCGGCCCACCGCAGGCCTGGAAACAAGGCCGGCAGCCCTGACAGCCCGCAGCACATGCGTTGCTGGCGTGGGACGCCTGCATGGGGCGCCGCGCGGCGCCGGGCTGCGGCCGCGGATCGAAGGCCGGCCGGGGCGCACCGGCAGGTTGTTTGGAACGAAGCCAGCGTTGAGCGGCGGTTGCGCCCTGGGGATCAGGTAGGCGGAGCTGCCTGGTGGCCCGGCGCCAAGCTCAGCCAAGGGGCCGGGCCATGGCGCTGCAGTGTGGGACTGTCGCTCGAGCGCAGGTGGCGACCAGGGCAGCGCAGTGCCGCAGCAAGCGCACCGGTGTCCATGCGCACGAAGAAACTGTTTTGGAACACCCCTTGGCCGTCCATTACGTCCACTGCGGCGGTCCCTGCGGCAGGTCAACCGCAGTGCGTGAGACATGCAGGGCTGCATCACAGCCCGACGGCGCCTCGGCTCGCGCGCACACGGTGGGAGCAAGGGCAAGGTGCTCACAGAGCGCAGTCAGCAGTGCATGAGGCTCCTGGGGGCAGCAGGACAGCCAGCGCCTCAGCTCGTGCGCTCATCGTGGAAGCTAGGAGCGGGCCGCTCACAGAACACGTCGTAGGTGTTGTCTATGGGCACGCAGAGCCTGTCGCCGGGGTTGCAGGCGGCCTGCAGCAGGCGGCGCCCGGCCGCGGCGGCGGAGGGCGCGGCGGCCGCCTGGCCGGAGCTCGCGTTCGATGGGATTGCGCGCATGGTGATAGGGATCATGAAGGCGCTCGCGTCCTGGCCGGCCTCCGCCTCAGCACGGCCACCGGACGCGGACGCGTTCCTGACAGGCGTGCTGAGAAATCTGGCCAGCTGCTTCTGCGGATCGAGCAGGCCTGCGAGCGGCAGCGCGCGGCGATTGGGAAAGCGCGGGCGGGAGCCCGGGGCGGCGCTGGGAGGCGGCAGGGCGCACCTTCGCTCGTTGCGCTGCCCAGGGCTGCGCGGTCTGACGCAGGCGCGCTGGTCACTGGCGCAGGCGCGCCGACCGGCGCGGGCGCGCCGACGGGCGCGGGTGCACCATTGGGGTCTGCAAGGCACCACGTTCTGCTGTCAGAATGCAGCACACGGCACAGGGGCTGCAGGCTGCAACTCAAGCAGGGCCCGCTGCACTGGGCAGCCTGACAGGTGTGGCCGACCCGTGTTGGATACGAGAAGATATAGCAACTTCACAGAAGCATGTCAGCCACTCAGTGAGTGCCTGTTTATCTATATTATAGAGCACTGAAAGGATCAAGCAAGGCAGCGAGTGTTTGCTCGGCAACGTCTGGTGCGTTCTGCAGGGTGTTCGCTCACCGGCGATCTGCCCGCACGCGAAGGCGCTCAGGCACGCCAGCACCGTGAGACAACAAGCGAGGCGGCCCGCCATGCTTCCGTGATCGCGCAGCATGGAACGAGGCCGGGATGTGCTTTTTGTGGGACCAGCAGGCAGTGTCTTGCTTTCACCCTGTGTCAAGTGGTCCGTAGGTGCAGGTCTCTGCCTGCCGCGGTGTCCACGAGTCATTGCGGGAGGAGGAGACTTGCTCTGTCCATTTCATGTTTGAATTTGTACCAGAGGGGGGTTTTGGAGAACCGCCCACGAACGCGACAGCGATCCTTTGTTCTCGCAAATTGAGCTGTTTCAAGGCACCAGACGGAGCAGCCACCACCACAGGAGTGTTTCTTGACTTCATACAGA
>JAABUV010005709.1_pt1 | contig 14006 bp, 12 predicted proteins | sample 5559971 | NCBI WGS metagenome assembly JAABUV01 (sample SAMN10711881, study PRJNA513362) | rock metagenome | isolation source: Antarctica rocks | place: Antarctica: Victoria Land, Knobhead nord | collected 2015-12-19
TCCTTCGGCATCCCCTTCGCACTCATACCCATGGTGCTGCTCACCCGCAACACCGACGTGATGGGCGCCTTCGTCAACAGCACCCTGACCACCTGGCTGGCCGGCGGTATCGCCGCAGTCATCGTCGTCCTGAACGTGTTCCTCATCTACAGCACCGTCACTACCTGACATCCGTCGAGTACCGCATCATCGGCGGGCGTTGCTTGAAGCACGCCGATGCCGGCGGGAGCAGCCCTGACGCTGAGGGCCTCATGCGGGGGACCACCCAGGACGTTGCGCAGGCTGATTGCCCTTTCGTCGTCACGCAGGTCGCACCATGCCTCGAGCAGGTGGCCGCTCTGCGCGAGCTCGGAGATGACCCTGGTGGTGCGTCGGCCGCTGTCGTCGCGCAGCCCCGCACGCCAAACGCGGTGTCCGGAAGCGCGCGCCGGTTCTGGGCCTACGCATCTGGGCGACATGGTCTACCCGATGGGCAGAGACTGAGGCTGGCGACTCGGTCGCAGCGAACGCTGCGGGCACTGGCGTCGAGCCAAAAGAGGCACACGACTGCACACCGTTCGGCGTTGTCGTCGAAGTGCTCGCTGCGGGGAAGACGGCCTGCCAGTAATCAGCGAATCCGGGAACGCGGCGTGCGTCAGCGTAGGGGTCGCGCGAACGCGTGAAGATCCAGTCGAGGGCGTAGACCCGAAGATCGTCGAGTGGCTGCTCCCGGTTTACCCAGGCGTCGAACCGCGGAAGAAAATCTGGCAGATTCCAGGGTTGCGGTCCGTTCACCGCGCCGCAAGGCGTCGGGACAACTCGCTGGGGTCGTCCGGCACGGGCACCGGCGCGGTCTCACGGCGATAGTCGGCACCAGCCGCAAGGCGGGCGACGTCCTCAGTAGCGGGCCACGGCAGGTCGGGTTCTGGGCCTCCTGCGGCCCTGAAGAAAGCTTCGATGGTCGCGACGTCGATGCGAACCGTGCCGCCACCCGGACGGCTCCGCGTCTGCCGTGCGCCACGGATCCTCGGCATGGCTCAGCAGTTCGAGATCGTGGCCGGTGAGGCGGCCGTAGCGGCTGATGACATAGCCGACGGTCCTGAGCTGGCCAGCGTCGAGTGGCTGCGTTGCCGGTGGCAGACGTCCCTCCTTCTCGGCCTTCCACGGTGCGCGACCACCGGCCCCATGTCCCAGGCCATGACCGCCTCAGCGACCAGGGGCTCACTGAAGTGCGCGAGGTGGTGACCCTGGCAGTGATAGAGGAGCTTGTGAAGTTTTTTCGTGGGCAGCCCCGGGAGTTGTCGGCGCAACTCGGCAGCGACGTCGTGTGCGGACACGGGCGACATGCCCTCAAGGTACGGGCGGTAGCCGACAAGGCCGGGGGTGCTGCCCGGAGCTTGGGCTCGCCGCAGGCCCGCGACCCGGCCTCGGACAAGCCGTCAGGGCGACTGGCGCGCGGTCTGGCTTGATCTGGCGCGGTAGAGCATGACGAAGCCTGTGCTGCCATCCTGCTGCCGATTCACGTCGGAAGGGGCCTCCCGAATTCCTGGGAGCCCCCTTCTGACCTGCGGCTTCTTCTGTAGCGGGGGCAGGATTTGAACCTGCGACCTCTGGGTTATGAGACTGGCGAGTAGCCCGAGGTTTGGACGTCCGCGGACGGTGGTGGACGGTGTATGTGCAGGTCACAGCCCTGGGCCCGTCCACCAGCGTCCGCCGTGGTCCGGGTCAGTTCACCGAACGCTGCCTACATTTTGCCTGCAAGACGCGGGTGGAGGCGGGTCGGCGACCACCCATGGCCGCGGGTCTGGAATGCCTCGGGGAACCTGCCTGCATTCGGCCTACACGCGGTCCCGACGGGAGGCGAAGGCTGTCATCGCCAGGTCTCGACGTCGGCCTTCCAGGTCTTGCCGGTGGCTTGACCGAGCAGTGCCGGGTTGGCGAAGCGGGCGATGTCGGTGAGGACGTCCGCGAACTGCTCGGGCAGTGGGGTGTCGAGGTTCTGCTTGGCGCGCCACAGCAACCACCTGACTTGGGCCAGCTCGGCGTATCCCTCCAGCGCCGGGAAGATCGCCCCAAGAGTCGCGCCTCGGTACTGCGCGACGGTCGTCAGCGTGGACTGCAGCTCGGTGCCGTTGCAATCCCAGTGCCGGCTGAGCGTCCAGATGTCGGCGAAGTCCCGCCAGCGGGTGTTCACGGTGCCGCGCTGCAGGGCGGTGACGAGCTTCTCGGCGTGCACCATGACGATCGGGTAGGCGACCAGCTCGATGGTGTCGTCTGTGAGCAGGCAGGGCAGCTGCACCAGCTGCGGGCTGGGTTCAATCGGGTCCCCGACGCTGATGTCGACGGCGAACTTGAGGTTGGCGGTTGCGAGGGAGGCCGGCATCCGTACCCGGTAGGCCCGGTAGCCGTCGTCCTCGCGGATGATCTCGGTGGTCGCAGCCTCAGTGTCGAACGCGACGCCGTCGTCGGCGGCCAGTCGGGCGATTTCGCAGATCACTTGGGTGGTGGTGTCGGCGTCGTTGGTGAGCTGTCGGGCTTGCAGGTCCACGTCCTTGGTGGGTCGGCGGTCGCCGAGGGCCGCGAGCAGCACGCCGCCCTTCAGGACCAGGTTCTGGCTGTGGCTGCTGCTGGCCAGTCGGCGCAGGAAGGCCTCGAGCAGGTACAGCTGCAGGAACTCCTGGGTCGGGCGGTGTGCGGACCGGGCCTTGTTCCGCAGGTCGTTGTAGGCGCGGCCGGCGGTGTCGTCTCGGCTCGGCGGGGCACTCACAGCAGGATCTCCAGAGCCAAGCGGAGGGCGGGTTCGGCCTTCGGGAAGTCCTTGGCCATCCGGAGCAGCGTGGCGGGTTGGGCGTTGCGGCGACGCAGCCAGGCCTTCAGTGCCTGGTGGGCCAGCTCGGGGCCTTCCTGATGACGGAGCCTGAAGGCGTCGATGAGGCAGCGCTCCGGGCTGTACAGGCCGATGCTGAGCGAACCAGCCAGCTCCAGGGTGTCCCGGCCGATCAGGAAGGTTTGCGGGTCGAAGGTGTGCCAGCGCGCCGGCGCGGCCGTCGTGGGATGCCGCCGGCCACGAGGCAGGGCGAGGTCGATCTCCGGCGGGATGTCGTCGATGAGATCGTGATGCGCCAGCGCGCTCCGCAGGCACAGGGTGGCCTCCGGTGCGCGGGCGGCGATCTCGAGCAGGTCCAGGTCGGCAGGTGGGGCGTCCTGGCGCAGGTACAACCCGCGGCTCAAAGCCTGGATCAGCCCGTCCGAGCGCAGGTCCCGCAGCCGCCGGTCCGACAGCCCACTGCGCCGTGCCGCGGTGTAGCTGAAGGCAGCCGGCAGCGACTCAGGCAATGCCGCGGTCGCCATCGTCCCTCCAGTCCCTCGGAGAAAACTGTACACAGTCCAGATGCATGTGTCTACGTAATGCTCCGACGGTGGTCGCTGCACGTCCGGAGCGCGGTGGACGAACACGATGAGCGCACCTCAAATGTTCTTGGGTCCTGCTGCCTACACCGCTACATGAGGTCCTTTGGGGAACGTCAGCCAGTCCTCCTGCTCGCCCGCCTCGGACGTCGGCGCTGCCGACGCCCACGGAGGGCGCTGCTCTGCCGGCCGTGGGGAGGTGCGTCATGGCGTGGGTGAGCAAACGCAAAGCGTCCGACGGGTCGGCCCGGTACCTGGCGAACTACCGCGACCCCACCGGGGCCAAGCGCTCCGCCGGCACGTTCCGCAGCCGCCCAGACGCCGAGCGGGCCGGGCACGCCGCGGAGATCCGGATCGGCGAAGGCGCCTGGGTCGACCGCACCGCCGGCAAGATCCGGTTCGCGGACTACGTCGAGAAGTCCTGGTGGCCCAACCTGGCCCATCTGGAGCTGACGACCAAGGCGGCGTACCGGTCGAACCTGGACGCGCACTTCCTGCCGTTCTTCGGCCGCTACCCCATGGCCGCCATCACGCCACCGGTGGTGCAGGACTGGGTCGCCACCGCCCAGCGAAACGGGTTGTCCCCAAGGTCGATCCGCAAGTACCACACCATGCTCAGCTCAATCTTCAAGGCCGCCCACCGCGATCGGGTGATCGGCTACAACCCCTGCGAACGCACCACCCTGCCGAAGGTCGTCACCGCGGCGCGGGAGACCATTACCCCGGTCCAGTTCGAGCAATTGCTGGCCGCGATCCCAGCGCGACACAGGGTGCTGCTGCTGGTCGGGATCGAGACCGGGATGCGCTGGGGTGAGCTCGCCGCCCTCCGCCCCCGACACCTCGATGTTGAGCACGACCTGCTGACGGTGCAGGAGACGATCGTGGAGATCAGCAAGAAGGACTCCCCCACCGGCCAGCGGTACACGATCAAGCCCTACCCGAAGAACGACCACCGACGGACCCTCAAGATCGGCGCCGAACTGACCGCGCTGCTGGTCGACCGCGTCGCCGCCCTCGGGCTACAGGACGACGATCTGCTGTTTCCCTCTACCCCGCGGAACCTGCAGCAGCCGACCTCGCGGAACACCTTCCGGACCAAGGTCTGGCGGCCGGCCGTGCTGGCCGCCGGTCTTTCCACCACGGTGCGGATGCACGATTTGAGGCATGCCCATGCCTCCTGGCTCCTTGCCGGCGGCGCCGACCTCAAGACGGTGATGGACCGGCTCGGCCACACCCAGATCAGCACCACCCAGCGCTACCTCCACGCCCTCACCAGCGCCGACGACACCGCGCTGGAAGCCTTCAGGCGGACTCGCGACCGGCACCTCAGCGCCCACTCGGAGCCCGGGCCAAACCCCATGGATGAGGCCTAGCCCTGACGGAGCGCCACCATCCAATGACCTGCCACCGTTCAGAGGACCGCGGCGACGCGCGGCGGCTCGCGACCGGGTGGTTGCTCTGGGGCCGGGAGCAGCGGTTCCCGCTTGCCCAACGGGCGTCGCAGCGGCACGTCGGGCGTGACCTCGACCGCCTCCCCGTCTACCAACAGCTGCACCGTTCCGTCGGGTGCTTCCAGGACCACCTCGTCGTGGTCGACGCTCACACACAGGCGCTGCCCCTGCCAGCGCAACCGGAACGAGAGCCGGCGAATGCCGGCTGGTAGCGCCGGGTGAATCCGCAGCTGGCCGTCCTGGACACGAAGGCCGCCGAAGCCGGCGACGAGCGCGCTCCAGGCGCCGGCCAGGGAGGCGATGTGCACTCCGTCGCCGCTGTTGTGGTGCAGATCCCGCAGGTCGACTAGTGCAGCCTCACGGGCGTACCGATGCGCCAGGTCGAGGTGCCCGACCTCGGCGCACATGACCGCCTGCGTGCAGGCAGACAGGCTTGAGTCCCGTACGGTCCGCTGCTCGTAGTAGTTCACGTTGCGGGCTTTCTGCTCGGCGGTGAACGCCTCGCCGCACCAGTGCATCTCCAGGACGAGGTCGGCCTGCTTGACGACCTGCCAGCTGTACAGCTGGACGTACGGCGCGTGCAGCAGCAGGGGGTACCGGTCCTGGTAGTCCTCGAACGGCCACTCCGCCAGGTCGGTGAAGTGCCGGGCCTGCTGGTGCACTCCCAGGTCCTCGTCGTACGGCAGGTAGACGGCAGCGCACGCTGCTCGCCACGAGGCGACCTCCTCCGCGGTCACGGCGTGCTCAGCCGCCCCGTCCGGGTGGCGATCGCACGCGTCCGCTGCTGCGGCCAGGTTCCGGGCCGCCATCAGGTTAGTGAAGATGTTGTCGTTCTGGACGGCGGAGTACTCATCTGGACCAGTGACCCCGTTGATGTGCCACCGTCCCCGCCGGTCGAGGTTGCCTAGCGACATCCACAGCCGCGCGGTCTCGAGCAGCAGGGGCAGACCGACCTCACGCTCGAAGTCGGCATCGCCGGTGATCGCGACGTGCTCGGCAACGGCATAGGCGATGTCGGCGTTGACGTGGAAGCCGGCCGTTCCTGCGGGCCAGTACGCCGAGCACTCCTTGCCCGAGACCGTCCGCCACGGGAACGCCGCCCCTGCATGGCCCAACGTGGCGGCCCGCTCCCGCGCGGCGGGCAAGGTGCTGGCCCGCCAGTGCAGCGCATCGGCCGCGGCGTCGGGGACCGTGAGCGACAACAGGGGCAGCACGAAGCCCTCGGTGTCCCAGAACGCGTGCCCGTCGTAGCCGGGGCCGGTCAGCCCCTTGGCGCCGATCGCGCGCTGCTCGGTGCGGGCTCCCGCCTGCAGGACGTGGAACAGCGCGAAACGAACGGCCTGCTGGATCACCTCGTCGCCCTCGACCTCGACGTCGGCCGCCTCCCAGAAAGCGTCAAGGTAGCGGCGCTGGTCCCGGACCAGCCCGTCCCATCCGGCCAGCCGGGCGCCGCTGAGGGCCGCAGCGACCTGATCGCGCATCGCCGGGGCAGTGCGTCGCGCGGACCACCCGTAGGCCAGCACCTTGACGACCTGCAGCCGCTGCCCGGGCCGAAGGGTGCACGCCACGCGCGTGCGCGCCCAGTCCTCCCGCACGTCCTGCTCCACGACGGCGTCGGGCGCGTCCACGACGTGGTCCATGCCGGCGGCGACGAGCAGGCTACTTCGGCGGGTGCGATGGATGAGCAGAGCCCCCTGCCGCTCGTGGTCCTGCAGAACGGCCTCGAGCGGGTGCTTGAGCACCTCCCCGCGCCGCGGATCGCCGCTGACGTCGGCTTGGTCCTCGTTAGCCACCAGCTCGGACTGCAGGATCAAGCGGACGGGCCGGTCGACCGCCTCCACCTCGTAGCAGATGGCGGCTGCCGCGCGGTGCACGAACGAGACGAGTCGGGTGGTGCGGACGCGGATGGCGACACCGGCAGGGCTGACCCACTCGAACCGTCGCTCCAACGTGCCGGCCCGCAGGTCCAGCGTCCGCTCGTGCGAGCGCAACGTCCCGTAGCGCAGGTCCAACGGTTCGTCCTCGACCAGCAGGCGGATCAGCTTGCCGTTGGTGACGTTGACCAGGCTCTGCCCGTCCTCGGGGTAGCCGTAGCCCCCTTCGGCGTAGGGCAGGGGACGCTGCTCGTAGAAGCCGGACAGGTAGCTGCCCAGGATCGCGTGCGGCTCCCCCTCGTCCAGGTTGCCGCGCAGCCCGATGTGGCCGTTCGACAGGGCGAACAGCGACTCCGACTGGGCCAGGCTGTCCAGGTCCAGTGAGGTCTCCCGGACGTGCCACGGCTCGACGGGGAAGACGCTCTCGCCGATCACAGCAGCTCTGCCAGGTCGGTGACGACGACGTCCGCGCCGTGCTCGCGCAACGCCTGCGCATGCCCGGTCCGGTCGACGCCGACCACATGGCCGAAACCGCCCGCCCGACCGGCCTGGACGCCGACCTCGGCGTCCTCAAAGACGGCACACTGTTCCGGCGGCAGGCCCAGCTCCTCGGCGGCGGCCAGGAACGTGTCCGGCTTCGGCTTGCCCGGCAGCTGACGCTCGCGTGCGACCACCCCGTCGATGCGCAGCTCGATGAGCGCGTCGAGCCCGGTGACCTGCAGGACCTGTTCGGTGTTAGCGCTGCTGGACACCACAGCGCGGCGCAGCCCTGCCTCGCGGGCGGCCTGCAGGTAGCGGCGACTGCCGTCGTACACGCACACGCCGTCCCGCCGGATGCGCTCGCCCAGGATCTGGTTCTTGGCGTTGCCGACGCCGTGCACCCTCTCGTCACCGGCGGCGTCGCCAGGACTGCCCTCGAGCAGCGTGATGCTCCGGCTGGCCAAGAAGTCGCGGACGCCGTCGAGGCGAGGCTTCCCGTCGACGTACCTGCGGTAGTCCTCCAACTCGTCAAAGGGAGGCAACGAGCCGTCACCGCGACCCGCAAGAAGCTCGTCAAACGCCTGCTTCCACGCCCTTGCATGCACGCTGGCGGTGTCGGTGAGCACACCGTCCAAGTCGAACAGGCAGCCCTGGATCATGCCCGGCAGGCCCAGTGCTCCGGTTCGGCCGCTACCTGCCGTCATCGTCGCTCATCCTCTCGGTGTGCCCGTCGGAACCGGGCGATGGCGGAGGTGGTGGAGGAGTCATGCGCCGCCGTCGGCTCGTCGTTGCTACGCAGATCGTCCGCGATCCGGGTGGCCAGGACCTTGCCGAGCTCGACGCCCCACTGGTCGAAGGAGTTGATCCCCCAGACCGCGCCCTGCGTGAACACCTTGTGCTCGTACAGCGCCACCAGCTGGCCCAGCACGACCGGCGTCAGCTGCTCCGCCAGGATCGTGGTGCTCGGTCGGTTCCCGGGGAACACCCGGTGCGGCGCGAGGTCCGGCGACGCGCCTTCCGCGAGAACCTCATCGAGGGTCTTGCCGAAGGCCAGCGCCTCAGTCTGCGCGAACATGTTCGCCATCAGCAGCAGGTGGTGCTCCCCGAGCCCCCGGAACGGCTTGAGGAAGCCGATGGCGTCGCACGGGACCAGCCGCGTCCCCTGGTGCAGGAGCTGATAGAAGGCGTGCTGGCCGTTGGTGCCAGGTTCGCCCCAGACCACCGCTCCGGTCGGGCCGTCGACCGGTTCGCCGTCCAGCTGCACCGACTTGCCGTTGCTCTCCATCTCCAGCTGCTGCAGGTACGCCGGGAACCGGCTCAGGTACTGGCTGTAGGGAAGGATCGCCTGTGTCTGAGCGCCCCAGAAGCTGCTGTACCAGAGCTGCGTCATTCCCAGCAGCACCGGAAGGTTCTGCTCCAGCGGCGCGGTCCGGAAGTGATGGTCCATGTCCCGGAAGCCCGCCAGCATGTCCTGGAAGTGGGCAGGGTCGATCGCGACCATGAGCGACAGCCCGATCGCCGAGGTGAGGGAGTAGCGGCCACCGACCCAGTCCCAAAACTCGAAGACGTTGTCGGGCGCGATACCGAAGCGGGTCGCCTCCGTACCGTTGCTGGACACGGCCACGAAGTGCCGGCCGACATCGGCGTCCTGTCCGAGCTCGTCCAACAGCCAGGACCGGGCGGTCCGGGCGTTCGTCAACGTCTCGGAGGTGGTGAACGTCTTGGAGCTGACGATGAACAACGTCGTGGCCGGGTCCGACGCCAGCAGCACCTCATCGAGGTCGGCTGCGTCGACGTTGGACACGAAGTGGAACCTCAGTCGGCGGTCGCTATAGGGCCGCAGCGCCTGGTAGGCCATCGCCGGCCCCAGATCCGACCCGCCGATGCCGATGTTGACGACGGTAGTGATCCGCCGCCCGGTGGTGCCGGTCCAGTCGCCGCCGCAAACCTGGTCGGCGAAGGTGCTCATGCGTTCCAGCACCCGGTGCACGTCCAGCACCACGTTCCTGCCGTCCACCAGGTAGACGTCCTCGGGGGCGGCTCGCAGCGCCACGTGCAGCACGGCTCTGCCCTCGGTGCTGTTGATCGCCTGCCGGCGAACATCCGGTCGCGCCGCTGCTCGACACCGGCTGCGCGAGCCAGGTCGCACAGCAGCGACAGCGTCGTCGCGGTGATTAGGTTCTTCGACAGGTCCACGATGAGCCCGGAGTGCTCACGGGTGAGGGTTGCTGCCCGGTGCGAATCGCGACCGAACAGGTCACGCAGCGACGCTGGGGCGAGCTGCTCGCGGTGCTCGGCAAGAGCGGTCCACGCCGGCAGCGCCTGCGGAAGAATCCTGGTCGTGCCACCGCTCGTCGACTCGGCCGGTGCGTGGCCGCTCACGTCGCACCATCGGCGGCCACGGTGCCCGCCGCACCGCGGACTCGTCCTCGGGCCGGGTCGTGAACACCGGCCGGGGCAGCGGCGTCCGCACCCGGGCTGTCGGCACCGACCTGCTCGGAGCCGGCGGACGAGGTCACCGCATGACCGCCGAACTGGTTCCGCAAAGCCGCGATCACCCTCATCGCCGGTGAGTCCTGCTGCCGTGATCCGAACCTCGCGAACAGCGCCGCAGTGATCACCGGCAGGGGGACCGCGTGGTCGACCGCCGCCTGCACGGTCCAGCGCCCTTCGCCGGAATCCTCGGCGTAACCGCGCAGCTCCGACAGGTCATCGTCCTGCTCGACGGCCTTGACCAACAGGTCCAACAACCAGGAACGGATGACCGTGCCCGAGCGCCAGGAGCGCAGCACCGCGGTCACGTCGGTGACGACATCCGCGGCCTGCAGCAGCTCCCAGCCCTCCGCGTACGCCTGCATCAGCCCGTACTCGATGCCGTTGTGGACCATCTTCGCGAAGTGCCCGGCGCCGACCGGTCCGGCATGCACGAAACCGGACTCGCCCTCAGGCTTGAGCGCGTCGAAAAACGGCTGCACCTTCGCGACGTCCTCATCGCTCCGCCGACCATCAGCGCGTAGCCCTCGGTCAGCCCCCACACCCCACCTGAGACGCCCACGTCAAGGAAGCCGAGGCCGCTGCCGGCCAGTTCCTCTGCGTGCCGCTGATCGTCGGTGTAGCGCGAGTTGCCGCCGTCGACCATGACATCGCCTTGGTCGAGCAGCCCCTGCAACTCGCGCACCGTCGCGTACGTCGGTTCGCCGGCCGGGACCATCACCCACACCACGCGCGGGGTCGGCAGCGCCTGTACGAGCTCACTGAGGTTGGCCACGTCGCGGCTGCTCTCCTTGTCGTGGTCGAAGCCGACGACCTCGTGGCCGGCGCGGCGAAGGCGCTCTGCCATGTTGGCGCCCATCTTCCCGAGCCCCACGATCCCGATCTCTGCCATGCTCGAGCCTCCTCGCGATGCTGCGGGCGGGGTCGACCTGGCGGAGCGACCGAGGCCGGTTCCCCGGCGGTGCCTGCCTACCCCGGTCCGGAGCGGCGCGGCGGCGGGACGGCAGCCGGCGTGACCAACAGCGGCACGGCGACGAAATCTGCCTCAGATGGCGCTATGGCATCCGCAGTGACCGTGCGGGGTGTCCGCGCAGTCGCCCAGGGCAGAGTCCACCGAGCGACCGGCGCCCGCCGATCCGCCACCCACGTCCAGCGGAGACTGCGCATGAGCAACCGAAGTGACGCGATCGTGCTGTTCGGTGCATCCGGGGACCTGGCCAAGAAGATGCTCTTCCCCGCGCTGGCCCAGCTCGCACAAGACGGCCGCCTACCTGCTCAGGTCGTCGGTGTCGCCGCGTCCGACTGGGATGACGAGGGACTCCGTAAGCACGCGCGGCAGTCGATCGCCGAGCACGGGAGCGACCACGTGGACTCGGCCGCGGTGACGCAGCTGCTGGACGCGCTGAGCTACGTCCGCGGCGACTACCGCGACGATCAGACCTTCGTTCGGCTCTTCGAGAAGCTGGCCGGGGCGGAACGTCCGCTGCTGTACCTCGCGGTCCCGCCCAGCATGTTCAAGTCCGTCGTGCAGGGCGTCGTCCGGGTCGGCCTCCACAAGCGCAGCCGCATCGTGCTCGAGAAGCCCTTCGGCCGCGACCTCGACAGCGCCCGCGAGCTGAACAGCATCGTGCTGGCCTCCTTCCCTGAGGAGGCCGTGTTCCGGATCGACCACTACCTCGGCAAGGAGGAAGTGCTCGACCTGCTGGTGTTCCGGCTCGCCAACACCATCCTGGAGCCCGCCTGGAACCGGCACTACATCGACAGCGTCCAGATCACCATGTCTGAAGCCTTCGGGGTGGACGGCCGAGGCGGCTTCTACGACGAGGTCGGCGCCCTGCGCGACGTCGTACAGAACCACCTGCTCCAGGTCCTGGCACTGGTCGCCATGGAGCCCCCGATCGGCGCCGACGCACAGGCGCTGCGTGACGAGAAGGTGAAGGTCTTGCGCTCGGTCACACCGCTCCAGGCCAGCGACATCGTCTGCGGTCAGTTCGCCGGCTACCTCGAGGAGGACGGCGTCGCCTCGGACTCCGACGTCGAGACGTTCGTCGCCCTCAGGCTCCACATCGACAACTGGCGCTGGGCTGGCGTCCCGTTCTACATCCGCACCGGCAAACACCTGCCGGTCACCGCCACCGAGGTGCTCATCGAGTTCCAGCCAGCCCCGCAGAGCTTCTTCGCCGACGCCCAGAACCCGCCACACCCGAACCACCTGCTGTTCCGCCTCAAGCCAGGCGAGCAGGTCTCGCTCGGCATGCAGATCAACCACGCCGGCGAGCAGCTCAGGAGCCGCGGCGTCGAGATGACATACCGGTACAGCCAGGAGCGCGAAGGGAACCGCGAACCGGCCTACGCCCGACTGTTCCAGGACGCGATGGAGGGCCAGCAGAGGCTCTTCGCCCGCGCGGACGGCGTCGAGGCCGCCTGGCGCATCGTCGACCCCGTCCTTGCCGACTCCCCTGCGGTGCACGTCCACGAGCAAGGCACCTGGGGGCCCGCCGAGGCTGACGACCTCATCGCCGGCAGCGGTGGCTGGCACGACCCGGCCGGTGAGGACGATCACTGACGCCGTCCTCGCCGTCGACGTCGGCGGCACACGGCTGCGTGCGGCGCTCGTCGACGCCGACGGAACGGTGCGCGAACGCCGGTCGCAGCCCACGCCGCAGGACACGTCGTGCCCGGACGCGCTCCTGACGCTGACCGACGAGGTGCTCGGGTCCCGGTCGGCGAGCCACGCGGTGATCGCCCTGCCGGGCGTCGTGAACTACTGCGACGGCTTCCTGGAGCATGCACCCAACCTGCCCGCCGACTGGGCGCCCCACCTGAACCGCGCGGGGCTCGAGGCGCACCTCGGCGTTCCGGTGGAGCTCGCGAACGACGCCGACGCAGCCGCCGTCGGGGAAGCGCTCTTCGGCGCCGGCCGCGGCTACGCGGACGTCGTCTACCTCACCGTCTCGACCGGGATCGGCGCCGGTGTCCTGCTAGGCGGGCGACTGGTCGCCGGCGCACGCTCCACGGCCGAGGTCGGCCACACCATCCTCGACCTGCGCGCCAGACAGGAGGGCCGCCCCTCCACACTGGAAGAACTGGGCTCAGGAAAAGCCCTGGGCCGCTTCGCCGCAGCCGTCGACCTGCCTTCCGACGGGGCCCAGATCCTCGAACTGGTCCGATCCGGTGACCGGCAAGCCCGACGGGTCTGGGACGACGTGGTCGACGCGGTCGCTGCCGGCGTGCACAACCTCGTGCACCTGTTCTCTCCGGACGTCGTCGTCCTGGGTGGCGGTGTCGGGCGCACCGGGGACCTGCTCGAGCCCGTCCGCGACGCTGTCCGCAGCCACGCCGAAGAGGGCCGGGCGACACCGGTGCAGGTCGTGGGTGCCGTACTCGGCGACGACGCCGGGCTTGTCGGCGCAGCCGGCTGGCGACGAGCAGCCGTGGGGCGGGTGCACCGGTGAGCGGACAGCTCGTGCTGGTGCGCCATGCTCAGACGCAGTGGTCGCAGACCGGCCAGCACACCTCCACCACCGATTTGCCGCTGCTCGACGAAGGGCGGCGCAAGGCCGAACAGCTCGGGCGCGCCCTCGCTCGGGACGACGTCGCCGCCGTCATGGTCAGCCCGTTGCTGCGCGCTCAGCAGACCTGCGAACTCGCCGGCATCGGCTCAGACGCCCGTCTCCGCGCCGAGCTGACCGAGTGGGACTACGGCCGGTACGAGGGCCTAACGACCGAGCAGGTACACGGGCAGGCCCCGGACTGGAACCTGTGGCGCGAGGGAGCGCCAAACGGTGAGTCACCGGCCCAGGTGCAGCGCCGGCTCGACACGCTCCTGGTCGAACTGAGCCGACCCCAGCACCACGGAAACGTCCTGATCTTCGCCCACGGCCACGTGCTGCAGGCACTGGCACTGCGCTAGGTCGGGGTCGACCTGATCGATGGCCCGCTGCTGGATCTGGACACCGCCAGCGTCAGCCGCCTCGGCTGGAAGCGCACATCCCGCGTCATCGCCACCTGGAACGACACCTGCCACCTGAGCACCGCACCCCATAAGGAGGAGCTGTGACACCACCGCCTGCCCGCAATGACCAGCACCGCACGGCTCGCGCGTCCCAGCGCGGTCGGTCCACGACCACGCCCCCCGCTGCCCTGGAGTGGACCGACCTCGACAAGCAGGCTGTGAACGTCATCCGCGGCTTAGCGATGGACGCCGTCGAGGCCTCCGGCTCCGGCCACCCGGGCACGGCGATGAGCCTCGCGCCCGCGGCCTATCTGCTGTTCCAGCGCCACCTGCGCCAGGACCCGAGCGACCCGAGATGGGTGGGCC
>JAABUV010005712.1_pt1 | contig 14000 bp, 16 predicted proteins | sample 5559971 | NCBI WGS metagenome assembly JAABUV01 (sample SAMN10711881, study PRJNA513362) | rock metagenome | isolation source: Antarctica rocks | place: Antarctica: Victoria Land, Knobhead nord | collected 2015-12-19
GGTGCGGGCTTCTGACCCCACGAGCTGGTTAATCCTGGCAATGACGGCCTTCAGCCAGTTGTGACTCGTGCAGGCACGGCAGATGCGGGGTCGGCGCCTCCTTTGGGAGCGGTTTGGGGGCGCGCATCTTCACGGGGCTGGCTGCGTGCGCAGGGCGCGCCCGCGGGAGAGGCGCACGCCGACAGCCGCGCGGCTGGCGAGTCGGCGGCGTCCAGCGGCGCGCCGGGCGGCGGCAGCGCAGCGGCGCCGCCTCCGCCGGGTGGCCACGCCTCGCCGGCTTCGGACGCCGCAGCCGGGCAGGACAGGGCAGGGGCAGGGGCTGACGCCGCCGCCGCGCCGGCCAACGGCCACGCCCCGGGCGGCTGCGACGATGCGCGTGAGCGGGGGCGGGACCGGCGGCGCGACCGCGACAGCGGCGACGGCCGCGGCCGGCGGCGCGACTCTGGCCGCGCGCGCGACGGCGACCGGGACGCCGACAAGCGCGGCCGCGGCGAGGACGCGCGCAGCGACGGCGGCGCCGGCGGCGCCGGCGGTGGCGAGCTCAGCGCGCGGCAGCGCGCGCGCATGGCCGACCTGTCGTTGCTGCTGGAGGTGGTGCTGCGCACCAGCGCGGGCGGCGCGCGGCGCGAGTTCTGCCGCTGCGGCGTGCTGCACCAGCTGCAGGCGGTGCTCGGCCGCTGCCTGAGCGGGCAGTACGCGGTGGTGCTGCGCAAGCTGCTGCGCTGCGCGGAGGCGCTGCCGTTCGGCGCGGACGACCTGCACACGGCCGCGTCCGCGCACGGCTCGTTCGCCGACGTGCTCAAGCAGCTCGCCGTGCAGCACGCCGACGTGGAGGCGCGCCCCGGGCGCCCGCGGCGCGCGTGCGCGCAGGGCGCAGGCAGCCTGCGTTGTCGGCGCCGGCCGGCCGAGCGTGCCGTGCTGCACATGTTGGCTTGCTGCGCGCGGCGACTGCACCCTAAAGAGTGGCGGATAATACTGTGCTCTGGCCAGTACCTTCTCAAGGAGTACTGGCTTGCATGTAAGCAAAGCTGCGCGTCAGCACGCGGATTATCGGGAGCGCTGGTGCTGTTTGCGGGATGGCGTGCGCAGGCGCGCCAGCGCGCGGCGGCGCTGCCCAATAAGTACGCGCTGACGGCATCCTCATGCAGCTGTCACTCATCGGGGGCGCGGCCCCGCAGGTGCGCCAGCGCGCGGCGGCGCTGCTGAAGAAGTTCCCGCTGGCGGCGTGCTCGGCGGAGGTGCAGGGCGCCGCGGCCGCGAGCGAGCACGCGCGCGGCAGCCGGCGCGGCGCGCGCGGCTGGTACGGCGGCGCCGGCCGCGCGCCGTGGGGCCATGTGGAGTACGAGCCGACCGGCACGCCCGGCGGGCGCGCGCGTCTGCGCTTCCTGCCGGGGCACGACGCGGGTGCGGCGCGCCGGGCGTGCAGCACGCAGCCCGTGATGGGTCGGAGTGGGTGCCGCTTTCAGAACCAAGCCACGTGGCCGCTGACGCCCTCCTGGGGTTAGCCATGGAGAGCGCCAGTGCCTGCTCACACCATGCGTCGAGTGCTTCATGAGCATTGCTGGCCGAGGGAGGCGGCGGCCAGACGCTGGACAGATGTCGCTGCCGCCCCCGAGCTCAAAACGTTCTGTCCGGGCACTGAGCCGCGGCGGGCGCGGCAGGGCGCCTGGGCGAGCTGGTAGCCAAGCACCAGGCGCTGCGCGCGGCGGTGCTGGCGCGCAGCGCGTCGGGCGAGGGCGCGCTCTGGTCGCCGGACGTGCCGCCGGCGCCGCCATTCCCCGGCCTGGCCGCGCTGGCGCCGCCAGGCCTGGGCGCCGCCGCGCCGTCGCCGGTCGGGGTGCGCACGCGTCGCAAGTCGGCTGGGTAGACGAGATTGAGCCCCATGCTTGAGGGCCACTTTGCTAACGATGTACCTCGTCACTCTGCGTGCTGCACTGCTCAGCAGCGTCGCAAGATTCCTGGTCCATGGAGTAGTTTGGAAGGGCATGTCTGGTAGTAACAAGTGCATGCGCATGCAGGCGCTGCCGCTGCCGCCGCCGCCGCAGGCCGGACGCGGCTGGGTGCCCCCGCCGCTGCACCGGCTGCACAGCAGCTCAGCGCTGTCGGCGCTGCCGGCCGCCACGCCGCCGCCCGCGCCGCTGCCGGCGCTGCCGCTGTCGGCGTGGGCGCCAACGGCGTGGGCGCCGGCGGCCGCGCCCCTGTCGCGCAAGCGCAGCTTCGTCGAGGCCGCGGAGGATGGGGAGCTCGCGGGGCTGCCGCCAGGGTTTGGCGGCGCGCGCGCCGCACCGCGCGCGCACGCGGCGCCGCCGCCGCCGCCGCCGCTGGAGCTGCCCCTGCCGCCGCCCGCGTCCGGCCGAAACCCCGGCTCTGCAGGGCCGCAGCGCGGCGCTGCCACTGCGGCGCCGCCGCTGCCGCCGCCGCCGCCGCCACCCTTGCTAGACGACTACCTGATGGCCGCCGGCGGCGCGCCGACCGCAGCCTCAGCAAACCCCAGCTATGCCGCTAGCACGTTGCCGAGCCGGCCCAGCTCCGCGCCGAGCTGGCCCGGCGGCGCCGGCGCGTACCAGAACGGCCGCGCGCCGGACGCGCGGCCGCTGCCGCCGCCGCCGCCGCTGCCGGCGGAGCCCGCGGGCGGCGCCGCCGCGCCGGGCGGCCCCGCCTCGCCGCGGCAGGCCACGTCCGGCAGCGACTGCGTAACCAGCCACGCATCGCTCGCGTCGCCGCGGCCGCCTGGCGGCGTGGCAGGCCTGCCAGCCGCCAACGGTCCGGCGGCGGCGGCGGCGCTGCGGCCTGGCACGGCTGGAAGCATTGGCGGCGGCGGCGGCGGCGAGGACAGCGACGACGACCTGCCCAGCGTCGACGGCAACGCTGGTGCGGGCGGCCGTGCGCCCCGCTGCGTCACTCACGCTGACGAGCTGTGCCTCAGTTCCGCGCCGTGAGCTGTCACGGCCGCCTAGCCGTGCGCTCAGCTGTGAATCTGCTCTGCTGGCCGCCTGCTGCCGTCAGATTCGGCTATGTTCTAGTCCAAGGGCGACCGCTGTGGCGCTGCTCCCTGAGCTGCATTAATGCGCAAGGTGCTGCAGTGCCGCGAGCATGGCCCGCGTCCCGCAGCGCCTCGGTCGCCCGTCGTGCGCGCGCGCCTCACGCGAAGCAACCGCGCAGGCGGCGCGCTGTGGGAGGACGCGTGGGACGCGCCGGGCCCGCGCTTCGAGGGCTTCGTGGAGGACCGCGTGCGCCGGCGCCTGGGCAAGTACCGGCAGCCCGCGCACCCGCTGCGGCTGACGCTGGAGGAGGCGGCCGCGTTGTTCAAGAAAGTGCGCCGCGTCATCCTGGACACCGAGCGCAAGGCGCGCTGCCCGCCCGCCGCGCAGGGCGAGCCCCCAGAGGGTGCCTGGGGCCCGTCCGGACGCCCGGCGCCCAGCCGAGCTGGGGTTGTGCTCTTTGGGGCGACGGGGCAGGCTCCCGCATGAGGCGCCAAGCGTGTCGAGCACGGGTGCACCACAAAATGCGCACTGCATGCCGCCATTTTGGCGCGTGTCCGTCGTGCTCAGCACACGACACCGAGGGACACCGGCGCGCTCATCACACGCGCTCGCCGGATCAGACGCGCTCGCCAGGGGCCGGACCTCGCGCGGGCAGGCGCGCGGAAAGGCCTGCGCGCGGCTGTTCTTTCAGAAGCCTGCGCGGTCCCGAGCCCTGGCGCCCGCGCCGGCGCCCGCGCAGGCGTTCGAAGAGCGCACGCGCGCGGCCGCGCCCAAGCCGATCGAGCGGCGCAAGGTGGAGGCCAAGCTGAAGGAGTACGTGCGCGAAACTGTGCGCGCGGCGCACCTGAAGCGCGGCGGCGTGCTGTGAGCGCGGCGCGCCCCTGCTGCCGGCGCCGCGCTGCCGCGCGCGCCGACGCGCAGCGGCATGCCTGCAGCTAAGGAAGTCTGTGCGAAAGTATTGAATGGGACACCCTTGGGTTCGAACACATGTGTTGCGCCCGCCGGCGTGGCGCCATTCACCTCGGGCTGTGGTGCGATTCGGCTGTGCAATGAATGAGAGCTTGGGGATGCGCGGCTCCCTGTCCATGCCAGGGTGCCTGCATCTGGTGTGCATAATCTCCTGAGGGAATACTTGCGGCGTGTGGTGCAGTCTGTGGCGTGGCAGGTGAGACATGCGGCATGTCGGCCTGGGTGTGCATGAGGGGTGTCGTGTTTGCGCAGCACGGTGATTGGTGCCAGTCTTCAGCAGGCTTCAATGTTCCCTTGTTTGTAGGGCATGTCTGCTGGCTGTGCGCAGTACCGCGCAGCCCGCGTGTTCGAGTGTGCAGTGTTTTCTGCTTCGCTTTTGCCAGCACTGGCTCGGGTCCCAGCCATGTTGTAGATGCCCTTTGGTGGCTGGGCCTCTGCTGACGTTCTATTGCCGTGGAACGCTGGGCCAGAGCGCGTCGCGCTGTGCAGCGCAGGCGCTCTGCTGTCCTTGTGTGTGCGCGCGTGCCAGTGTATTCCTGTGCGCCCAACGTTCGGCCTTGTCTGCGCGTACAGCAGCTGGCGCCTGTGGGGTCGCACTGACATGCGAGGTGTTGTGGTACCATGTCACGCTGCAGGTGTCCCAGCAACAGTGTAACTCTGAAGTCAACAGGCATAGCCTCGTCAGACTTGGCGTGTTTGCTGACATGCTCATCTTGTGTCATGTTGCATACCAGTGATATCAATCCTGTGTGTGCATTGCCTAAGAGGGCGAGACACCCTGACAACCATTTTTGCTGTGCTTTGCCCCGTGCAAACAGTGCAAACAGTGCATGGTTCATCAGTAGCCCCATTGCTTTGTGTGCCCAGCAGACCTGCCGGCTAGAACCCCCCATGCGCATATGACAAGATGCAAGCACTTGTTGCGCGCCTCACGCCGACCAGGCTTGCAACATACGCTGAGAAGGTTAAGAAGGCAGGCTCTGTCCAGTCGTATGGCACGATGCGTGCCTTCCAGCGCCAGTTATGTCATGGCTTGGAGTGGTACAAAATGGTGCCTTGCGCTCCCTTTGATGCAAGCGCAAGGCAAGAAGTGGAGTGATGCGCAGGTCTATGGAACCCGGACCGTTCTGGAGGCTGTTAAGGTTGGCGGGCTGCAGGCGCTGATTGACGGCAACGTGGCGGACTCTGTGCGTCCCTGGTCTCACCGGCAGCCACAGTATCTAACAGTCCACCGACAGCACAGTGTGTACACTAGGTATGGCTTCGCGCGCTGCCCGCCGGCGACCTCGTCGGAGAGGACTACCTGGGTGCGCGCACCCGCGCCGCCGCCACAGCAAGCCTGCGGCGTCCGCAGGGAACACGCCCTTGGCGCTGGAGTGCAGGCGCCGCTCGGGGCGCGCAGGGAACCAGTACTATGAGGACAGGCAGGAGGCCGCGCGCAGCTGCCTGCCCCGCCGCGGGCGCTTCGTCGTGTACCGCTCCGTCGTTACGGGCGCGCCGCCGGCGCCAGGGCAGCCGCCAGCGACCTACCTGCCCTCATGCAACCGCGCCGACCCAGGCAGCCAGATCCCAACCGAGTGGTGCGGCCGCCCCAGCAGCCCCAGCATGTCACCTGCTGCGCGCCAGGGCTCCGCTCGCTAGCCACTGCCGTCTGAGCCAGCACGTCTGTAGGAGGCTGGCATGCCTGCAAAACTTACATGCCATGCCTGCACTCTTACAATCAGCAGGCAGGTACCAGGACTCACTTCAGAGTTGTGCGCGCGTAGGTACAACTGTGCGCGGCCCCACCTGACATGTCATCCTTGACCCCAGCTCCCCGCACGCGTCCAACCCGCACATGATGGCCGCATGCTCAGCGGCCGCCCTCACATGCAGGGCTGCACTTCACAAGCGAGACGCCGCCCGTGGGCCCAGGGAAGCCGAGCAAGCCGGTGCGCCCGCACACAAGCGCTCCCATGCCTCCATGCAGCATGGGTCACGCAGCACATGGCCAATGACAAGCCGCATGCTCTGCATGCTGCTCCTGCATGCCTGTCATCTGAGTGTCATCTGGATGTTCGCCTCGTGTGCGCAATGCAGCGCGGCATTTTGGGCATGCTCGGCAGAACCATACATCGCCTGGCACTGTGTCTTTCACATTGTGGTGACACACAGATATATGGTCTGAACCGCGACCCGCGGCTGCCGGTCCCCGACTACCACAAGAAGCCAAAAGGGTGGTGGTCCAACCCACGCAAGGCGTGCTCCCGCATGATGCTCCCATTGTTGCCACTCACAGCTAACATGAGCACCGTGCTGTGCGGGCACTTTGCCCGTGCTGAGGGCCAGTGCGGCGGGCGTGCAGCGCTACTGGCAGAAATACAAGCCATTCGTCAAGACTTGGTGAGTGACGCGCACGCTTGACAAGTGCAGCAGCAAACACCCCTGATTCAAACAACGTGCCTGATCGAAATGGCTGCTCCCTGTGCTACAGCACATGCAATGGTGATTCGCGCATGCAAACATGCCGACAACTGGGAAAGGCGGCGAAGTGTAACACAAGCAAAGAGACACCTCACTCTACATGCCATAGATCCCCTGCTGCTTGTGCAGCGTGTGCGCCACATCCGAGGAGATGCCGGGGTTGGCCAGCCCAGTGGTGTCCTGCACCCGCGCACACCGGGCAAACACCTGCGCGGCACCCCGCCCAATGTGTGTGCGTCAGCTGTGAACCAGCCGGGTCGTGTGCGGACGTCGAGCAGGACGGAATCGCCCCACGACTTACATTGGCAAGCGCACTAGGGCACACAGCCGCATGGCTGCCGCTGCTGTCCTAGCGGAGCGGACGATGAAGCTCCAGTCGCACAGCCTGGCCGCGCACATGGTTTGTGGTCCGCCAGGGGCGCTTGGACTCAGGGTCCCCGTCCGCCAGCCGGGTTTTGCTGCTGCCGCGATAGCGCTCCGCCCTGCAATAAAGGCAGCACCAGGTGCGCCGCAGGTGAGCTGCTGCTGTGAGCCCGCAGTATCCGACAGAGTGCAGCAGCAGGAGCGCACTTTATACAGGGGTGCAGCTTGTGCCGCGTGCCGACCACATTCTTCAGCTGCAGTGGCGCGATGTTGTGTCAGCCACAGCACACGTATACGAAGAAGCCAGCAGCAGCGCAGGCGTGATGGCGCGTCAGCCAGAGCCGCATATGCTACACAAATACGAAGCTAGCAGCAGCGCAGGCACACGCCCCACCGTATCTCTGGGCCGGTTGCGGGGCGCGGATGGGCTGTACGGGCACAGCGTCTTGCGGGCGCCGGCGCCCTCGCTGACCTGCTTCTGGGTGGCCTTGCTCGTCCTGCACGGCGCCCGCGACCCTGAGCCCGCCGCTAGCACCCGCAAACTCTACAGGCGCCTCACACTGACGCGCACGTCTCATCCTGCAGCACGGGGTGGAAGCCATAGGCGGTGCGCGCTTTGTAGCCAGTGCGCTTGACGTGGAACGGCACGGCCACCAGGCTGCCGTGTTGTTTGAGCAGCCGCTGGGCGCTGGTCAGGCCGCTGGTGTGCGCGGGCTGCATGGGAGTGCTGCAGAGGCTGCGGCTCTGTGCACCTGAGGGGTGTGCCGAAGCTCACGCTAGCCTGCTTCCACGGTGTTTATGAAGCAGCACTCAGTGAACAACCTTGCCGGTCCAATCAAAAGCCAGTCCCAGCGCGGTGTGTACGCGCTTCCAGCGAGCTGTTGGCAACGGGGTCGTACAAACACCGAGAGCTCCAGCCCTAGTCCAGGTTTTGCTGCTTGCACGGTGTTGTAGCTCAGTAGCGATGTCCATTGCCAACGTTGCCTACGCTTTCACTGCGCAAGTACTTTTCAGCTTAACAACTATATGTTCAAACTTGTTGCTTGTGATGTGTAATCATACCCTCCTGCAGACTTTGCGAAACACTGTGTCCTCCTACTAAACAAGTCTTACCTTGTTTGTTTGAAAGCACTGCGCAGTTGTGGCAGGCCGAGCGCAAAGCTATTTAAGCATGCGATGCCGTGCAAGGCGAGCTGTATATGTTTGGTATTGATACAACCGCTGAAGGCAAGGCCAAGCTGCCTGGTGCCAAGACAGAACTGCTCGTTACACCAACGGCGGCAGCGGCGGGCTGCGTGCCCTGTCTCATCAGCGGGGAGGCTGGTGCACGGCTGCCCCATCCACAGGCTGTCCAGCTGACAGTCTGAGGCTGCCACCGAGCGCGCCGGGCGGCTGGCGCGGACACTGAAGATTGGGGATGAAGCTGCTCAACAAGTCGTATGTGCGGGATGGGGAGGGACACTGCAAGCTGGTGCCAGAAGAGGGTGCGCCTATGCGCACTGTCGTTGCTGGTGTTCAGTGTGTGTGGATGGTGGCCTGGCGACGTGGCTTGGCGACCAGCCTGTGGACTTGGCAACGCGTTGCATCTCCAGTTTACACTTGGGCTCTTGCGCCCAGACAGGGGCTCTGACGCGAAAGAACGGGTTGCCGGCTGCACACAGGCAACAACACTGCTGCTGTGACACCCAGCCAGCCTTCCTCGTCCCTTCAACTGCAGGCAACACAATGGCGGTGCTCGGCCGCCCACAGCCGGCGCGCAAGCGGAGCCCTCTCAGCCGCGCCAGCTCCTGTCACACACGGCCACGGGGGTGCGCCAGGCGAGGACCTGTGGCACTGCTACAACCTGATCCGCGAGGGCGACCACGTCACGGCGACCACGTTCCGCAAGATCGCGCGCGACAGCGGCGCCGGCAGCGAGAGCGAGAAAGTGCGCCTGCGGCTGACCATCGCTATCGAGGGCGTCGACTTCGACCCCGAGGGCGCGCCCCTGCAGGGCTGGCCGGCGGTCCACGCGCCCTCGCAGTGCCCCATTGTGCCTGCACACAAGCAATGGCACCGGCATGTATATGTCCGTGGCCGACGTGAAGTTGCCGTATAGACTCACTAATGCCTTGGAGTGCTCAAGCTGGCGCATGACATGGCCAGCTCTGCAGTCATACGTGCATAAGCGCTGCTGAAAGGTGTACTACAGATGTTTAGGACGCTTGCCATATGTCGTATCACTCAACGTCAGCGGGGCCATGCGCCTCCGGCATGCATGCAGCGCAGAGCCCGTAACCTGCAAGATGTGTAGGCTACCCGCATGTAGGGTGACAGGCCGGAGGAGTGCAGGCAAGCTCCCAGCAGCGCGCTGTGTGAGCCGTCGTGGGGTGCAGGCCAGGCGATCCGGCTGAGCGGGCGCAACCTGACGGAGACCGACGAGGTGAAGCTGGGCGCGTACCACACGCTGGAGCTGGAGCCGCAGCGCGCGTTCACGCTCGCCAAGGCGCGCGCGCGGGCCCCCGCTCGCGCCTCGCTCAGTCCGCCCCATGCAGCGGTCAGGCGCTCCGCGCTCTCTGCAGCCTGGCACTGAGCCGAGCCTCAAGCGCCGGGCTCTGCAGCACTTGAGCTGAGCCTCGAGCGCCGAGCTCTATGCAGCCTGGCACTGAGCCGAGCCTTGAGCGCTGCGCTCTGCAGCACTTTGAGCCAAGCCTCGAGCGCCGAACTCTCTGCAGCCCGGCACCGAGCGGGGTGTGCGCTGCCGGGCGTGCGCAGGCGGCATGGGACGCGCTGGACATCGAGCGCGTGCGCGCCGCCTGCGACCCCGGCGCCTCGGCTGACCTGGCCGCCGTGCTCATCACGGCGCGCTCCCGGGCCGGCGCGCTGCGGGCCTCGCGTGCATGCCACCCCTGGCGCTTGGGGCCTCCTCGCCTGGACGAGCAGCTCGGCTTGCGGTGTGGCGCCATCGCGGACGCCCCCACGCCTGTCCCTGCTCGGCGGCCCAGCTGGTCAGCGCCGAGCGCTGCGCGGCCCGCACGTCCATGCCTGGCGCGCGCGAGCGCCGCGCCGGCGGCCTGCCTGGCTGAGACCGGCCGTGTGACGCTCGGGCGGGCGCCGGCCGCGCAGGAGGGCCTGGCCAACGTGTGCCTGGTGGGCGCGAGCACGACGCTGGTCAAGGCCAAGGTGGAGGCGTCCATGCCGCGCAAGCGCGGCGCCGCGGCCGCCGGCTACGATAAGGCGCTCGCGTCGTTCTTCGACAAGGCGCGCCCGCGCCCACCGCGCCTCGCGGGCGCAGGAGCCGTCCCGGCTCCGTTCTGGTGACGGGGGGTGCGAGCAGGTAGCGCGCGCAGGGAGTGAGAGGGACGCAGCGGCGCCAGCTGTTGTGTGCCTTGCATGGAGGTTTTGCTGGGGTTTTTACGCCCATGGTGGAAATCTTAAGGCTTTGGCCCCCACCCCGCCCAGCGCAGCAGCGGCGCGCCGCAGGTGCTTGCAGCGGTGGTGCGCCACGTGGACTGGGCCGTCGTGCGCTGCCTGGTCATCGCGGGGCCCGGCTTCACCAAGGACGCCTTCCGCGCGCACCTGGACGCGGAGGCCGTGCGCCGCGAGCTGCGGCGCGCGCCCGCGCCGGCGGTCCTGCCTTCTATGGGGCGTGTATGGTCCGGCTGGCAGAGGTACCCTCACAAGCGCTGGGACAGTCACTTGGAGGCTCGAGTCGGAGCGTGGCGGCCGCAGGGTGGCCGCAACTTGCGACGCGGCCGCCGCGGGTCCAGCGAGCGGCAGCGCAATGGCGCCGCCCGCCTCCGCTCGGCCGCGGGGCCCCGGGCGGGGGAGGGCGCAGCCGCGCGAGCGCCGCGGCGAGCCGCCCGGCGCTGACGGCGCCACGCGCCGGGCCGCGCAGGATGCTCATCCTGAACAGGCAGAAGATTGTGACCGCGCAAGCGTCCACCGCGTACAAGCACTCGCTGAAGGAGGTCCTGGCCAGCCCGGCTATTGCGTCGCAGATAAAGGCGCCAGCCCGCTCCCCATGCGCGCCCGCGCCCCGGGGCCTGCGCCGTGGCCCCGCTGCACCTTGCATGGCATACACTCTGGCCTGCACTGGGCAATGCGGATGGAGCACAGCGTCCTGCCATTATGTCCAGGTGCCCGCCATGCTGCGTGTGCTCTGTGGGACGTGGCCATAACCCTGCTCGCTGCTGGACCTAAGTGGTGCTGGAGACAGTCTGCTCAGCGAGCGCAAGGCGCCGGCATGCAGGACCGCATCCCGTGGCCCTGCACATGCGCGTGCGAGACAGCAAAATGCGCGCGCGAAATATGCATGCTGTAGTCCCAAAATTTCACAGAAGCAGGGACACATGGGGGAAGTCAGGGCTCAGGACTCAGGCCTGCGCGGGCGCGCTGTTCCGGAGAAGTGCCACAGGCGGTAGGTGGGTGCTCTCGCCATAGGGTAGGGCGCCTAACCCTAACCAGCGCGCGCAGGACACCAAGGCTGCGCGAGAGACCGGCGCGCTGCAGGCGTTCTACGCGATGCTGGCGGCCGACCCGGCGCGCGCATTCTACGGGCCTGGCCACGTGCGCGCGGCCGCCGAGCTGGGCGCCGTCGGCACGCTGCTGCTCTCGGACTCGCTGCTGCGCGTCAACGACGTCGCCCAGGCGCGGCGCCGCGCGGCCCGGCGAGCGGGGCCGCTGCGCCGTGTGCCGCAGCGCCCGCCATGCGCTGCCCTGCGCAGCCTAGCCCTCATCACACTCCAGTGATCAGCGGCCGTCTGAACGTGGCACCGGCAGAGGCTCATGAGCGCCCTCGCTTAGAGTGGTTACCACTCCGGTCCCAAGCAAGAGCAGCACGTTGCATTGAAACATCCGAGCATCGAGTGTACAGCCGGCAATGCTTTGTGTGTCCCTGTGGCAAATTCACGCACCACAACAACCGCCCGCCCAACCAGCCGAAGCGTATGGCGCATCCAACATGCGCCTCACATGCCGCTCTATGGTCTGCACGACAGCGCGGGCGCGCCCGCACCGCCGCGGGCGGCGCTGGCCGACCGGCGGCCCGGCGCGCGCGCGCAGCGCAAGGCCTGGGCGGCGCTGGTCGACGGCGTGGCGGCGGCCGGCGGCGAGGCGCTCGTCTTCTCGGCCGCGCACGCGAGCGGCGAGCAGCTGAACCAGCTGTCGGGCGTGGCGGCCGTGCTGCGCTTCCCGCTGCCCGAGCTCGAGGACGCCGAGCTGGACGCCTGAAGAGGCTGCAGATGCAGTGCCCGCGGCTGTGGGCATGGCTCACCGCAGCTGCGCCTGTGGCCATGGTGCACGCGCCTGCGGCGCGCACCGGAAGCCTGTCAGCGTGTGTGGCGCAGCGGGCGTGCCGCGTGCGCGCACGGCCCGCACGTGCAAGGCCAGCGAGCTCATCGGCCCTGCGCAGGTGTCTGAAGCACTTTGGTTAAAACAATACAGCAGGCTTGTGTCTGCGCGCATGGTGTAGCATGGCCATCATGCTGTTGGCATTGGCATTGAATTGGTGTTGGTGCAGTCGCGCACCTGTGATGCGCAGCTCTTTGCACCAGGACAGCATGTGCAAGCGACAGTTGGGCTTACTGTCAGCACATACAGACAAGGTTGCGCTGCTCATTACCGGACTTCGGTGGGGGATTGTCTGGACGCATCGGTAGGAGAGCAGGAGAACTGAGCAGCCCACATGGGAAGACATTGCTTCACCCTACCCTGCCAGCGTTCCAGCGAAACTCAGCCTCTGGGCCGTTCCCTGCTTTCGCAGCGCAGAAGCGGGCCATTCGTATGGCCACGATGGGGGCAGTTGCGGAGTGCTTCTCGCACGCCTGGTGCGCCTGCGCTTGGCCTTGCCTGTCCGGGCGCAAGCACAGGCAGCAGGAGTCAGCTCTGAGGCAATATCACCCAACTTTTCTTACTGTATCCACCGGTAGTAGGTCCTGAGCCTTCTCAGAACGTGACACGGGACTGTTGCCTGACAGAGCCCAGCCTCGCTTTGCGGCACAGGGCCGAGGACAGCCGGCAGGCGCAGCGGCAGGCAGCCCTGTCGCGGCCCAACTGGGCGCTCGCGACGCTCGGCGGCGGCTTCGGCGGCCGGCGTGCCGCACCCGCGCCGCCAGACGTGCACCCCCCGCCCCTCCTCAGCTGCCACTGCGCGCGTGTGGGCCCCCTGTAGCCCGCTCTGCTTAGGGGCTACTGCTTCACGGCGCTGGGCGGCTCGTCAGACGCGTGACGCCCTCCCCACGAGCTGCCAGCCTGCGCGCGCTGCGCTGCTCGCGTCTCCGGCTCGCTGCTGCGGAGGCCCCACGTCACAGGCAGGTCAGGTCCGGGCGCATGGCACCGGGCCAGACAAGACCAGCACCACACAGCTCCCAACCGGCCAGCAGAGCCCTGCTGAAGGACGAGTGTGAGGAGTGACAAACCAGTGAGGAGAGATAAAGCAGTACTCACACTGGCCGTGAGCACAGGGCAGGGTGTGAAGATGCGGGTGCGCATAGCAGCGTGCGCTGCGCAGCAGCCGCGAGTCACCACGCTGGCGCCTGGTGGGCCGCCGGCTAGCAGGCTGAGGCAACGCGCGTGGGGCGGACGCAGGCGCTGCAGGGCGGCGTGGGCCGCTTCCTGGCGCGCGCGCCCGGGCGCGAGGGTGGGGAGCAGGCCGCGCAGACGTCCGGCAGGTGCGAACCTGCGCAGCCGCCCCCCGCTGCACAATGCCAAGTCCTATCATCCAGTGATCATCATGGTGCTGCAGAGTGCGCACGAACAGCGCCGGTCCTCCGACCCAATGCATCTCATGGGTCAGCGCCTCTCCTGCCGGCTGGAGCGGCCGGGCAGGGGCGGCACGCGGGCCGAGCGCTAGCGCGGGGGCGCTGCGCAGGCGGACGTACTTTGTTGAGGCCGTGCGGGCGCCCTGCGGCGGGCGCAGCTGGCAATGGAGCGGCGCGGCCGGCGAGGCCCCGGCAGAGCCGCCGCCGTGCGAGGGCCTGCGGCATAAGGCGCGGCGGTGCATGCCTGGGTGGGCGTGCGCCCTGGGCTGGCAGACCCTGCGCAGGGCACAGGGTAGGCCTAGGCCTTCTGCCGTCCTGACGAGCCGTTCGGGAAGAGCAGGGGTGTCGGACAGTGGGCTGGGTGGCTGCCGACGCGGGGCCAGACCGCTTTGCCTGTGTCGTGCGGCCCAGCGGGCTGCCGCGCCAGGCGCGCCGAGAGTGGGCGCCGCGGCCCGCGGGCGGCGGCGGGCGGCGGCGGCTG
>JAABUV010005713.1_pt1 | contig 13997 bp, 17 predicted proteins | sample 5559971 | NCBI WGS metagenome assembly JAABUV01 (sample SAMN10711881, study PRJNA513362) | rock metagenome | isolation source: Antarctica rocks | place: Antarctica: Victoria Land, Knobhead nord | collected 2015-12-19
CAGGCACCGTGGCATACCAGCCCGCGGAGCTGCTGCGCGACGGCCGGCTCAGCCCGGCGGCCGACGTGTACTCGTTCGCGATCCTGATGTACGAGATGTTCGCCGGCGGGCCCGCCTGGGAGGGCTATATCTCCTCGCAGGTGCCGCCGCGCCGCGCTGCCCAGAGTCGCACACCGCAATAGGGTAGGGATGTGCGTAGCGTAAGGGTTTTGCGGCAGCAGCTGCGCGGACCTGCGAGGAGGGTAGTGGGGAGCGGCGGGGGGGGGGTGAGACATGCGAGGATGGGCGCCTGGATGCGGGGCGATGCGCGTGGGCACCCAGCAACTGCAAGCATGGGTGCCTGAGAGCGGGGCTGTGTGCGGGCCGCTGAGGCCGGGCGCGGCCGGGCGCAGGTGATGTTCATGGTGTGCGTGGGCAACGCGCGGCCGGAGCTGCCGCCAGGCATGCCACCCGCCTTCCTGCAGCTGCTGACCGAGTGCTGGGCGGCCGACCCGGCCGGCCGGCCGTCCTTCGCGGCGCTGATGCCGCGCCTGCGCGCGATGCTGCACGCCGAGCTCGCCGCCGCGGCCGCGCTGCGGCCGCCGCCCGGCGCGCCCAGGGGCCTGCGGGGCGTGCTCGCGGGCGCGCTGTCACACGCGCGCAGCGGCGGCCGGCCCGCGCCAGAGGCGAGCTCGCCGGCCGCCGCGTCGCCGAGGGCGCCGCCGCCAGGAAGCCCAGGGTTCCAGCCGACGGGGCCAGGGTTGCAGCAGGGGTCTGTACCGGGCGGCGCGCGCGCCGCGTTCGGTAGCCCGCAGGGGCCCGGCTGCCAGCCCGGCCCTGGCTCGGGCGGCGGGGCCGCGCCATGGAGCGCCGGCGGCGGCGGCGGGGCTGCCCTCGTGGCCCAGGATACTGGCGACGGGCGTGCAAATGGGGCTGCGGTGCATCATGCGCCTGCGCCCCCGGGCGGCAGCCCTGCGCGGCCGGCAGAGCCGCCACCGGCAGCGGCGGCGGCGGCAGCGGTGACAGCGCAGCGGCCCAGCGCAGTGGTGAGTTCCGGGGAGGCGGGCGCCGCAGCGCCCGCGGGGGAGGGGACGTGGCCTCATGCAGGGTCAGGGGCCGGGACGGCGGCGGTACCCGCGCCGGCGGAGGCGGGGCATGGGTGTGGGGCCAGGGCGGCGCCTGCGCCGGCCGGGCCTGCCGAGGGCAGCGGCCCCTGCCACGCTACTGGTGGGCAGGGCGGTGCGCCAGGAGCGGTGGGGGTGAGCCACACCGCAGGCCCCGCGTCAGCTGGCGGTCGGGCGATCTCCACAGGGCCAGGACCGCCAGGCTGACGGGCCCTGCTGCGGGCGGGGCTTGGTGCGCGAGCCTGACACGTGACCAGCACCGGCAGTGTGGCAGGGCTTGCGCGGGCGCGGCCGCGTCCTGGCCGTCGGCATAGGAGGGCCAGGCTGGAGAGGGGCTCATTTGCAGCCTTGGACCCGTTCTTATAGCTACAGCAGCACTGTGTGTTTGAACAGTGCTGCATGTCCACGCTTTGTTTGGTGCGCATGGGAGTGTGGAGGCCTGGCGACTGGCAGAACATCATGGCCCCTGAGAGAGCCGTGGTGCATGTCACGAGTGCCTTGCAGCTGTGCACTGCTGATCTGTGCAGACTAAGCGCTGCATGGGTCTGACTCAGGCAGAACAGCTCCCAGCACTGCGATGCCCATGTACTTGGGATGTGCCTGCTGCAGTGAAATCGCTGAGAGCATCCTTCAGACATGCTTGCTTTTTGGGAATGCAAAGCGTGGTCTGCAATTGTAGTCAGCAGCAGCGGGAGTAGAGGATGGAAGGCAGCGGACACAGCGTGTGTATCTCTGACAGCGCACACTGGCTGCGAAGTAACATTCTCACGATACAAAACCCTCTGCGCACGACAGGCCCGAGCACACAGCCTCTTTATAAACCTAGTACAGCTCTGACCTTCAGCACAGCCACATCGCGCCGTCTGAAAATTGAGGGTCAACAATTCATACATGTAACCATGCTACCCAACCTGAACGGCCGCCCTCAGCTCTTAATGCCAGGCCAAAGCCAGACCGGACTGCAAACAGGCACAACACTGGGATGCCGCCCCTCCCACAGCGGCCCCCCAAAGCGCCTCACGCGCCGAGCGCTGCGGCGGCGGCCTTGCGCTTGAGCGCGCGCTTGACCTGCTCGACGTGCGCGGCCGAACCCAGGCTGACCGGCGGGCCCCAGGCCGGGCGCGCCAGGCACGCCGCGCCGCCCGGCGCGCGCGGCAGGAACGCCAGCTTCCAGACCAGCGAGTAGCGCGGCCGGCGGCCCGCGGCCGGGCTCGGCGCCGACACGCGGTGCAGCAGGTCCTGGTCCATGAGCACCGCGCGGCCCGGGCGCGGCGCGACCGCGACGCCGACGTCGGCGCGGCCGTCCAGGACCAGGGTCTCGGCGCCCCAGTCGCGCGGCCAGGCGGGGTCCAGGTAGACGAGCAGCGAGGCGAGCAGCGGGCGGTCGCGCGCGCCGTTGGCATAGTCGCCGAAGCGGGCGCGCCAGGGCGAGTCGGGGAAGGCGGCCGGGTCGGCGTCCACGTGGTACGCGTACGCGTCGCCGGCGGCCGCCGCGTTGCCCACGAACGCCGCGCAGCGGACGCGCGCGTGCGCCGAGCCTCCCGCCGGGCCGTCCGCCAGGCTGTGTGCCCCGCAGTCAGGGTCCGGCGCTCCGGGATTGCCGGGTGGGCCGCCCGCGCGGGCGCCCGCGCCGCGCCCCGCGCAGCGGCCGGCCGAACAGGCTGGGGCGTCCGCCGCAGCTTCTGCTCTGTCCTCGGCATCCCGCGGCTCGCCCGAGCGCGCGCCCGGAACCGCGCCGGGCGCTCCGCAGTCTCCGCCGCGGTCGAGCCGGCTGTCCGCACTGCAGCCGGGCGGGTGCCCATGGATGGCATCGGCAGGCATGTGCGCGATGTCGTACTCGGGGTAGAGCGCGGCGAGGCGGGCATGCACCTGCCCATTTGCAAACGCAGCGCTTGGCATCCGAGCGCTGTGCTTATTACACTTCTGACGCATTCTTAGCCGCCTGCCAGACAGGCGGTGCAGGCACGGGATCAGGGGACACCAGCGCTTGCCACTGTGCCTGTCTGCCTCTATGGCGTGGTGGGCCAGTCAGTCGGCTGCCAGAGCAGGCGAACACCAGCGTAAGACTAATAACCATGCAAAACTGTAAGCGCGCCGTGATCAAAGCCAGAGATTATGACCGGCACGCAGGACACACTACAAACACCGACCGAGGCCAGCACTCGCATGCGGCAACTCACGCCATCGCCGGTGCGCCAGCACGGCATGCAGCATGTCTGCCTCACAAAGGCTCTGCATGCAAGGCCACCACCCCCAGGGGGCACCCCCCCCCTTCCCCCCCCGGCGTGCGCGGGAGCCCCAGCACCTCCAGCATGGCGGGCGGTGGGTCGCTCGCAAGCGCGGCCAGCGCGGCGTCGGTCAGGCCCCAGGTGGCTGGCAGGCCTGCGCCGTCCGCCGTCGCGCGCTCCCACTTGCCCGGCGGCGGCCCCTGCGCCGCGGCGCACCCACGGCGCTCACCCTGGCCCTCAGCCCGCGCTGCTGCCGGGCGCGGCCGCGCAGCCGCCTGCCTGGGCCGTGCAGCACCGCAGTGACGCTGAAGAAGGCGCCCTTGCCCAGCAGCAGCCGGTGCCGCTGCCTGTCATGCCAGATACGGGGATGACACATGGCACCTCTTCTGCTCTCCTTTGTGTGCATTTCAGCAAAAGGCCGTCCCGGGCCTGTGTGGGGGCATGGCAGCTTTGCCGGGCAGCTCCCGGGGTTAGAGCCGTGCGCTGCGGCAGCCGGGCGGCGCGCCTTCGCGTGGTCCCAGCCGGGCGCGGTGAGTAGGTCCAGCAGCGCGGCGCGCTCGGGCTCGCCCACCAGGCCGTCCAGCACCACCAGGTGCGCGTAGTGCAGCCGCGCGCCGCCCCCGCCGCCCCCGTCGCCGCGCCCGCCCTGACCGCCACCCTCCGCGCCCGCCTCGCCTGCCCCCATGCGCCCGCCGCTGCCGCCGCCCTTACAAGCGGGCCTGCTCACGCCGCCGCCGCCGCTGCCGCCGCCTGGAAACGCTGGCGCTTCGTCATGCCCAGTGGCGGGACAGGCAGCGCCGCTAGTGCCGCCAGGAGCGCCGGTGCCTTGCCTGGGGTCAAGGTCGCGGCCAGAGCCTCTGGCAACCAGGCAGGGGCCGCCTCTGGCATGCTCAGGCGCATCCTCGCCGGCCCCGCCGCCGCCAGCCGTGCGGGGCCGGCCAGCATTTGCAGCCTCCTCAGCAGCAGGGTCACCATTAGTCGGGCCGGCGCCGCCCGCGCGGCCCTGCTCGGGCACGATGCGCGCGTCCATGCGCGCATTGAGCACCACGGCCACGCTGGCCGGGTCCCATGCGCTCGGGCGCGTGCGCAGCAGCTCAAAGGCGAAGGCCATGCCGCGGCGAGTGCGGGGCCGCCGCGGAAGACGCGAGCGGGCAGGGGCGCGGAGGCTGCCTCGTGGCTAATGCGCGGCAGCGGCGAGCAGACACGCGCCGCCCACACCTTCAAGCTGCCTGCGTCCTAGCAGCTGGACGGACGCAGGGCGCGGCAGAGCGCGTCTGCAGAGCGGGCCGGGCCCGCGGAGCGCCCTGCCCCTTCCCGCAGGCTGGCGCGGGGCCGCGCTCAGCGCTTGCCGACCTCGCGGAACTGCTTCAGGCGGATCTCCTTGGGCCGCAGGAAGAGCAGGTCCGTGACCGAGGGCGGCCGCATCTTGCGCGACTCCTGCGACCCCGCAGCCGCGCTCAGGCCCCGCGGCCACCACTGTCAAAGCTGCTGCGATGGCTGCTATGAGGGCCTGCAGTCGCTACTATCAAGCGTGATAAGTGACAAAAGTGAGCACGTTTGCAGTATCCGGGACGAAGACCGCACACTTGCTGCGCATAGAGCGCCCACGCTGCGTCCACGCGCCAATCACAGAGAAAATATGGCGCAGCAGTGCAGCATACCCGGTACTCGGCCACCTTCTTTGGCTGCTCCGCCAAGGCCTTCTCGATGTCTGCCAGCCTGCTCGCCGCATGACAAGCTTCTCTCAGCATCAGTGCACGCTTGCAAGTCACGGTGTGATATACTGTGCAGGGAGGCGCACAACGCCGCCTTTGGCACTGCCGGACCACGCTCAGCGCGGCCTCGCCCTCTGCTTCAGCCAGTACGCGATACACACGCGTCACTAAAAAACCGGAGAGTGCACCGCTGCTGCTTGGCCTTCTCGTGCTTGTGCCCCTTGGGCTTTTTGTACTGGCCAAACGCGCCGCGCGGCTTGGTGGCGTGCTGCGGCTTCTCCGGCTCCTCGTACGGCCACTCCCTGCCGCGCGGCAGGTGAGCACACACTCCCTTTCCTGCCACTGAGTGTTGCAGGTAGGAGCACAGCATGCGGCTTCTCCGGGGCCTCGTACGGCCACTCCCTGCCACACAGCAGGTGTGCACCCACTCCCTTTCCTGCTCCTGAGCGTTGCAGGTAGGAGCACAGCATGCAATCCCGTCCCACACGGGAGGAACGAGAAAGGAGGAGGAACGAGCAAGGGCCGGTGGCGCACTGGCCCTTGAGCAGGAAGCTCTTCTTCAGCACCGCCGAAACGCGGCCCGATATGTTCGGCTTGCGCCACACGCTGTTGACGAGCCGCGGCTTGAGCGCGCTCTCGCCGAACTTCTTGAGCAGATGCGCCATGCAGCGCGCTGCGCTCCTCACGCAGACATCAGCGCTACACCCTGTGCAAAGAAAGCTTTGGCAGCTGCACAGCCTGTGAGCCTCAGTTGTACGAGGAGGTGCGCTCTAGCGGCTGAACCAGCGGGGCAACCAGGGCCTGCAGCCCTGAGCGGCTCGAGATAGCTTTGCTGATCATGCGCTAAACTGCCACTCGGGACATATATTTACATCAAACAAGAGCGCGTGCAGCAGCATGCGGACGCTAAACCTGCAAGCGCCGGCGCAGGCGCGGGCCGCGCAGACGCAGGCCGCGCGGCATCCGCTGGCTGGCCCGCCCTGCACCTGCCCACCAGCGCCGGCCTGGCTGCCCAGGCAGCAGGCGCAGGCGCGGCACGCGCAGCGCGCGCAGCGCGGCGTGCTGCACGCCGCCAGCGTGGCCGCGCCGCCAGACGCGCAGGCGGCCGGGCCGTCGCCGCGCGGGTCGGAGGAGGACGAGCAGGGCGTGTTAGACTGCGTGGTCGTCGGCGCGGGCATCTCCGGGCTGGTCACGGCGCAGGCGTTTGTGTCGGACCAGGCAGACACCGTGCGCAGGTGCCGGATACTCCACCGACTCTGCATGCTGGTGTTCGGGTGCCTGCGGGTGCCTGCGGGAATGTGAGCACCTTGTATCCAAACAGCTCCGTCTTTCTACTGCCGTCTATGCGCTGCACGTTTTGTACGCTTCGGCGCGCTGCGCAGGTTTCTCGTGACAGAGGCACGCGAGCGCGTGGGCGGCAACATCACCTCCATGGCAGGGGACGGCTACCTCTGGGAGGAGGGGCCCAGCAGCTTCCAGCCGAACGACGCGATGCTGAAGGCTGCGGTGCGCCACGCGCCCTTCCTGCGCGCTGGAGCAGGCGCCTGCAGGCCGCCTGGGTATGCTGCTCTGCAGCCGCAGGTGCTATGTGTGCCCCTCCTGAGCGTGCGGCCGGGCGCCCCTCCTGAGCGCGCAGCCGGGCGCGTAGGTGGACGCCGGGATTGAGAAGGAGCTGGTGTTCGGCGACCCCAAGGCGCCCAGGTTTGTGCTGTGGGGCGGGCGGCTGCGGCCGACGCCCTCCGGCCCGGACGTGCTCACCTTCGACCTGCTGTCGCTGTGGGGCAAGCTGCGCGCCGGCCTGGGCGCGGCCGGCATCAAGGCCAAAAAGCCCGGTGCGCCCGTTACGCGCTCGGGCCTCCACGGCTGTGTCCGCTCTGCTGAGGGTCGGACTGCCGCGCGTCTCGGCCAGCGTGGCTCCGCTAAGGGGAAGGTTTTATGGAGTGTGTGAATTGTCATGGATGTCAGATGCGGTGCATGGTTGCTGTTGCTGGAAGAAGGCTGTACGACCTTGTGAATGCACCAAGCCTGCGCAGATCAGTTGTGTGTGCACGTGGATGCCCTAACGATCTTGTCATAATCCTGCGCAGGCTTTGAGGAGTCTGTGGAGCAGTTTGTGCGGCGCAACCTGGGCGCGGAGGTGTTTGAGCGCCTCATCGAGCCCTTCTGCTCGGGTGTGTACGCCGGCGACCCAGCCAAGCTGTCCATGAAGGCCGCGTTTGGCAAGGTGCGCTGCTGCGCTCTGTCTGGCCCAGCTGCGCGTGGGGGTTGGGTTTTTGACATACATTCAGATAAGCGTGTCAGCTCCCCATGCCCACTTGGCATGCCGCACAAGCAAAGAGGACGCCTGTTACCAGAAGATGTGTGTGCTGAAAGAGGACAGTGCGGTACACCAATTGCGCAGCAAAAGCAGCTGCAGTGCCTCGGCTACACGGTCACCTTGCAAGCTCGCATCACATGTGCATGGGCTGTTGAGACAGCGCATGCGCCGTATCATAAGAGGAGCGCCGCCGTCGCCTGGGGCCTCGCTGGACCCACTGTCTTGCAGAGATTAATGATGATAGATCACTGACATGGCATCCTGCTCTAGAGTATAGGCTAGGGTGTGCCTGAACCTATCCTGTGTGGCGCAGGCGCGGGACCCGGAGGAGAGGGCCGGCAGACCCTGGCAATCAGTGGTAGATCACCGACACAGCATGCTACCCTATCCCTGGCCTAACCATGCCACCCGTGTCTGGCGCAGGTGTGGGACCTGGAAGAGAAGGCCGGCAGCATCCTGGGCGGCGTGCTGGCGCTGCTGCGCGAGCGCAAGGCCAACCCGCCGCCGCCGCGCGACGCGCGGCTGCCGCCCAAGCCGGCCGGGCAGACCGTCGGCTCCTTCCGGCGCGGCCTGCAGCAGCTGCCAGAGGCCATCGCGGCCAAGTTGCAGCACCGCATCCGGCGCGCACCCGCCGTGCCTGCTTGCTCAGCACAGGCCCGGTTGCCAAGCACAGGCCTCTGCGTGCGCCATGCGAGCTTTCCATTGTGAGCAGAGTGCCCTAAATGTGGCACATGGGGAGCAGACGACAGCGCGCCATTGTCACGCACGCATGGATGCCGGCCGCCGTGCTCGACCCGCACCTGACGCGTGGTGCTGGCCGGCGCGCGGCTGACTCAGCGTACCATGGTGCGGCGCCCAGGGTCGGCTGGAAGCTGCGGGAGATCGAAAAGTCCAGCGATAGCTTCACACTGTCGTATGACACGCCTGACGGCGCGCGCACGGTGGGCGCCCTCAACCGTACATTAATGTAAAGAAAGCGCGTTCACATGCATGTACTTGCTCTCCTTCCCTTCCCTGCCTCTCGTTCCAGCATGTGCATGGTATCCCATGGCTTTGCAACTCAGTAACGACGCCCGATACCCGTTTATGTCCTAGCCGCTGACGTTCTTCTGCAACTGTGCTATGCGGAGCATGCCGTTGCTCTCCCCATGGATCCGTCTGTCCATGCACAGCTTCGGATGGTGCGCTGTGCCGCCCAAGAGCGTCTCGCCGTCTCCAGGCCCCAACCGCGGCCGCCCCGCGCGCCGCAGGTGCGCGCGCGGTGCGTGGCGCTGACCGTGCCGGCGTACACCGCGGCCGAGCTGGTGCGGCGCGAGTGCCCGGACGCGGCGGCCGCGCTCAAGGCGCTGGACTACCCGCCCGTGGCGGCCGTCACGGTGGCCTACCCGCTGTCCGCGCTCCGGCCGGACCGCCTGGACGCGTCCGGGCAGCTGCAGGGTGCGGGACACCGTAGGGTATGTATTCCAGGGTCTGCAGAGGGTGTGTGCGGTGCGCTGGGCCGCCTAGCCCTGGCGGCCGTCGTGGAGGCGCTCTGCCGACCGGCGCTGCAGCGGCGGGGCGCCGGCGCGGCAGCCGGCATGCCGCCGGGCGCCTGCTGATTGTTGGGAGCGCACTACCAGGATGAGGTCTGCTGTCTTGTGGAGGGAATTGGTAGGCGGCCGGCTCAGGGTGAAGTCGCTGACTTGTCCGCCCGCGGACCCTAGCCGCGACCGCCTCATGCTGCCCATGCACTGGCCAGCCTGCCGTACAGCTGCCGGGGCGCAGCAGCCATCCAACTCGCTGTGCACCATAGCGACACATTTCATGCAAACGTGGCGCAGCCAGCGAGCCGCATGCAAGGATGCCCTCAGGAGCGGCCCCCGTCAGCCTTACCGCGAGCGCCGGCGCGCAGGCTTCGGGCAGCTGCACCCGCGCAGCCAGATGGTGGTCACGCTGGGCACGATCTACAGCAGCAGCCTGTTCCCTGGGCGCGCCCCGGAGGGCTGGCAGGAGCTGCTGTGCTACATTGGCGGCACGACCAACCGCGGCATTGTGGACCAGGCGCCCGAGGCGATCGTGGCGCAGGCGCGCCGCCCGCGCCGGCCGCAATGCAGGGCGGACTTGTTCACAGGGGGTGGGCATTAGGACGAGCCCCCGAGGTCGCTGTGGCGCAGGCGCCGGTGTTGGCCATGGCCCAGGGTGAACGCTCCGCAGCAACTGACTATTGGACTATGTGAAGAGTCGGGGACATGAGTGGACGGCGCAACCAGCTCTTGTGTGTGTATCTGTGGTCGGCAGAACACCCGTCAAACGCACTGGCGTTGTGTGCAACGCTGCAGGTGGACGAGGACCTAGGCGACATGTTGCCTGCGACAATCAGTTGAAGAGGAGGGGTTGTTGCAGTTGCACCTCTGCCGTGATGACAGTCTACATGACAACCTTCATCACAAGTGTCACACGATGCTGCATGTGGACAAGGACCTAGGCGACATGTTGCCTGTGACAGTTTGTCAGAGCGTATTGAGTACTTATAGCCTTGATTCCTGCTTAACATATACATGACATCTGGACACGCGGCGCCGCAGGTGGACAAGGACCTGCGCGAGATGCTGGTGCGGCCAGACGCGCCGGCGGCCAAGACCGTCGGCGTGCGCGTGTGGCCCAAGGCCATCCCGCAGTTCAACGTCGCGCACCTGAACACCGTGCAGGCGCGGCGCCCGCGCAGCCCCGCCCGTCTCTGTCTTGTGTTCACAAGCATGTCAGGAGGCGCTGCGCCCGAGGGCGCCTGCGGCGAGGGGCGCCTCCGCCGATTGTGGCCTGCTGCGAGCCGCTTCAGGCATTTTTTCGTAGGGAGCAGTAAAGAGTGGCCGCGGGCCGGAGATGAAGTCCTGACCTACATGCCCTGTGCTTCTTGCACAGAAAGTTTGAGCCATAAACGTGTGTCATGTGGGAGAGGCAGTTGTGCCAGACACGCGATCATAGTGACATGCGGTGAGCCGGCTGCGCCGCGACCACGCGCGTGGTCATGGGGCATGTGCGCCTCTGCTGACCCGCGGGCGTGCTCTCATGAGGCATGTGCGCCTCCGCTGACCCGCGGGCGTGCCTCTCCCTGGCAGGGCGCCAAGGAGGAGCTGGTGGAGGCGGGCTGGGGCGGCCTGATGCTGGGCGGGAACTACGTCGCGGGCGTCGCGCTGGGCAAGTGTGTCGAGTACGCATACACGTTTGCGGCCGAGGTGGCCACCTACCTGCGCACGCAGGCCCCGACCGCGGGGCCAGAGCCTGCGGCAGCGGGCGCAGACGAGGGCTTCTTTGTTTAGGTCGCAGGGTTTGTTGTTTTTTTTGTTGGGGGGTGGGAGGCACGGGGGGCGGTACCGCCTGCGCAAGTGCCTGCACACCCAGGCCGCAGGGCACGGCTGAAACTTATCCACATGACTGCGCTGTGCTGTTAACGAGCCTGCACGATTGTTTTGGTGGACCACCATGCAGGCGGCCTGGCAGCGCTGTCCACCCATGTGGGCCTGCATGCTCGCACCGGCTCCTGCCCAGTCCACCGGCTCCTGGCCAGTCTGTCGCCTCTTGTTTGGCGTGGCAGCAAGTTTTGAGGTTGTGCGCCTTGTGTTTGGCTGTCCTGCCAGGGCAGAGTCCATGCATGTTGTTCCCCCAAACGCCGTTGCTCTGCCTGTGCTGGACTAGAGACTAGCACTGCAGGTGAAATGTATCCAAGCCAGTATGTGGTAGGAGCCAACACTGTAATCATCAGGAAGACTGTGGCTTGGAGGAGCGTGACGACTTGATGTCAGCTCTGCTGACAGCCCTTGTGTGTGCACAGCGTGCGATGCACGCTAATGCCTGCTGCAGAGGTATGCAAGGCGAGTGCACCTGTAGAACTGTTGTGCAAGCTGACATGACATGTGAACTCCACAGCAGTGGCTGTGCAGTGGCAGATGACCCGCATGTTGTGGTGGCAGCACTCCATGCAGGCCATTGTTTCAGCCCCTGAACCTCCGGGGTTTTGCGCTGCTTTGAGTTTGCAGTCTGAGAACGCAGCTACTTGATCACAGCTGCCACTCCTCTCACTCACTCCACCCCGCTGTACGACTCAAGTTGTCTGAATCTCGGTACGCTGACAGACTGCGTTGACAGAGCCTGCAGAATCCAGTGTTCTGGGGGTGCTCTACCTTGCGCCAGCTTTGCTGCACAGCGACCAGAGCATATGTTGGCATCAAGCGCGGTGTGCAGTCTGTAACAAAGTCGAGCTCCACCGCTGTGTAGTCTGCCATGGCAGGGCTGCCGGCCGCGACAGAGAACTTTTTGACTTGCCTGGAAAAGGCTGAGTCTGATCTGAAGGCTATCGGGCGGTGCTTTGAGAGGGAGTTCCAGGAGCGCTGCGCTGTCGGCACGGTGCGCAGGTGGCACGGCGCGTCACTTGTGGTGATGCGCCTGCGTCCCGCCTGTCCAGCTTCACAGACTTCTGCCTGGCAGCACTCTGCCGCTCCGGCAAGGACAGCTGCTTGTCTGCAAGGTGTTACACAGGGCAAAGTGCGCAGGTGAACCCGCTGTCAGTCCTGCACAGGATCAAGCAGCTCGAGCGGTGCGCCAGCACTGCTTGGCCACCCCCTTCCCCATCAGTCGCCACAGCTATGCCTAACAGCTCGCGGCCAGCAGGGACCTGCCCGTCGTGCGCGCCGAGTGCTGCGCGGTCCTCGAGGCGAAGCAGGCGCGCCGCCTGTGCCTAGCTCCGGCCTTGCAACATGTGCCTTGTGCCAAGTGGTCAGTGGCACATAGCATGTTTATTTGAAAAAGCGGAGCGCAGCACCTGTGTTCAGACCTGGAACTACAGAGGCTCCTAAGGCCACTCGCAGTGAGGGGCTGCACATGGCGCAAGGCAGAGGCTGAGTCCACGACCGATACAGCGCTCGAGCATGCAGGCGCTGGTGGACGCCGCGCACCGCAGCTTGGCGCACAACCACGCCGCTCTGTCACAGCTGCAGGTGCGGCACTGTGTGTCGGAACGCCGCCATTTCACACGGCATGCTCAAGAGCCCTGCCTGGGTGTGGCCGGGTCAGCTGCCGCGTGTGCGCGCTCTGGCCAGACCACTCGGGGTGCCCGGCGCAAGTGCGCGGGCTAGAACATGGGATGCTTGCGCGGCAGCGAGCTGTGCACAGACAGTTTCTTCTGTGCCAGAGGGCAGCGGGTGGCAGCGCGCGCCGCAGGCAAAGGCGGGGCTGCCCGCAGCCGACGATGCGGCGCTGCGCGACTTCAAGGCCTCCGTGGTGGAGTGGGAGCGCATGGTGGGCGCGCCGGGCGCCGGTGAGGGCACCCAAACCCAGCAGTCATGCGTCAATTGTTGCAACCCAGGCCGCCTCAGCATGCCATCATCTCTGCGGGACAGCCCTGCGTGCTGCAGCATTGCGCTCTGCAGCCTCGTAGCACACAAGTGCGTGCATCAGGCAGCAGGGATTTGGGGTGGCAGCGCCCAGGGCTCGCCATTGCGCGCGTTGTGGAGCGTCCCGCATGCCACGCCCCCATGCGCCCTGCGCGTTGCTGTGCAGTCCTGGCCGCCTGAGAGCCAGGCGCATGCGCCAGGCGAGGGCGGCGCGCCGGACGCGGGCAGCCTCAACCGCGCGCTCGTGGGCAGCATGTTCGGTGGAGCGTGACGCGCTGCTTCAGCCGGCGGCTTCTGGCCGCATGTAGTCATGCTTGCCCGCGCAGGCCCTGCACTGCTCACCGTCCAGGACTGGGGCACCGCACATGCCTGAGCTCTACGCAGTCAGGCATCCGTGTGAACTTCACACTGTGAAGTGCATGAAGGTAGCGACACAACCTCAACATGCAGTTTGCTTCAGGCGTGACCAGCCCACCCAGTGCCCGCATCTGCCTCGTCGCGCCGGAGCTTGCCTTGCAACCTCTCCGCCCAGCATCCCTCTCATATCCCATTCAGGGCATGGCGCAGAGCTAGTTGTCTTACAGCGTTAAAGTCATTGCTCCAAAGCGCTTTCAGTTGCCCTCAGACCAGCACCAGTGACCCAAACTGAAACAACAATGCTCACGACGTGTGATCACTGATCACAGACACATACCAGAACAAGCAACTCCACTGCAGTGTAGCTCAGTGTGTGTCAAGTATATATGCCCAAGCAACCCGCAAGGGGTGCTCTCGCATGCGCACTGCAAGCTCAGAGCACAGCCAGGTCTGGCAAGTCTGCATGCCCAGGCCACCTGACAGCAAGCACTCAACCCGCTTCAGAACACATGGGCAGCTGGCTTGGCAAGAGCATCTGCCAACATGTCTGGTGCCCTTCCAAGCACCGCGGTCGCATGTATGGCCGCAGCTGCCGCACTCTGGACCGCCAGAGTGCGTTGCTAGACGCTGTCAGCGGCGCAGCTCATGCTCAAGCGGCGCTCTCCGTGCTGAGCTGAAGGGCCCACACGCGCTCGCTGTGCGCGCGCACCGCCGCCAGGTTGTTGCGCACCTCCCCCTCGATGCGGCCCTGCGCAGGGGCGTTTGTTCTGTCAGTGCGGCCTAGCGCAGGGCACCGCCTGCGAGCGCAAGAACTTTGGTGGAAGGCTGCCGCATGTCCTGCAAGAGTCCCCGGAGCGCAGCCACCGCCTGTAGTGCCGGGAGCGCGTGTCGGGAGTGAAGACCGCGGGGGG
>JAABUV010005715.1_pt1 | contig 13997 bp, 16 predicted proteins | sample 5559971 | NCBI WGS metagenome assembly JAABUV01 (sample SAMN10711881, study PRJNA513362) | rock metagenome | isolation source: Antarctica rocks | place: Antarctica: Victoria Land, Knobhead nord | collected 2015-12-19
GGGATCTACGGGCTTGCCTGATCGCGTTCGGCTCGGAACATCGAGCCCCACGGTACCGGAATCAGCGCAGGCAGTCCTCGATTTATCAATCACATAGCGAAATGGGGCATTATGAAGACCACTTGTGTCTGTTTTCGAAGAGGCTGGAGCGGGGACGATTTATATGGCCGCAGGCCGACAGTGGTAAGGTGTCCTTGACCCGTGCGCAGCTGTCGATGCTGCTCGAAGGTATCGATTGGCGAAGACCGGATCGGACCTGGCAACCGACTATGAGTGTTTAAGTTTATGGCTGCGATTCTCCAGCATTGACGCACCTTTTTGTGCATTTTGGGACCTCGGAACATAACATACTACGGGCATGCGCGAGATGCCTTTTCTGTTGCCGGATCTGGAGTCTCTCGATCCCGCAGCGCTGAAGGCGAAGATCTGTCTACAGCATGCAGAGCTGATCTCGCACAGGAGTCAGATTGAGCGGCTGGAGTTGCTGATCGCCAAGCTGCGACGCATGCAGTTCGGTCGGAGTTCGGAGAAGGTTGAACGGCAGATCGAACAGCTTGAGTTGAAGCTGGAAGAGCTCGAAGCCAACCAGGCCGAGCTTGCACCGGAACCGGAACCACAGTCTTCAACCGTCGATCGTAAGTCGACTCCCAGGAAGAGACGTGCTTTACCCGAACACCTGCCGCGCGAAGTTCGTGAGCACCTTCCTTCTGAAGAGAGCTGCTCGGTCTGCAAGGGCAAGCTGAAGAAGCTTGGGGAAGATGTCTCCGAGATGCTGGAGTACCTGCCGGCCAGCTTCAAGGTCGTTCGCCATGTCCGTCCCCGGATGTGCTGCGCTACATGTGATCGCATCGTGCAGGCGCCGGCTCCTTCGCGGCCCATCGATCGCGGCATGGCCGGACCCGGCCTTCTTGCTCACGTCCTTACAGCCAAGTTCTGCGATCACCTGCCGCTCTATCGCCAGTCGGCGATCTATGCCCGTGAAGGCGTCGAACTGGATCGTTCAACACTGGCCAGATGGGTTGGTGAGAGCAGCTCCTTGCTTGCTCCACTAATCGAAGCTCTGCGTCGCCATGTGATGTCGGCATGCAAGCTCCATGGGGATGACACGCCGGTTCCCGTGCTTGCGCCCGGCACCGGCAAGACCAGGACCGGACGGCTGTGGACCTATGTTCGCGACGATCGCCCCTCCGGTTCGCTCGAACCACCGGCGGTCTGGTTCACCTACTCGCCGGATCGTAAGGGAGAGCATCCGCAGCGTCACCTTGCAGGCTTTCGCGGAGTTCTCAAGGCCGATGCCTACGCCGGCTTCAACAAGCTCTACGAAGACGGATCGATCCAGCAGGCGCCCTGCATGGCCCACATCCGGCGCAAGTTCTACGACCTGATGGAAGCGCACCACTCGCCCATCGCCACTGAAGCCATCGAGCGGATCGGAAGGCTCTATGCGATCGAGAAGGAAATCCGCGGCCGATCTCCCGACCAACGCCGGAGCGTTCGCAAGGCTCGAGCGCGACCTCTGCTCGACTCCATGCACCTCTGGCTCCAGACCTCGCTCGCCATGCTCTCGCGCAAGTCCGAGACCGCGGCCGCGATCCACTACGCCCTTACGCTCTGGCCTGCGATGGTGCGCTATGTGGACGATGGTCGCATCGAGATCGATAACTCAGCCGCCGAGCGGTCCCTGCGCGGCGTCGCCGTTGGACGTCGTAACTATCTCTTCGCCGGATCCGACCGCGGAGGCGAACGCGCCGCCGTCTTCTACACCCTGATCGAGTCAGCCAAGCTCATCGGGCTTGATCCCGAAGCCTACCTGCGGCACCTGTTGACGCACATCGCCGAACACCCTATCTGCCGCATCGAGGAGCTCTTGCCTTGGAACTTCGCCCGAAGTCTCGAACTCGTAAACCAACTCGCAGCCTGAAGCAGAGTCCTCAACCAGCCAACACCGGCGACCCAATCGCGGATCTCCTACCCAGCCTCGCCCGCTTCGTCGAGGATGGCGAAGTCACCATCGGCATCGTTGACCCGGGCGGCTGCGTAGCCACAGCCGCTGATGAACATGCGTCGATCGCGATGCTCGTTCGCGGAAAGAACTAAACGCTGACGCAGCTGCTGACCCGCCTTGACTGCGCCATCGGACTTGCCCTCACCGAAGACATCTTTACCGACGAGGTCAACCAGCGCCCCAAAGGCAAGTAGCAACTCGAACCTCACACAGGTTGTGTCCACTTACCTGGTTGTGGACACAACCAGGACTCAACAAACAGTCAAGATGGCCAGAGCGTCACGCTTACCTTATAAATAACTGTTAGACAGTCTAAATGGGATGGCGGACCTTTATGAAGCCGAACATGAGCTTTACATCATGAATATATGCTCCACGCGGGAGCAATTCTTGCTCTTGAAGTTGGTTTTCTTCGCTGACCTGCGAGTAAATTTTCAGCTTGGTGCGTCGGAGCCGGTTACTCCTTCCCCGGCCTGGGACGGACATTGCTGGATCGCTTCAGTCTGACCCTGATAGATCGGTCGCCGTAGACTTCGCTCTCTTTGCCGTGCAGCAGAGCGGGCAGCACGCGACTGATGGCAACGTTCGCGCACTGTCTTACACCGAGTGGATCAGCCTGTTCCTTGCATCCGCACCGACATGCGCCTTCATGCCGAAATACCACTGATTTCCCTTGTGGACCTGGCCTATCGACAGGTCGCGCTTACCCTGCCTGTTCTTGGTCAAAGACGCGCCTGCAAGGTGGCGTCCACGATCGTGCCCGTGCCTACCTTTAACCCGTGCCGTGCGATATAGCTGTTGACAGTTTTAGGCATCTGCGACTAAGCCGATGACGCTCCAGCAGATGGCGAAAATCGAAGGCAGGGGAAGTTGTCTTGTTAGGAAAGTTGCCGACGTAACGCACTTGATCAGATAGTCCTTGCTCTGCCACCGCGGTCGCGATCTTCGCCTTATGGACGTCGAGCCCTACAAACGAAAGGCTATTTGACATCAACACCTCCAAATGTGAATGCTGAGCTAGTGTGGTATCCCAGAGATAACTAGCAAAACAGATCAAGCTACGTTAACCTCGGTTATGCTGACTGGCCGACCGAAGCCATCGTTGGAGTTGAGTGCGGAGGAAGAGGCTGAGTTACGCGGCTTCTGCTCTTCGCGCAGTTTGCCTTATGCTCTCGTAGCCCGCGCGAAGTTGTCTTAGCGTCGGCGGAAGGCAAGAGCAACACTGAGATCGCGGCGCAGTTGAACTGGACCAAGGCGACGGTCGGCAAGTGGCGTCAGCGCTTTATCGAGGGGCGTTTGAGTGGTCTTTACGATGAACTCCGGCCTGGACGGCCCCGTTCGGTTTCCGATGAGGATGAAAAGTCGCAGATCCAGGCCCTCGATCGCACCCAACCCGTGTTGCCTATGGGCCTGGGTTACGTGGAAGGGGTGACCCACGACTACGTTCGCCATGGCACCACGACACTGTTCGCCACGCTCGACATCGCATCCGGAACAGTGTTCACGGAGTGCAAGCCACGCCATCGTCACCAGGAGTTTCTTGCCTTCCTCAAGCGCATCGATCAGGCCGTGCCCGAGCATCTCGATGTCCATCTAATCGTCGACAACTACGCCACCCACAAGCATGCCAAGGTAAGACTCTGGCTCGCAGAGCGGACCCGCTTCCAAATCCACTACACTCCGACCTATTCGTCATGGCTCAACCAGATCGAGCGATGGTTCGGTCTCATCACCCAGCAGGCAATCCGCCGTGGCAGCTTCCGCAGCGTCAAAGACCTCATCACCAAAATCAACCACTTCGTCCAACACTACAACCGTAACTGCCGCCCATTCGCATGGACCGCCGAAGCCAAGCTTCCTGCGCCCAAACAAACGCCCGCGATATGTACGATCATTTAGTTCCGGTGTTTTGGGCCAGCCACGTCGCTCTAAATCGTAAACCGATAGCACTCAACCCCGGACGGGGCGTCGCTCGTCGCCAACGCGCCGATAGACCGTCGAGTAGGCCGAAGGTGCGTGAGGTGCCAGCTCTTTGTGAGCCCCTCCATGGGCTGGAAGCCAATCAGTCTCGCCTCAGCGCCTGGGCGCAACGTAACATCAAAGGAACCTAAACTCACGGTGAGTCCCAGTCCTTCAGCTTTTAAAATTGCTTCTTTTCTCGTCCAACAGTTGTCCGCCCGCTCTTGCGCAGAGAAATGGTGCTCTGCGACCGTAGTTTCTATGGGGCTAAGGTCTTCTACATCTACGCCCACTGAAAGGCCAGCCGCTACCGCCAGCAATCCCAAGCAATTTGTGTGGCTTAAGTTGAAGTCAAGCTCAGATTGAACCAAAGCTGGACTGAGGCGAGGCTTTCCATACTTCTCCTGACTGAAGGAAATTGATGATGGATTTACCGCGAGATAGTGCCCTAGCAGAGTCCTCAGTATCCCGTGTGAGATTGCATAACGAATACGGTGCGTCTCACAGAGAAACTTCTGCATTCGAAACTGCTCGCAGGGAGACAGAAGGCTTATGTAACGATGCAGTTGGTCCGACGAACACTTCACATCCCACGCCCACACATGAACTGCACGACGCTGAATCGAAACATTACGTGGCGGTAGTGACCATCGGACTAGTGAAGTCATTTTCCAAGTATATGATGATGAACTCAATGCAACACTGAAAATATAGACAGAAGGCGGCCTCCGAACCGGCTAGCAAGACAGCCACGTTCTGGATACTGTTATTGACTTCTGTTTATGATTTGAAAGTTGTGCGAGCATGAGCCATTCAAAGCTTCATTCGACGATCTGTCTTCGTGGCAACAGCACGAGACATCGCTCCACTCCAGGTGCTTGATGACCTCAAATCTGATGCCATACCTTTCGGACATTTTGGGCAGCGGCTTTGCCGATATATCGGAGATCGACATAGGCCAATTCCACTTGTTGATCTTGTGATGCGTTGCACCTCTTCGGCCAGACGCTGGACTTGGGTACGAGCTTGTCCGTTGGTCGCAGTCACGTACAAAGCGAGCAGATGCACCCAGCCTTCGCCGGGACACGTGTCGATCAGGAGATTGCAGCAGAGGTGATCGCAGCACTGCGGCCAGTCGGCACTCAAGTGACCTTCGAGGTGGTGGAGCGTAGTCTGAAACAAGCGAAGAAGAAGCGCAATCAACATCAAGGACGTTCAAGGTCTTATCCTCGTCCTCACAGTTTCAAGCCGCAGACGATCCCCTAGTCGCATAACCGAAAGCCACCTAACTTCCTTCTCTCCGAGATACGGTGAGTCTTTGGCTCCACTTGCGATCGCAACGTCAACCTCCTCTTCCTAGAGGCCGTGCCAATTGTCAGATAGTTACCTGCTAAGTTGTTAAGGGACATCCCTCGGCCTGTCTTGTCGACTTCAATCGTGTTAAAGGCCCTCGATGCTTAATCGAAGTGAACGACGATAGTTTCTAGTGTGTTCGCTTTTGATATTTCATCTCAAAACGCCTCGATCCGTTCTGGCCCTACACAAGGATCCAGTGCCTTGAAGATCAGTGGGATCAACTCTGAAACTGCGTGGCTTGCGCCTCCTTCTGCTTTAATGATACGGATTGTCCGTGCGACGCCTTCATAATCCTCTCGCGAAGCTGAAAATAGGTATTGCGTCGAAGAACGTTGTGGAACGATATCTCAGCCCCCGTCTTGGACTTCGTGTCAAAGGCGTTCTTGATCAACTCATAAAACACAATGATGTCCAAACTGCTGTTCGATTGTATTTGCTAAAGCCTCGCCCCGGGTTATGGCGTTGGCGTTCCGGTCGTAAAACTGGCCGCGTGGGTCAATGTGCAGCCACCCACCAGTCTGATCGTGCTTGTAGCTCTCGATGTCTCCCGTCTCCCGCTTCCACTCGTACCCTTCTGTCTCCTTGGACAGAGCTGCTTCGATGGGGGGCATAGTGGCGTGGATCAACTTCCGCTTCATGGCAGATGATCTCGGGAATCGAAACCATTGCCTCGGTCGGCGGCTCACGGCGCAGGTCATCCTGCGGGTGCTCTCTGGTGTTGGTCATCGGTGACTCCTTGGTCTGCTGGTTGGCGGTCGGTTCGACCGACGCCTTTTGAAGGTCAATCGCTGAGGTCTTGGTCACGTCGGTACTGAGGCGTTCGCCAAGGTTTCCGGCGTCGTTGGTATAAATCCTCGCGTCCTGTGAGGCGCGGGAGACGGAGACGTAGGCGAATCGGGTATTGATGAGTTCCGGGTGAACGGTGGTATCCATGTTGACCAATACTCGGTCGGTGGTCAGTCCTTGCGAACTATGTGAGGTCACGGTGTAGCCATGGTCGAAATGTCGCACTTGGCAGAATCGAAGCTGACTGTGCGCTCTTTCTCGCCATCCATCTTCACGTCGATCTGCTTGCCGTCGATTCGGTCGATGGTTCCGAGGTCACGATTGGAGACACCCAGGTCGCGGTTTGTGGACGTGAACTGAATGCGGTCGCCCTGGGCAAAGTCCCGGCTGATCTCGCAGTATGCGGTGATGCCGCTCAAGCGTTCGGGGTCATAGGTAACCTGCTTCCCATCGCCTCTGGCAACTGTAATGCGGTTGTCGGGGGCGTCAACGGAAGCCACGGTCGTATAGGAGCGTCGTTCAATACCATGCTCCTTGCTTCCGCGTGTGTAGTACAAAACGTCACCTTGCTGGTAGTTCAACGCCCACTCACGATCCACACTGGTAAGCTCCGATCGCTGTGTCAAGACATCCATTCGGTAGTCGTCTTGCGAGACAACGCCAAAGGCTTTCAGCTCCGTGCGAATAGCATCGTTGATGTCGCGGCGGCTGGCGTTGTCGGGCGAAACAACAAGCGTGTTCTCCGGCTTGGCGGCATAGTCCTTGGCGATTGCTTCAATGCGCTGGGCGTTGTCAGGGATCTCGGTCACACGCCCCCTGCTGCTGCAAGAGTCCGACAACTATTGCCGTTTCGTTCATTGCAAAGTGTTCGACGACCTGAAGCAATTCAGGGTCTTTCTGGCGCATGATATGGTCAAGCGGCGATGTCTGCATACCGGCTTGCTGCATCTGCTCAAAGGGTTTGCCAGCATCGACACCCTGATGCTGGCGGGTGTCTCCAACAAGCAAAACCCTGTCCTGTGGCCAATCTTTTCCATGAAACTCTTCATCTGGCGTGTGCTGGCAAGACTGGATTCATCGACCATATAAAGGTGTCTGCGGTCGGGGTCGCCCTTCGTCTGCTCCTGGCCTCCACGAGCAAGGAAACCTTGCAGCGTGTCAGCAGAAATCCCAGCGTCCCGCAGCTGGGCGGTGGCGCGGCTGGTCGGAGCGAAACCCTCTACCGCGTAACCGTTCTGCTCTGCGCCTTCACGGATGGAGGACAGCGTACTGGTCTTGCCTGAGCCTGCGAGTCCCTGCAAACCGTGGATGCGGTCGTGCGAGGACAGCACTTCCTCTATGGCTTTCCGCTGCGCCGGATTGAGAAGTTCGCGGGTATTAGCGTGGGCTGCAGCCTGGTCTTTGGGCAGAATCGGCTCGACGGTATTCTGCCCACGTTGCATCTGCCCGACTGTCGCCAACTCTGCTGCGATGGTCTCGCGGGTGGTGAACTGCCGCCCCGTGTCGTGCTTCTGACCGTCAACGGTTTGGAACTCACCGCTGCCGTGCCTTTGATCGAAGTTCGTTCGCACCTGTTCATAGGTGAGGTCACCAATGCCACGCCGCAAAGCGTCGCGCATGATGTCCCGTTCGTCGGTAACGGCCTCACGCTCGAAGCTGCGATCCTTGGCAAAGGAGACAGCTTCCTGCGCCCGCTGCGGAGCATCCGGCACTCGGTTCTGTGCCAGTCCTTCGGCTCTTTCTCGGGCTGCTGTGACCACATGATCCGCCTGATTGCCAAACTCGGCCGCAATCTGCCGGTAAGCGGCAATCACCTCGGACGACGTGTGAATCTCCTTGCGGTCGCGTATGTTGTGAGCTGCAATCTCCGCTGCCTCCGGGCCAGAGAATCCACTACGAGCGATGGCTTCCTCAATCTGCTGGCTGCGTGGGCTGGACGCCGCAAGGTACTCGGCAGTGTAACCCTTTACGTCGGGAGCGCCGCTCTTGCCAGCCTCGATCTCGTAGCCGAGATTGCGGAGGTGGAACGTCAATTCAGATTGATAAACGGCAGTGGCGAACTGCTGGGTATCGAAGAATCCGCGCTCCTGAAGGGCGCGGGTCGAACCGTCCGAGCATTCGGTCATATTGAAGATCACGGCATGGGTGTGGAGCTGAGGTGCGGCGTAAGGGCGAGGGCGAGCACCTCCGTACCGCGCGCGATATCGGCGGGATCGGCGTACTCTTCTGGGCGGTGGCTCACGCCGCCGCGGCAAGGGACGAAGAGCATGGCGATGGGCGCGATGCGCGCCATGAAAAGCGAGTCGTGATAGGCGCGGCTCACCATCTTTGTCGATTGGTAGCCGAGATCTTCGCGTGCTTGTTCAAGGCTAGCAATTACGCGATCTTCAGACCACGCGGGTTGGTCGGCGTTGACGAGAGCTTCCGTGATGGTGACCGCGCGGCGCTGGGCGATCTCCGCGACATCGCGCCTGATGGCTTGCATCACTGACTCGCGGCGTGCCGGATCGGTGTCCCGAATATCGAGCTGCAGAAGAACGCGGCTGGGAACGCTGTTGACGGCGCCGGGGTGCACGTCGCAGGTCCCGACGGTTGCGACCGTATCGATGGACTTGGTCGCCAGTGTATTGCGCTCGATCGCGAGGATCAGCTCGGCTGCGGCGCAAAGGGCGTCGCGACGGTCGGGCATGAGGAGCGCGCCCGCGTGGGCCCCCAAGCCCTTGATCGTGAAGCGGTAACCCGCAGGAGCGGCGATCTCAGTGACAATGCCGAGCGGGATGTCGGCGCGTTCGAGCAGTGGACCCTGCTCAATGTGAAGCTCAACAAGGGCGTGATATGCATTGGCAATCCGCTGAAGCCGGCCGCGGTACGGACCTCTTCGAGCGATGCCCCGTCCGGATCCTTGAGCGCGGCTGCATCCACCGGCGTGAGTGTGCCGCTGAGCATGCGGCTGCCCAGACAGCCCACGCCAAAGCGGGTCGGCTCTTCCGACGTAAACAAAATAAGCTCGATCAAACGGCGAGGTTTCAGGTCCGAGCACTGGATGGAGCGGAGCGCTTCCAGACCGCCCAGCACGCCTACGGTGCCGTCGTACATACCCGCGTGGGGAATGGCATCGATGTGCGAGCCGATGGCAACAGCGGCAAGCGCAGGCTCCGCCCCTTCCAGGCGCACAAAGGTGTTGCCAACAGGATCAACGCGAACCGAAAACCCGGCCTCTTCGGCAAGGCGGCGAAGCCACGCACGAGCCTCTAGATCGCGTGGCGCAAACACAACCCGGGTAACCGCGGTGCCAGTTAGAGATGGCTCCGCATCGGTGATGGTCGGGAGCTCTTTGAGCTCAGCGAAGATCCTGCCCGAGTCGATAGAGACTCTGTCCATACTGGTTGGTTCAATCCTGGTTGGTTCGATCCTGGTTGGTTCGATCCTGGTTGGTTCGATTATGGCTGGCTTGATCCTGGTTTCGCTGTGTCACTCTTCTCCTGTACGCATCTTGGAGCAGCGTCGTGGTTCGCCGCCAAAATCAATTGTTCCTGGTGAGAGTTCCGGCTCATCATCGCCGGCGCGTTCCCGTCTGCGGGAGCGGGTGCTGATTCCAATCCTTGTAGATAAGGTACTTCGCGGCTTTCTTGCCAAGTGCTTCGAAACACTGTGGGCAGAAGGGCCCCATCCAGATGAAGTCGCCCGCACTGACCGGATAACACTGCTCACCGATGCAATAGATACCGCCGCCCTCAAGCATCAGGAGACCGTGCTCCATCCCGTGGATCTAGACCATCGGAAGCGTGGCTCCAGGCTGGTAGGTCATCGTATTCACGGCGAAGTTGAAGTTCGCGTCGCCGGGCAGCGTGCGGACCTGGATATCCGGATCCCCGAGAAGCGGGACAGGCGAAACTGCGTCTTCATGCGAGATCAGGAGACCAGGCGCCGAAGCATCGGAAAGTACCTTCGCGTCTCGCTCAATCACAACTACCCGGGCCGTCTTCAACGCAGAAAGATGGTGCGCAAGCAACGCAGGCAAATAAGCATAGGAACCCGCAACCAGCGCTTCGGCACGCCCGTCTCCTTGCATCGTCACCTCGCCCTCAAGGACATAAACAAAGTGTTGGAGATCGTTTGATTGGAGCGACCCATTCGGTTCGAACTCCACCGTGTAGAGCGTGAACTCCGCTCCCGCCGGAGGTCCGATGTGGACGATCGCCGCAGCGTTCGCGAGCCCCGGCAGCGGTATTCGGACGAAGATGTCTGGCGTTTGCAAGATGTGATCGCGCTGACTTGCGCTGCGCGTGTGGCCGAGATTATGCATTGGTCAGGGCTTTATCATGGCTCACCATCCGCAGAAACTCCAGAACTGTCTGAAGAGCCGCTTCGATATCTTCAGCCAGAACCGCTTCCTCAGGATGGTGGCTCAGGCCGCCCGGACTCGGAAGGAAGAGCATGACCGAGGGCAGTTGTGGAGCGAGGATCATCGCGTCGTGTCCGGCCCCGCTCGGCATCACGCGGGGCACATGGCCAGCGCTCGTGACAGCGTTCTGGAGCAGCCGCACGAGATCAGCGTTCATCTGCACCGCTGGTTGCTCGAGCAGCGTCTCGTGCGTAAGCAGCACCTGCCGCGCATGGGCTGCGGCGTCTGCGTTCGCGATGAGATCCACAACCGCCTCTGCGCGTTTCGCGTCATCCGGATGACGCACGTCGAGCGTCGCCCGCACCAGGCTGGAGATTACGTTGGAGGCGCCTGGATCGGCTTCAAGGCGGCCAACCGTGGCGACTAGACCAGGTACCTGGCGGCCCATCGTCTCGACCGCGACGATCCATTCGGCGGCCGCGGCAAGGGCATCGCGCCGCAGAGGCATGGGCGTGGTGCCGGCGTGATTAGCCTGTCCCTGGAACGTGAAGAGCAGACGCGATTGCCCGACGATCGTCTCGACGACGCCCAACGTTGAGGCAGCGCGCCTTTGCTGAGCAGCCAAGCCTCTCGCGGAGTTTTCGAACGATCCGTGGCCCACTCGCCGGGCGATTTGTTCTACATGCTCCAGCACCGGTCCCTGCTCTATGTGGAGTTCTAGATAGGCGGCAGCATTCGCGGAAAGCTTCGCGTCGGAGATCCGCACGGGGTCGAGGCCGAAGTTGCGGATCGCGTCCGCCACGGTGATCCCCTCTGCGTCTGTCAGCGCGAGGTCTGCCGCATCGAGCCGGCCGATCACCGCGAGGCTGCCTAGAAAGGGCCTTCGGAATCGCACTCCTTCCTCCTCAGAGAAGCCAATCACCTCGAGCGAGATAGGGAGCGAATTCTCCAATGCCTCAACCACCGCGACCGCCATCACCACGCCAAGGACTCCGTCGAATGCGCCCGCATTCGGCACGCTGTCCAGGTGTGAGCCGAGGATGATCCGGCGCGCCGGCTCGCGCGAAGCGGGATAAACTCCGCGGAAATTGCCGGCGGCGTCAACGTTGGTGCTCATGCCTGCTGCTTCCATCCATCCGCGGAGAAGACGGTGAACTCCATGCATGGGCGGCGAGAGGAAGGTCCGCGTAATCTGACCCGCAGTCTCGGTGTGCTTCGCAATCTCGTGGCAGCGCGCAAGGATCCGTGCAGCGCGGGCTGTCTCACGAGGCGGGCCCGGGGCGGAAGTTGGAGCAGAAGTGCCGGTCACCGTCATTCGTAAGTCTGTCTCCGTTTTTTAGCGAGGCCTTCGACGGACGCTTGCTTGGATGGTGCCGTGGGGCTCGTCGGTAGGAAGAAAGATCTCGTTTGGATTCTCCTGGCCGAAGCGAGAGAGGTCGACCAGGAGGCAGTGCTTGTTCGGCATCCGCAGGTCGATCCCGTCGATCGCGGGGACCGCTTCGAGCGCCGCCTCAGCCATGGCATATAGAGTGTGCTGCACAGATTTGCTATGGTGATGCGCAAAGGTCTGGAGCAGGGTCGCGCGGATGTTCGTACGCAGTTGCGCGAAATCGGTCGTCCCATCGGGTGCGCTGTAATGCCAGCTCGCCTTAACAGCCGTGCCGAGCACGCGGTCGGAGGCTTCCTTCAGCGTTGTGAGGGAATCTTTGAGATAACCCTCGAAGGCCGAGTCCGATGTCTTCAGGATCAGCAAATAGTTCAGGCCCGAGGTGACGCGAAAGGGCGGGTACTCGCCTTCGCTCTGCGCTGCCGTTCGGGCAAGCTCGACCACCGTGGTCTGGATCTCGTTGCTGCCATGAATGAAGGTGGTCGGGTGAGGTTTACCATCGACACTCAGTCGCTTCCACATCGAACTCTCGATCGCAATCTCGGCCGATTGCACCTGCGGATTGCGCGCGAGAAAGAAGTCGGCGAGCTCCATCGCGAACTGCTCCATCGTCGTGGCCTTACTTTCGCGCGCACGTGAGTACACGGTATTTTTCATAGTGTCCGTGGGCAGCACCTTGCTGTTATCCCCTTCAAGATGAGCCGCGTCAAAGTCTCCCGTCAGCAGGATCTGGACGCTCCACTCGTACAGATCGTGATGCCCGGGATGACGTACCACCTTCATCAAGCGAATGCGGGACTTGCCGTAACGATTGCTGACGAGTTCGATCGCAGAGCTCTTATCCAAAGTCAAATCAGCTTCCTCGGTAGGTGGTGTAGCTGTTAGCTGTGAGCAGGAGGGGGATGTGATAGTGAAGCTGTCCAGCGACAACGTCGAACACTATCTCCACGCACGGATACAGACCCTGGACAGCAATGCTTTCGTAGTATTCGCCGGTCCCAAAGCGTATGCGGTAGACGCCGGGTGAGAGGTCCCCGGGGGTAATGTCGGTTTGTGCCGGCAGAAGATTTGGACAGCGCCCGTCCGCGTTTGTAACCGCTTTGCTGAGAGGGGCCCAATCACCAGCGTCAAACTTTGACAGTGACACGGGCACACCAGCAGCGGGCCTGCCCAGAGCGACATCGAGAATGTGGGTTGAGATCGGCATCGTCTATGTTCCCGCGAGCCATTGCCTGAGGCGAAGGTCGGTAATCTGCGACTGCTGCTGTGCGGCCTCAACTAACTCAGTCCGTAGTGAATTCAGCAGCCGATGTTCGAGCTCGGCGACTACCTCGCTTGAGGAGCGCCCCCGCGCGCGAAGGATGAAGATGCGGCCGAAGCGCTGCTCGTAGCGTGCATTGCCGTCACGAAGCGCCTTCCTTTCACTTTCTTCGCTGTCCATGGCTGTGCTCTGCTCGGCCGTCGACCACGCCAGCGCGCCAGCGGTGGCGGTGCCCTGTGGCTTGCTCTCACCGATGCGGGGATGGCTTTCGAACGCCTCCTGCCAGTCAGCTTCGGAGAGGCGAGACCAGGCAATCGCAGAGGCGGTCAGCAGCGTCTGTTCTTCGACGAGCGGACGCTCGGCTGCAAGCGCCTCTGCCCACGCCATAGACCCGCAGCAGGGCAGAATGGTCATGGCGGCGGCACGCGGGTCGAGAGCGTTCCAGTCTCTTAGCACTGAGTTCACAATCATAGTGGGTGCCGCGCTACTGATTGATCAGCCTCGCGTTTTCTCGCCTCGCCTTTCCCATCTTCCATGGCGTGATCTCCTTTCCCCGCGGCGTCACCTCAAAGCTGCCATTCCAGACGGACTCGCCGCGAAGGTAGGTCGCTGCGACCCTACCGGTGACGGTCTCTCCAAGATATGGCGAAATCGGATGCCGATAGTGAAGCTGGTCAGCGCTGAGCGTGAAGGCGGCCTCCGTATTGAAGACGATGAAGTTGGCGTCACGGCCCGGGAGGAGGGCGCCGGCACACTCGCCCATGCCGGCCAGCGCTGCCGGCGCGGCGCTCATCCAGCGCACCAGATCGTCGAGAGTATGGCCGCGGCGGCGACTCTCCGTGTGCACGATTGAGAGCGCGACGGAAAGACTTGCGATGCCTCCCCACGCCTGGTCGAA
>JAABUV010005716.1_pt1 | contig 13996 bp, 17 predicted proteins | sample 5559971 | NCBI WGS metagenome assembly JAABUV01 (sample SAMN10711881, study PRJNA513362) | rock metagenome | isolation source: Antarctica rocks | place: Antarctica: Victoria Land, Knobhead nord | collected 2015-12-19
GCGTGCGGCGCGCCGCCGCGGCCGCTCGCGGCGCTCGCGTCCGCGTCGGTGACCAACAACGCGGCGCCGACGGTGACGCTGCGCTTCCCGGCGCCGTACGCGGCTGACGCGTGCGCGCCCGGGTGCCTGCTGGCGGCGGTCGGCCCGGGCGCGCTGGTGCCGGGCACGTGGGCGGCCGCCGCCGGCGACGCGTACACCTTCACGCTGCAGGCGCGCGCCGCGCGCGGCTGCGGCCCGGCGCTTGGCCGGACGCAGGCGCCCGCACATGCGAGCCCCCCAAGTTGCATGCCAGGCCAGCGCTCACATGCACGTGTACGCGGCGGCAGCCTGGCGCGCCGCCAGGGCCCGGCGGACCTGCGCGGGGGCCTGCGGGATTCGCCCACCAATGCATGCGTTCGGGTTACGGTAGGCCTTACCCTACCTCTGAACCGGCGCGGCGCGGCGGCAGTTCGGCGCGCCGCCGGGGCCGGTGGACCTGTACGAGGACCTGGGCTGCGGCGCGGCGGGCACGCTGTGGCCGCGCGCGGGCGCCCCCGGGCCCACCTGGCAGTACCTGGGCACGCTCACGCTGGACGCCGCCCCGCCCAGCCTGGACGTCAGCATCGTCGCGCAGGTCCAGGGCGACGCGCCGCCGCTGCCGGGGCCGCCTGCAGGTCCCGTGCCCCTGCCACTTGAGACTGCTAAATACGCACGGGGCGGCCCTCCTCCGTCCAAAAGTGGGCCTGCGCCCGACGCTAGCGCGTCGGGCCTGGCCAGTGAGCGCCGCTGTGCGGGTCTGGGGCGCCGCGCCGTTACACCTCAGGGCGCCCGCAGACGTGCCCTGCAGGCTGTGCGCCTAGGATGGACAATGCGCAGGGCGCCCACGGTCCCCACAGACAGCTTCTCCCGCTCGCCGCGCCTGTGCAAGCTTGCAGAATAGGGGGCGGAGGGCTCCTGGAATGCCTGAACAAACGCCCACGCCCTGCTGGGACTGCTGTGCTTAGCTGGGACAAGCCATGCTCGCGCCAGCTCTCACGGCGCATGAGGCGGAGGAGGCGGGCGGGGCGCAGGTGGGCCGGCTCGCAGGCGGCGGCTGCAGGCGGCCGCGCCGGCCCCGGCGGGCCTGCACACGTACGTGCTCCTCGCCCTCCAGTTCAGCAAGCCCGGTGCGGCCCCCCTGCCGCCTGCTTGACCCCGTGCTTGCACCCAGGCTGCAGCGTGGGTCCAGCTGTGGCGCCCGGCGCATGACACGCGCATGCAGCTTGGTCACTGGCGCAGAGCTGCAGCCGTGGTGCGAGCACGAGCGGGTGTGTGTCCTGGCTGATGCGCCCAGCGTGCTGCCTGGCGTGCATTTTGTATGCGCGCTGCTCGGGCACTGGGAGGTCCTGGGGAGGGTGCAATGCAAACGGGCGCGCCTCACTGCTCACCGCGCGGCTGCAGTGAGCGGCATGGACGCGGGCAGCGTGCACATTGACAACGGCACGGTGCGTCCGTGCACACCCCCACGCTCGCTCCAAGCCGTGCAACGGTACGGCACATGTTGTGAACACAGCATGGCTCCACGCCCGCATGCATGTCAGCCGTTGATGACAGATTGTTGCTCATCGCAGCCATGCATAGTGCTTTGAGTCCTGCCTAGCCCTGAGGCAATGCGTATTGGGGATGTGAGGATCAGGTGCAGGGACCCTGCCCTACTCCACCCTACCTTGTGCTGCATCACGCAGGTGTGCAGTATCACCAACACCTCGTCCACACGCTACCTGGTCTGGGCGGAGGTAGACGCTGGCGCAAACGGCCTCGGCATTGGCATTGACACAGGTCTGTGCTCCTCCCCAGGCCATTGCGATCGCACGCCGGCTAGGGGCACAAGGATCCTTTGAGATTGAGGCACGAGTATCTGCATGGCTGCGTCCTGTGCGCGCATACGTGTGTGGCTACTTGGTGCTGCGCCTCTACGTCGACGCAAACCGCAGGCGGAGCAGCGTGATGTTGCTGTCTGTGAGCGCACGAGGCAAGCATGTGCATGCAAGAACCGCCTGCACGGGAATGACCGCCATCACGCACTGCTCTCAAGGCCGCATGGGGGGTGCGCGCAGCAGTGAAGGACGCGGCGGGCAACGCCATGGCGCCCGCCATCACCCCGATACAGGTTGATCAGCTGCAGACCCAGGCGCGCATCACGGCCCCTGCTCTCAACCTTTCACTCTCGGCCAAACATCTTCTCTCATGCCTAGCTTGGCCAGCACGCTCGCTAATGCAGCATCGTCTACAGGCGCGCAAACAGGCGGCTCCAGCTTTGGCCCTCCAGGCGCGCTGCAGCAGCGCAAAGGAACACCGTCATGTGCAAGTGTGGCAGCGGCCAGGGCAGATGAAGCCTCATGCACGCAGTTCACCCGCTCATGGCATGCCCTCACAGCAGGTGCGCACTCAGACACTAAGACGCTGCATGGCAGGCAGCGGAGACGCCGCTGTCGGCTTCCAGCGCGGGCGGCGGCGGGAGCGGCGGCGGCTGGTCGCGGGCCAGCCTGGCCGGCGTGATCGTGGCGGCCGCCGTTGTGGCGCTCTGCCTGCTCGCGGCCGCCGCCCTGGCCCTGCGCAGGCGGCAGGTGCGTGGCGTGGCGAGCGAGGGGCCCTGTGCATCTGGCTGGCCTGCGGCAAATTAACCTCGTGACACATCATCTGACAAGCATCACACCTTACCTACCCAGCCCTTGTAGCTAATACGCACGAGCGCTCATGCTGCCGCAGGTGCAAAAATCTGAGGGCATAACAAGCACATGCCCCATGCATGCATGAGACTCGCGTACGCGCGTTGCCATGGGTTCACGACTTGCCCCATGTGGCGCTCCGCTGCGCCAGTTACCGGAGCCTGGGCGTGATGGTGGCGCGCGGCAGCCGGACACCGGCGCAGCGCAGCGCGCCGACGCGGCCGGCAGAGGCGTAAGGCAGGGAGATGCGCGCCGGGCAGCGCCGAGCGACGCGGCTGCCGCAGAGGCGGGCGGCACCACACTGGAGGCTAGAGCGAGGTGATGTGCTGGCGCATGCTGAGCGAGGAGAGACAGTGGCGCGATGCCAGGACATGCAGGCTTTGTTTACATCCCGCCTCAGAGAGCTCAGAAGGACTATGCTGGGTTGTCCGAGCCAGATGTTGCGCATTTGAATAGCATGCCATCTTGCCTATCCTACCTCGTTCGCAGTTCTAGCAGCGACAGGTAACAAGCAAGCGCACAGGGTTGCTGCGGGCCATGCGCGCCGGCCCGTTGGCTGCCAACGAACACTGTGATGTTCCCTCACGGCCCAGCAGAGGCCAACAGCCCGAGGCTCGCTGGGAAAACAAGACTTGCAGCAACCAGTGCGGAACGCAATAATACTCACCTCCTGCCCTGCAGAGCCCAGGCAGTACCATTCACAACAATCAATAACCATGCAATGCTACCGCTTCATGCATTGTGCTACGCGTCGCCTCAGGCGGGCGATGCCGCTCCCTGCCTAATATTAATTAGTGGACGGCCAATGCAATCCCAGCCCCTCTCCCCCTCTCTCAATCACACAGCATTGCAACAGTGCGACATGACTGCAGATCAGCGCTAGCTGCTCGCCGCCATGAAGCTGTTGTTCTTGATGCCGCTTACAATAAGGTATGCGTTCAAGACGGCGATGAGCACGACCAGCACGACAGCGACCACGCGCGTGGGCAGGCTGATCACGAAGCTGCCCATCTTGGCGCGCGAGCTCGTGAAGTGCACGAGCGGCACCACCGCGAAGCTCAGCGTCAGCGACAGGATGACCTGCGCGCGCAGCCTCAGGGTCGCCCGTGCGCGAGCGCGCAGGAAAGCAGGCGCGAGCGTGCACGCCAACAGTCCTACCCAATAGACAGTCCTCCGCTGGGGTCTACCCCCCATCATGCGGCATGAAGCCCAGCTAACCTGAGTTCAGCTTCAAAGACCGCTACAAAGAGCAGTGCAGTCAGTGAGCAGCCGCCAGAAGGATGCCACACAGGCTCACAGAGCGCCCAAAACAATACCACACTACTTTGCACAGCCTGCCTGAACGCAGCCATGCGTGCCGCAGATGTCGATCAGGATCATAATGGGTTGTTGAGGTCTGCCTCAGCCGTTGCTCTAGGCCCAGGGCGCCCGCCTGGCTCAGTACAAGCAGCCGGCCCGCGCCGGCCGCGCCGTACACGCCCACCACGACCGCCGCCGGCACGATCGCCACCGAGCGCGTGAACATGCGGCGCACCCAAGGCCGCAGCCGGATCTTCAGCATGCCCTCCATCACCACCTGGCGCGCGCGCGCATATCGTCATGCTCCTGCCACGGCCAGCACGCGTCAAGTGCTTACACAGCATCAGGCGTTGGCACAGCCCGGGCGCCCGCCACGACCCGCAGAGCACCCTGCTGCCATGTCCCAAGCGCGCCGCTCGCCAGTTCGGCCAGCACTGAGCGACTCACGGGCTAGCAAGCAGTGCAGGCAGCGCTCTGTCATGCCGCCTCAGCTGGTGCGCGCCGGCAGTGCCCTACCTGACCTCTTCTCCTCTATTGATACTTCAGAATGGAGCGCACCTGGCCGGCCAGCGTGCCGGTGATGGACGAGTTCTGCCCGCACGCCAGCAGCGCGACGCCGAACAGCACGCGCGCGGCGGTGCTGCCGAGCGCCGGCGCGAGCAGCTCGTACGCGTCGGCGAGGCCCGCGATGTCGGGGTTGGCGGACGCGCCGTAGTGGAAGGCCGCGGCGGCCAGGATCAGGATGGCCGCGTTGATGAAGAACGCAAAGATGAGCGACAGGCAGCTGTCCCAGGTGCCGTACTGGCGCGGCCCGGGCGCGCAGGGGCGTCAGCACGGCAGGTGGCGGGCTCGTCGTCTATTGGTGGGTAGAAGGGTAGGTACGCTATGAAGCAGGCGATGGGGCCACAGCGACAGCAAGCACACTACGGTGGCTGCAGCTACTGGCAGAGTCCGGTACCAAGCATTTCCAGGCAGAACGCGCAACCCATGCATACGTGCCTGGGCCCACAACGGTATGACTGGCCCCGCTGGCCCCGCTGGCAAGTCCCATGATCACACGACGGACGCACGCGCCCGGGCGCTCGGTATGAAAGCTGCTCACACGGGTCCTGCCTCGCTGCACAAGCGCGGCATGTACTGGCCCCTGCAGCATGGCGCGGCTTGCGCCTTGCGTGCAGAGCCTGACCAGGCGCGCCCGGCCCAGGGAGCGCCCGAGAGGGGGGCCCACCCGGATGGCCAGGCGCTTGCCCGCGGTGGTGCGCGGGTAGCTGCGCGTCTGGATAAGGCTGGAGTGCAGCAGGATGTTGTGCGGCATCACCGTCGCGCCTGCGCGGCCCAGCCATGCTCAGGCGCCCGCCCGCGGCCCGCTAATGGCCCTGACCACCACAGGCAAATGCAGGACTGCGCCGACTCGGCGCATGCAAAGCGACACGCAGCCTCTGCTCTCCGGCAACGGGTTGGCGCGCATGGCTGGCCGCTGGTGCGCCGCTGGTGCCAGGTGCGAGCATGCATGTGCGGCTGGCACCATGCGCCGCCGCGGAAGTACGCGGAGGCGGAGGCGCCAGCGCTCTCAATGCTGCTGGCGGAGAGCTACGAGAACCTGGACTCGGGTCGACACAGGCGCGCGGGCGCGCACCCACGATGCCGATCGCCACGTACAGCATCCCCGGGTCCCTGATGATGACGGGGTCCGGGATGAGGCCCTTGGCCACCAGCAGCCAGTCCGGCTTGACGACGGCCAGCTCATACCTGTGCCACCCCCGCCACAACTTGGTGAGGCCTCCTGGGAAGCCTGAGCTGACTCGCAAGTGGTCCCACATGGTGACTCGCAAGCGGTCCACGGCACATGCGCTTCAGGTCTGCTGCTGCGCCCTGCCCTGCACAACGCATCGCGGCACGTGCTGCCTCCCGAAGCGCGCGCGCGCACGCTCTGGTGCGATGCAGCAAACCTGGGCAGTGCATGCACACACGTACCTCTGTACCTTGAACATCAGTCATCATACCCCAAGCACGGCATCGCTTGCCTTTCAGCTCAACTGGAAGGAAAGTTCGGCCCACGGGAGTGACGCCAGCGAGCATGGGCGGTTCGCGCGGGCGCGCGGGCGGGGGCCGCACGCAAAGATGCCGGCGATGAGCAGGATCAGGCTGCCGACGAGCAGCTCGAGCACGCGGAAGTTGCGTGTGCCCAGCAGCAGCACGACCAGCACATCCACCGCCGTGATCAGCACGCCCGCCCACAGCGGCACGGCGCCGTTGGAGAGCAGGTAGATCGCGGTCGCGCTGCCGATCACCTCGGCCAGATCGGTCGCCGCGATGGCCACCTCCAGCACGAACCAGAGGCCCAGGTTGACCCACTGCGCGCGGCCGGCCCGCCCCTCCCCGCTCAGCACGGCGATGCGTGCACGGCTCGCCTACTGACCGCCGCAGCCCGCCCGGCGGCCAGCAAGTTCACGTGAAGGGGCGACGCTTGGCGGCGTATGCGCGGGCGGCCGCACTTGGGAGGCGGGGGCTCCCTGCGTGGAGTCTTGGGCAGTATCGAGGGCGGGGCACGGCATGCGCAGCGAGCTGTCTGGGGCGCCAGCACCCGGACAAGGGGTGGACAACCCCCTTGGGCGCCCCAAATGCAACCGCGCGGCACGCCGGGGCGGGGCGCCGCGCAAAGCCGCGCTCGCGCGTGTGCGCGAGGGCGCACCCGCGGGTAGGCGTCGCGGCAGGCCTGCGCCAGGTCACGCTCGGACACGATGCCCAGGCGCAGCGCGAGCGACTGCAGGAACATGGCCAGCACGGACGACAGCAGCACGACCACCAGCAGCGCGTAGACATACTGCGCGCCGCCCTGCAGGTCCGTCGCCCAGTTGCCCGGGTCCTGCGCGCGCGGCGCGCGCGGTATAGGGCGAAGGTCACGGCAGGCCGGCCAAGCTTCGGTGCTGCGCGCCGCCCTTGAGGTTGAATATCCCCTCGCCGAACTCCTGGGCGCGTCGGGCGCTCGCAGCGCGCGGCGCACGAGCTTGGCACTGCGCGCCGCCCTTGAGGTCGCTCGCCCGGTTGCCCGCGTCACGCGCGCGTGCCCCCAGGGCCTTGCTGCGCCTAGAGCTTGGTTCCTAGGGCGTGATTCCTGGCGAGCAAGTCCCTCTTTATGCGTTCACTATCAGCTCTAGCGCGCGTGCCGCCGACATAGCGCGCGTGCCGCCGACACAGGGCCTGACTGTAAGTGTCGTGGTCTTCCATACCCAGGCAGCAGGCGCACCATGTAGCCGACGCTGATCATGCTGCCGATGCCCGCAAACGCGGCCAGCTGCGCGAACCAGGGCCGCGAGGCCGCCGGCACCGCGATCGTGCCGTTGACCTCCGGCAGCGAGCGCACGCCGTCGTTGGCGCGCCAGCCCTTCAGCAGCTCCACCTCCTCGCGCGCGTCCGAGCCGCTGTCGCTGCCGCCGGACGTGGACGCCGGCGCGTCGTCCTCCCGGGACGGCGCGGCTGGCGTGGAGGGCGCAGCGGCGCCGGCGGCCGCCTGCCCCACAAGGCCGGCACAGTCAGGCGTCCGGCCCCTCCTGCACAGCAGTGCCCGGCCCGAGCCCGACCACCACCGCCGCACGTAACGGAAAAGGGCTGAATGGGGCCAAGACGCGGCCACACGCGGCATACGCAGCGCTCTCCACTTTACACGGCCCTGCCACTGTGCATACAGCGGCAATACAGAGGGCGCTGGGCCAGGTACGAGGGTCTCACGGCATCCGCACCGCCTACACCTTTTGCTGGCACATGCAGCAACAGAGAAGGAAAAGAATAGACAAAAGGGGATTGCTAGCATAGAACGCGGCGCACCGGCGCCTCCACGTCGAGGGCGCGCCGACCAACCTCGCCCGCGCGCGGCTCCACCATTGTGAGGGATCTCGCGCTGGCGCGGCAAGGAGCAGGGTGCGCACCAGCGCGCGTGAAGCCTGGTGAGCAGACCTGACCGAGGCGGGAATCAGACAGACTAGCAATTGAGAAGATTAGTAAGGACTACCTGGGCCAGCCTTCCCTGGGCCAATCCCCGGGCCCGTAGGGTGTGTTCAGTTGTTTGCACCGCAAAGCCGCTGTCATTGCGCATCCTTGCTTTGGGCGGATATGGTAAAGCACTGTTTGCATTGTTCTCCGCACTCTTGTTGATGCGGCACACTCAGCATTGCATATTGGCTCAACTTGCCATTTTGCAGCACGACTTGCTTGTGTACTTCGTTTCATACCGGCTACAACACTAGCTCGGGTGGCTTCCTGTAAGAGCAGGTAGAGCGTGCCTTCCAGCAGCAGGCTCTACCTGCGCAGGCATGCTCCTCAGACGCATGAGGAGCATGCATGCTGTGCGCAGCATGCTCCTCAGCGGCAGGCTCTACCGCTGAAAGGCAGGTTCTACCTGCTCGTCCAGTCGAAGCCACTCAAGCAAGTGTCACAGCTGGCATAAACTGCAGTACACCCGCAAACCGTGCTGCAAAAAGATAAAATGAGCCCTGGTATGATGCTGATTGCCCATGAGTAGGAGCGCGGTGAAAAGAGCTTATAGTGTCCGACCATACTCTCCTGCTGCAAAGTATTCATGCGCAAACACCACAGTCTGACGCGCCAAAAGCGCCGCACCGATATACCGGTTGAAGGAAAGGGGTGAACATGCACATGCACCTGCTGACTAAAAGCGTTGTGTACTTTAGCATGCATTCCTATATGGTACAGGCTGCAAGCAGGTCTCAAAGCAGAAAGTCAAAGCACTCTGCCAGTGCTCGCTTGCCGTCAGGTATGGGCGCCACAAAGTGCGCGGGCACCACGGTGTCAAACTCCATCTCCAGCATGCGCTGCACCCACGCTCGCGCCCTCTGCCGCACCCAAGGACGCAACGTCAGCATCCCGCAGCAAGGTCACACGCTGATATCCTCAGCCTGGTTTGACACCAGGTACCTGCTGCGCCTCTGCCTTTGCAGCCCCTCACCAGTCAGGACAACGGCGCATGCTGCTCAAGGGCGCATGACAGCCCTTGGCCCGGAGCCAGGCGCGCCTTGCGGTACACCATGAACACGATGCGGAAGGGGCAGCCCAGGCGGCCCCAGACGCCCAGCGCGCGCGCGTTGCCGCGGTCAAAGCCCGGCGCGCCGGTCGTGTCGTCCATCTTGAACGCCGCATCCGAGAGCAGCAGCGCGCGCGGGCCGCGCAGCGCGAACGCCGCCTCGATCAGCGTGGAGCTGCGGAACAGCGCGATGTCGACCTCGCCGCCCCACTCGGCCGGCGCCTCCGCGCCTGCGCAGGCGGGCGCGGGCTCCGATCAGCGCGGCGCAGCGGACCAGCGCGGGCTCTGCCTCGTCGCGCCGCTCGGCGGGCGCCACCGCATTGCGCCGATCGGCGGGCGCCTCTGCGCCTAGCAGGCGGCTCGCGGTGCCAGCACTTGACCTAAACCATCGCATGAGATCAAGCTCCAGGTAGCTTTCTTGCCAGCAAATGCGCTGTGCAGGGCTACCCTGTCCCACGCGCTTCCATGTGGCCTATGGTGTGCCCAAAGTGGGGCGAGCGGGGAGCAGGCGCTGCTAGGAGCGTCTTCCCGGGGGGGGGGCGGTACCAAACTCCCGCCATGCAGCCCTGTCGTCACGCAGCTTCCGCAGGCCGAAGAGCATTGGCAGTGGCAACGCGCGGTCCTTCAGGAAGCCTGCGGGGGCAAGTGGCGAAGGCTAAAGCACGGCAGGTTGCAACTCACAGCACAAGACGACCAGGCACAGCATGCATGCTCCCTTCTCTGCCATCTCTTCACGCAAGAGCTGTGTGGCTGCATTTGAATCACCACAAAAATCCCCACCTCCATTTCTTCCTCCGTTCCCCTGTATTGCGTGTGGCCGGGGAAGGGGAACGGACCTGGGGGCACCCAGAGTTGGGCATCAGCGGCTGCAGCTCTCATGCAGTCGATCGCATGTACAGAGTGCTCGGGCGAGTTGTTCGGACAGATCTGCCGCTCGAAGGCTCACAGTGACGCGTATGTGTGTGCAGGGGCGGGCTCAATACCGTGCGCCGCTGGACGATACTCTCACAAACAACGCTGCCTTCTAGTGTCAGGTGCGGGTTCCGCTGGCAGTCCGGGTCAGCACGCTGCTGCCTGGGGCCTACCACGTGTGCGATGCGCCCACCGAGAGTCGACAGCTGACCCAGCAGTTCGCCGGTGGGCGCGAGGGGGTTGTGCACCTGCAGCGCAACCGCACAGGCGCTCGGCGCGGTGGTGCGGCACGTTCCAGTCCAGGAGCACGTCCAAGGGCCACAGAGCGGGGCAGCTAGGCAGGAGTGCTGCCAAGCGCACCCACAGGTCGCCGCAGCGCATGCGCAGCACGGTCATCCGGTTGTCGGCGCTGGTCGGGCTGCCCGGCAGCGGGAAGAAGGGCTGTGTGAAGATGTGCAGGTCCTCCCCCAGCTGCTCGACGACGGTGGGGCGCTCAAAGCGCGGCGGCAGCGGCGACTTGTATGTGCGCCAGGGACGCGACGTGTCAAGCTGCTGCGGCGCGGCGGCACGCTCTGTCCGGGGAGGCGCTGCTGCATGCCCTGCACAGGAGGCGGACCACTCAGTCGCACAGCACAAGGCAGCAAGAGACACTGAAGGGGCATGCACACAGCAACATCAGCGCGCCTGTGTCGGTGCTGGCTGTTGCGCGGGCCAGCTGTTGCCTGCGTCTGCTGCAGAGGTGGGAGGGCCGTGGGGCATGTGCAAAGTTCTTCACCCTCGAGTGCGGGCCTGCCAGGCCAGCAGCATACTGCTCGCGGGCCAGCAGCATGCTGCTACCCATCAGCAAGCTCCACACTCCCGCTCTGGACGGCTGCAGGCAATAGGTGCGCTCCACTTGGTATCTATGTGGAACTCCTGAGCTGCTCAACTCACAAGGTGCCGCAGACTCTGGATTTAAGCAAGCTGAGTAGCTCCGACCTGAGTAGCAGTTCCGACCTAGCCCTCATCCCCGATCGGCTTCACAGTGCCGTTTGATTTTTTTCTCGAGACAAGCGAGCTGGCCTGCTCCCCTGTCATAGAGGAAGAGCGCTTGGCATACCTGCCCAGCTGCCCGGTTGCCCTGCAAGTCCTGCTGCCTGCACAAGTGCGCGAGAGTCTCCCCATGGTCACCGCCAGCCGCAGGCGCCCAGGACAGGCATAGCATGGCCGACGAGAAGGCCAACGTGCCTGGGCTGGAAAAGATCGCTGGCGTCCAGGACATCCTGGACCAAAACAAGTGCGCGACGCAGCTTTGCGGTCCATTTGCCTGGCACGGCTGTGACCAACGCGGTCTGACGACTGGTGAGCGAGCAGGGTGCTGATAAACGAGATTAACAGCAACCATGAGGCGCGCACGCCAGAGGCGCTCGCGCGCAACGTGGTGCTCATCCAAGAGCTCGACAGCAACGTTGCAAAGGTGTGGAGGAAGCTCTTGTTGCCGTGTTTTTTGTTTCTTGCTGCTGATGGCCTGTGTCGTGTGATGCCGCGCACAGGAGTGAACTGCATGCGTCACAACTTCGACATGCGTCACATCTGCGCCTGCACGCAGGTGCTAGAGATGTACAAGGCGCTGACCGACTCACTGACCGAGCTCGGTGAGGAGGAGTTGAAAACAGAGGACAACGCTGAGGCTGGAGCCATGCAGTAGCGCAGCCGTGCGTCGCAGTGAGGGACACCTACTGACGTGCGGCTCGCCCGGGCGGCGGGCTGGCAGCGAAGGCGCCGCCACCGCAGACCGCGCAGACAGGCGGGTAGGGCTCTCAGCTGGTGTGGAGGATCAGGGTGGGTCAGCCAGCTAGTGAGCCCGTGCCCACGCCCGCTGCCGCGCCTGCAGCCGCGCTGCGCGCACTGACGGCGCTGTCTGACGCGGTGCTGCGGACGTGGGCACGGCGTTCTTTGCAGAGGACGCCTGGGGCTGGATATGGGGCCATGCCTGGTACTGTGACAAGAGGTTCGTCCAGGCTAGGATCTGCGTGCGCTCTGCAGGCGCAGCCCAGCCGTGTCACTGAGCGAGGCGCACACCTTTTTCATTGCGGCGTTGCTGCACTGCGGGGCAGCTCTGCGCTTCCTTGCGCTTTTTTGGTTTGCTTTGAGCCTTGCTTGCTTGCTCTTTGCAGCTGTTTTCACTTTCGCTTTGGTTTGAGCTTGTGCGTGCCATAGCATATATCACCACAATATGGGAAGCACAGCATGTGTGTTCCACACTGAACTTTCAGTGTGTGACACGCGGGCTTGTGGGAGTTGCCCTGTGGTCCTGAGCGTGTGAGGCGCTGTTCAGGTGGGAGTTGCCCTGTGGTCCTGAGCGTGTGAGGCGCTGTTCAGAACGATGTACTCCGGTCTCCTGCTCACGCTGGTTGAACAAATAAACACGACGCTCCAGCAAGGAAGAGCTTACAGCAAGTTCTCCCATGTACACACTGCCTGAGGGGTGGGCATTTGCACAAGGCCACCCTAGGGCAGGCCTGCCACATAATAGCCGTTTAGAGATTCAACATGTGTCTCAGCTTGAGACACTCTGCTGAATTGCTGCGCGCACATTGCACTTTGCCAGCCTTCGGTGGCAGTCTCGCTGCTGTTTCTGGCTGTTTCTCATAAGCTGTGCGTCAAGTTCAAGCTGTTTGCGGCACGTTTCGGTGTCCACCGCGGCTCCCAGCTCGTCCACATCCTCCTTCGAGCGTTGCACAGCATGCGGGTGTGACATCCTGCGAGGCGTCGCAATGGCTGCCGCGGGGCGCCCTGCATTGGCAGCGCTGCAGGAAAAGGTGGGCCTCCCCAGCGGCCCCAGCCACAGGAGGCGCTCAGGAGGCATGCTTGCACTGCAATGCACCACCACCGCCGTGCTGGGGAGCGGCAGGTGGCCGCGCACAGGGCGCGGCTGGCAGCGGATGTCTGGGATGCGGCCGCATGGCAGGCGCTCGCGGCGGACGTCAGCGCCGCGGTCGGCCCCGGCCGGCCGCCGCCCGACGTGCTGGCGCTGTACCGGTCGGTGATGGAGCAGCTGCTGGCCCAGTTCCCCACCGCGGTGCGCCCCAGCGTGCCCGCTTGGCCAGGACGCCGCCGGTGCAGCTCCCTGTGCGGCCCCTAGACACGCGGGCCCCCAGACACCCAAGCGGCGAGCGCAGACGGCTGTGCTGCAGTGCGCCGCGGCCGGCCGCGGCCCTGCGCGTGAGCCCGCGTGTGGTGACCGCTCGCCCGCTGCCTGCTGAGACCGGCTCCTGGACGCTCCACAGCCAGGCTCCCTGCGGCTGCCTATACCTCGCCCCGCCCTCCCCCTGCACCAGAGGGCAGCAGCTGCCGGCTCAGCGGCCCCCTGCGGCGCGGCGCCCACCAAACACGCGAGGCCGCGAGGGCTTCGTGCTCAGCGGTGCGGCTGCGGAGCGGCGTCCCGCCCCCCACCTGTTCTGCAGGGGCGGCTGGGTAGGGTAGGGACCAAGCCTTACCCTATACCCTATACCGAGCAGCGCCGAGCCGCGCCGCTCCGCGGCCGCGCGGCAGGCGGCGTACTGGCAGCAGTACGCGGAGGCGGAGCTGGCGGCGGGCAACCCAGACGCGGCCAAGGGCATCTTCAGCCGCTGCCTGCTGCACAACCTGCGCGTGGACCTCTGGCGCGTCTACCTGCGCTTCATCAAGCAGGCGCGCCCCCCCGTGCGCCCGGCGGCCTCCCCGCACGCTCAGCGGCCGCCCCGCGGCCCGACCCTTCATGCCCGGTCCCAGCCGGTGGCGCAGGAGCCTGCAGCCCCCGCTCGGCAACCAGTAGATGCAGCCCAGCCTGTAGCACATGTAGCACACACAGACGGGCAGGCAGGCTTTTACGCCGCGGTCCCGGCCGGCGGTCGGAGGCGCCCGCATGCTTCCCTGGCAAGCCGGCGGCCCTTCGGCGGCGCGGCGCATGCGGCCGAGCGGGCGCGCGCGCCCCGGGGGCCAGGTGAACGGCTCACGCGGCGGCGAGGGCGTTGTGGAGGTGCGGCGCGCGTACGAGTACACCCTGGACCGCGTCGGCACCGACATCGGTGCGCCCGCC
>JAABUV010005717.1_pt1 | contig 13987 bp, 21 predicted proteins | sample 5559971 | NCBI WGS metagenome assembly JAABUV01 (sample SAMN10711881, study PRJNA513362) | rock metagenome | isolation source: Antarctica rocks | place: Antarctica: Victoria Land, Knobhead nord | collected 2015-12-19
ACGCATGCGGTGGAGAAGCATGAGTGCCGCACCTGCCGGCGGCGCTTTGCCAGCCACGCTGAGCAGGAAGGCTTTCTGGCGCTGCAGGCAGGCCCCATGAATTGGCCTCAAACATGCCCAGCATGTTTACATGCCAAATGGCGTCTGTGGAGACCCCTGTGCATCAGCGTGCTGTCAAGCGAGCATCAAGCTCACTGCTGGAGTACGGATAAGTTTGGCATGGTGCCAACCTATGTCAAGCCATGTGCAGTGGCCTGGATGGTTAGACCCTGGTCCACCCCCCCTCTTTGCTCAGCCTGGAGCGTGTGAGCTGCTTGGCGAAGTGTACTGCCCAAGCGCAGCTCCTCACCACGGCTGAGCAGACGCAAATAGGAACGCCATGCCGGGCATGCAGGCTGGGCGTTGCCGGGAGTAAGGGATGAGCGCGAGCACTTTGCCTATGGCGTCTGTTTACCAAATGTCATGCAGGTGACTCTTGTCTTAGCGCATTGCAATGCGGATGGCGGCCTCTGCGGGCATGCGAGCCCGTGCGCAACTGTGCACGAGGCAATGTCCATGCCCGCCTGCGGGTCGCACCTGAGCGTGGACATGGGCTGATTGACTGGCGCATGGCCACGCCGCGTGCATCAGCGCCGCGCTCTCTCTACGTTCACGCCGCACAGGCGCTGCGCCAGCGAGCGCTGATCGCGCGCGCCACCCGGCGCTTCAACGCGTGCGCGGCCGCGCAGGACGAGCTGGCCGCATCCGTGCCGGAGCACGAGGCGCGGCTGAGCGGCGAGCTGGCGCTGGCCGAGCGGCACGTGGCCGCGCTGCGTGCGCTGGTGCCGCTGCGGGCGCGCTGCCTGGCGCTGCGGTCGGACGACCTGCCGGCCGCGGAGGCGCGCGGCGCGGCGCTGCAGGCGGAGGCCGACGCGCTGGGCGCGGGCGCGGCCGAGGCGCGCGACAGCGCCGGCCGCGCCGACCGCGACCTGGTGGTGCGCGCAGCATGTTCGCCCTGCTGTACGATCAGAGTCTGTCAAACTCTTGATGAAACACAGTGAAACTTTGATATGCGTGCCTGTCTCAGCCCAGCAAAGTGCAGCTGAGGCTGGTCCCGCGCCTGTGCTGCCCGGGGCAGGAGGCGCAGCAGCTGCTGGCAGACGTCGCCTGGCCGGTGGACCGCCTGACGGCGGAGGTCGCGGACCTGCGCCGGCACGCCGAGGCGGACGGCGCGGCGGTGGCGGCCGGGGGCGGGCGCGACGTCGGCGACGTGGACGCCGAGCTGGAGGACCTGGAGGTCTCGCGCGCCACGCACGAGCGCGCCAAAGATGAAGCCGTCCGGCGCCGCGCGCGGCTGAGGTGCACCGCGTACCCCTACCTGTATACCCACATGCTCTGAATCCTCGTTGCCTCCTCACGCAGCATGCCGCAGTGCGTTCGCGACGCCTGCAAGGCCGGCAGGGCGGCGCCTGGCACGAGCGCGCGGCGCGCCCCGCGGCAGGGACGAAGTGGCGGCGGCGATGGCGGAGGTGCATGCGGCGCGCGAGGCGGCCACCACGCTGACCGCCAAGGCGGAGCGGCGCGCCGCGCTGCAGCGCGACGTGGCGGAGCTGGCGGCGCAGAACGCGACGCTGTCCGGCCAGGTCGCGCGCCAGAAGGAGACCGCGGCGCCCTTCGAGCAGGACAGGCAGCGCATCATGCGGTGCGGGCCTGGCGCGGGCAGCTCGCGTGCGGCGGCGCCCGCAGCGCTTTGTGCAGCTGTCGTGCACCGACGCGCTGCTTGCTCACCACCATTACCCCGCTCGGCGCAGCTCACAGGACAGCGCCATGCGGTGCAGAGTGGCGGCAGCGCTGCTGTTCGTGCTTCCCCGCACTGACGATACCCCTGCCGCTCAATAGCAGCCCGATATCGACACCTCCTCCTGTGACGCGCACGCCCCCACCCGCGCGCCAGCGAGCGCGAGGCGGCGCGCGGCGCCGCGCGCGCGGCCGAGAAGGCCGCGGAGGACGAGCTGCGCGCCGCGCACGGCCAGGCGGCGGAGCTGCGCAGCAAGAGCCGGCCGGTGGAGGACTACCTGGCGGCCGATCGCGGCGCCGCGCTCGCCGCCGCCGGCGAGACGCTGGCGGCCACGCGGCGGCGCCTGCAGGCCGCGGAGGGCACGCAGCAGGCGCGTGCACGGCGTCGCTGGCACACGCTCACTGTCTCTTGGTGTTTTCATTGACCACGCTGTTTGATGTTGGAGGTGTTTTCAGAGCTGCTGGGAGTGCATGCGCAGCTGAGGCCCGGCGCGGAGCAGCTCGCGCGCAGCTGGGCGCCGCGGCGCGCGTCCCGGAACGCCAGCAAAAGCCGCGCCAGTGGCGTGGCGCCGCGCGCGAGCGGCCCGCGTGCGCGCGCAGGCGCGCGCCGAGGCGGTGAAGGCCAAGGCGGAGGAGGTACAGGAGTCGGACAAGGCGCGGCGCCAGATGCAGGACAGCCTGCAGCTCCTGCGCTCCCTGGACATGGAAAAGACGCTGGAGGCCGAGATGGAGGCGGTGCGTGCGGCGCTGGGCTGCGCCCGGCCGGCCAAGCGTCAGTGAGTGTTTCAGTGGGCCTGGCTGTTGGAGCACATGCGCCCGTGCAAGGCTTGCCTGTCGCGTGGCAGGCGCCTGGCGCTGTTGCGCGGCCGCGCGCGGCGCCCAGAGCGCGCTCTGTGGGTGTGCAGCATGTGAGCGCCTGCTGAGCCCTGTGCATATGTTCCTGACGGCCCGCCATGGCGCCCATGGCGCAGGTGACCAGGGCGCGCGCGGAGACCGGGGACGAGCACGCGCTGCGCGCCGGCCTCGCCGCGGTCACCGGCGACATTGTCAAGCTGCGCACGAAGCAGGTGCCGCTTCCGCTTGTGGGGCGCCAGCATGCCGCCCCCGCGACGGGCCGCAGCGCATGCCCTGCTGCGCGGCGGCCGCGCTCCCCGCAAGGCATGCAGGGAGGGATCTCACTTTGCCGTGCTATGTTGCTGCAATTATTGCTGCAGCTCTGGAGCACATAGGTCAGAGGAGGCCGCTGACGTGCGCCGTGGGGCGTGCGCCAGGACATGGCGCGCGGCAGCCTGGAGACGGTCGCGGAGGCCGCGCGGCGCGCGCAGCTGGAGCTGGCGGACGCGCAGTACGCGGACATCGACGGGCGCTGGCGCGCGCTGACCATCGAGGTAGAGACCACGCGCATGGCCGCCAACGACCTGGAGAAGTACCACAAGGCGCGCGCATGCGCAGCGCGGGATGCGCACAGCGCAGGCTCCTCTGCTGCATGCAAGCGACTGCTCCTTGATGGCCGTAGATGTGACGTAGCGGGTGGTTTGGCGAGCTGCGCGAGCGGGGCATGTCTCCTGCCACCCGCCCTTGTGCACTGCGCGAAGGATAAGAGCTGGCGTGGCTGCAGAGCTGCTTGGTATGCACGACACTAGCCACTGTGGGCGCACACGTGAGCCAACCTCACATCTATGGCCGACACTGCGTAACGCCGTCCGGGCGTCAAGGACCGCGGCCGTCGACAGCCACTGGGCAGCGCAGGCGCTGGAGAAGGCGCTGCTGGCGTTCCACACCACCAAGATGGCCGATATCAACAAGATCATCAAGGAGATGTGGCAGAAGACGTACCGCAACCAGGACATCGACCATATCCAGGCGCGCGTGCTTGCCCCGAGTGCGCAGCTGCGCCGCTGCACGCGCGCGCCCGAGGCATGCCGAGCATCAGGTCCCAGGGGCGTTGAATTTTGCAGGCAAGGCACCCGGGGTGCAAAGGCGGGTCTGCTGGTCAGGGCGGGTGCAACGATGGATGTGAGAAGAGGCTCCCGACACGGCGAGAGCACCTTGGTACTGCTGCTGATGTGCGGAGCGGCACACGCCTTACGGGCGCGCTGAGACCGCGGGCGCGCCGCCGCGGCAGGTGAAGGCGGACGCCGACTCGGGCGCGGCGCGCTCGTACAACTACCGCGTCGTCATGCTGGCCGGCGGGGCCGAGCTGGACATGCGCGGCCGCTGCTCCGCGGGGCAGAAGGCGCGCGCCGGCTGCGCCGGGCCAAGCCCTGAAAGGGGTTTTCGCACAACCAGTACCTCCTGTATGCTCTGCCCACAGAGGCCGGCCAGGGCGTGTGCAGCGAATGCTCGCTGAGGAGCGGGCTTGCGTTGTCTGGGGAGTGCCCGTCTGGGCGGGCCAGCGCCCTCTTCCCTGTGCGCCGCGGCCTCAGCCGGTCAGAGACCCCGCACATGCCGCATTAGAGCGCCGCCATGCGCCAAGGTCAGTGCACACCGGCCCGGGGCGCAGGTGCTGGCGTGCCTGATCATCCGGCTGGCGCTGGCGGAGACGTTCTGCCTGAACTGCGGCATCCTCGCGCTGGACGAGCCGACGACCAACCTGGACCACGAGAACAGCGAGAGCCTGGCGGAGGCGCTGCGGCAGGTCATGGACGCGCGCGCCGGCCAGGCCAACTTCCAGCTCATCGTCATCACGCACGACGAGCGGCGCGCGCCCCGGGGGCCACGCGCTGCCGGGCGGTCGCGCCCGCGGCCCGCCCGGCCCCGCCCTGGGGCTGGGGCGAACCCGGCGCCCTGTACCCAGGCGCTCTGCAGGCGTGCCAGGCCCTGGTGGGCAAGAACTGCGTAGCGCCCGCCACAAACAGCGCCGGGTCGCGCTGGTGCGCGAGTTCATGGCCTTTCCAGCCTTCATGCCGCACCTGGAGCACACCCTGGAGGTAGGCCAGTACGTCCTCCGGGATGTTGGTGAGCCACGTGCGCCTATGCGGTATGGACGCTGGGGTGGCCCTGTGCTCCTGCACCAAGCGTGACACGACGCTGCGCTGGGGCGGGCGCTATGCGCTTCTTTGCCCACCTGCGCCATTTGCTCTCTCAATAAAGTGCAAGGCTACCAGGCATCATGTGCTCTAATCCATGGGCCCTACGAGGGATGAAGTATGGCTTCATGCATGACTTTTGCCTGCATGGGGTGGACTGGGAGGATGTCTAACATGACAGTGCGCATGTGGCAAGGGGTTTGGGGGCAGGGAGGTGCCAGGTGTGCCCAGCGCAGACACTCGCTGCAGGAATGCTCTTGGCGCCCGTGACAAAATGAGTCTTGGAAGTTTGAATATGAGAGCATATGAGATAGGCCTGTCCGATACTAACCACACTTCAGCGTTGTGATTGTCACTGGCGCTCCACCTACTGTGAGCAACGCCACATCAAGCCCCTGGCTGATTGCTTGGCACGTTGTTGTCGGAGCGCCCGCGCATGTGTGAAGCTTCGCCCTGCCGCAGGTTTGCCTACAAGATCGGGACGAAGGAGTACAGCGAGAAGCTGTACCGCATCTCCAAGGACGAGCACCAGCGCAGCCACATCATGGAGGAACCTATTGGTTCATAGGTTAAACCGCATAGGGTACCTTGCGATGCGTGCAGGGAAGAGGGCGGGTGAACTGGTTTTTGAACCTGCATACTTGGCATCACTGCGTGCTTTAGGTCTGACGCAGCAACCGCTTTTCAGCTTTCATCGCTTTCTTCTGCTTGCATGTACACAAGGAAGGATGACCAAACCTGCTGTGCTGTTGAGGAGTATGAGCCGCTTTGCTACGTGAGTGTGAACATAATGACGTCTGAAGTGATCAGGGTCGTCAGCGCGCTAGGCGCGCTAGGTTAGGCTGCAGTGCAGTGTCTGCATGAACATCACAGTTGGTCACCCGTCCCGGCACGTGCCTGACTGCAAGCCCAGCATGCAGTCCGAGCACCAGTCCGAATCCCAAGGGCATGGATGGCATCGTTCTGGTGCCTGCACAAAGCGCTCACGAATATGTCAGCATGCAAGCAAGCTGTGCCAGCCACGCATGCTAGTTACGTGCAGCGGCTGTAGTGAGCACGTCCGAGCGCACCTTATATCACCGTTGCCCGCGCGTCCTGAGCTGTTTCGGCCGCGGAGCTCGCGCGCACGCTGTCAGCTGACTGCAGGCTGGCGCTGTCTGCGCTTATACCTCATAGCCACTGACGCCGTCGCGGCACCTCCGCGGCGCGCCGGCTTCATCGCAAGCACCAGCTTATACGACGCCCATATCTTGAGAGGAAACGTGAGCGGCTTGATGACTGCCCGCAGCGATATCGACTCAGCCAGCGCAAGCGTCACGCGGGGCGCGTCCCTGCGCCAACACAGGCTTGGACGATGCGCACCATCGGCAACACGCCCTACTGGCAACAAAACACACTGTTTCGAGGGAGGGGCGCACCGGCCCTTCAAGAACGGCGCCCTCTGCGTGATGCTTGCCGCGCGAGTGAGGGCGGCAGAGTAGCTGCGCTGCAGGGCGCCATTGCGCATGAGAGCGCGCGTTGCGGGCTGCATGAAGGTGCGTGAAGGCTGCAGGGCGTAGCAGGCCGACCAGAATGCTAGCGCCAAGGAAGCGCCAAGCACCTGTGCTGCCACGCACGGGCCTTAGCGCAAAAAGGTCTGCCAAAATAGCATCCATGAAGACAAGACGTGAGCTACCTCATGGATGATGATCGCCTTTGGCAGGTCAGCAGGCGTCAGGCCCTGGCTAATGAAGTGCTGCTTCAGACGCTCCATGGCGGATGTGTCAGATAGCCAGTGGCTCTATGCGCGGGACAGGCAGGTGCCACCTCTGGTGACCGAAGCGCACCTACGCCTGAAGATAGCTATACGAGCTGAAACATGAGCTCGAGCTGCCATTTAGATGGGGGCGGGGCAGCATGCAAGCAGGCGCACCCCGGGTAGCCATCAACAAAAGTGTCATGCATGGACATTTGCCGGTTCTATGTGAGGCCATGCATGGCCACCTGCGGTACTGACGAGGTTGCATGGTGACCGCTGGCGTGCAGGCTGCACACTGTGACGGCGGCGGACATCCGTGTCTCTTACAGCGCACCGCGCGTCCTGCACGCCTTGCCAGTAGCACATACTTCTGTCCGTCGCAGCCCCCGTTGCAACGCAAGCTCAGCAAGGTCCGGACTTGCTTGCGGGGCGAAGCGTGCGGCAGGCGCCGTCTGCGTGGCCGCACCAGCTGCAGCGCCGAAAGTGAGGCAACCGGCAACAAAGCAGATACGCCAGGAACCAGCCGGCAGGACCTGCCAAGAGCTTCGTCTTGCTCCAGGCGTGAGGCATTGGCGTACACTGCTCTCAGCGGCGGTACGTTTTCTGGCCATATTTATCAGGCAACAAGGTTCTGATTGCTAGCGTCGTGCGCTTCTAGCCTGGCGGCAATACGGGGGCTGGTTGCTGTGCTAGAGCTACCGGCTTGCAACAGCTTGGCTTGGCCCCTATGCCGCCAGCAATGATAGCGACGCAGCGGTTGCGCAGGCTCACTGCAAGCAGTTGCGCCGCCGCCCGCGCACGCACTGCGCCGAGTTTCGTTGCCGGATGGCGATGTTGACGCCTACGAGTACGACGTAGACCTGCGCTTGGTCGCCCTGCGTGGCGCCGTGGCCTCTGATGCGACGAGAGACTTCAAGCGCGTGCTGCGGCGGCACGCACGGCTCAAGCTCGAGCAGCGCAAGCAGCTGGCTGACATATATGCCGAGCTGGGCAACCCCAGGCGCGGGGACGCTGCCTACACGCTGTTCAACCTCCTGTTCTTGACGTAGTGTGGACGCTTGTGCATCTTCGCGCTTGAGAGGTCGCAGGAGCGTAGGCTGGCTGACGCTGCGAGGTGCGCGGCACGCAGGAAACGGAAGAGTGCCGCGAGAGCGGATGCCGTTGTGCTGGGCGACGCGTGGCTGGGCCCGGCCATCAGGGCCGGCCTCCTGCAGCCCATCCCGGACGCGCTGACCAGCCGGTGGTGGGTGCGCCTCTGGACCGCTGCCGCTCCTCGGCCGCCACCGTGCAGACAGTCGGAACGGGCTGCCTGGTACCATGCTTCCTCAGCTGCGCTGCCTGCGTGCAAGAGAGCGACTGGCCATGTTGGAAGGCACCGTGGAGCCCACCAGCTTGCACAGGCTGCCTCGGCCCGGCCCTGGACCGGAGCAGGCAGCGCCAGCGCGGCGCCGGGCAGGCGCTGTTTGACCTGGCACATGCAGGGTTCCCACCAGTGCGGTTCAACACGCCCGGCCGCCCCGAGTGCAGGCAGCGCTGAGCCCGCGCTGGCGCCGGCTGGTGCGGCGCGACGCCGCCGGGCGGCCGAGCGAGCGCGGCGACGTGTGGGCGGCGCCCCATCGCTGGGGCTGCACGCTGGTCGCGGCGCGCACCGACAAGCTGCTGCGGCGTGCCCCTGCTCGCCTCCCGATCCAGGGCGGTCGCGCCGCAGCAGTGGGCTGTGCTCCATGCAACCAGTGCTGTCATGTCTCGGCCTTGCTGTAGCAGCGTGCTGCGCCGCATGCGACCTACGCGCGCCTGCCTCAACCGCCTTGCCCAGGGTGGTTTGCCCGGCGAGGCGTGCAGCTGCGCCCGTGCCGCTACCCGTCGAGCAAGTGGAGGCCCGGGACGGCAGGGCCAGCGGCCTGTGTCGGACGCACCAGGCGCGCCAGGGTAAACCCTTACCCTAGCGCGCGCAGGTGGGGCGGGCGGCCGATCGAGGACTGGCCCGATCTGCTGCAGCCGCGCCTGCGCGGCCGCCTGGCCATGGCCGACTCGCCGCGCGAGCTGGTGGCCGTCGCGCTCGCCACGCTGGGCCTGCCGCTCTGCGCGAGCGCGGCCGACGTGGACGCGGCCGGCGTCGGCGCCGCGGGGCTGCGCGCGCGCGTGGGCGAGCTGCGGCAGCAGGCGCGCGCGAGCTGGGCCCTGGGCTGGGCTGGGCCCTGTGCAGCAGGGCGCCATGGGATCGGGCCTGCCGCATAGCACAGGGGGATTGGCCCTGACGTATGCAGCCGAGGCTGGCAGCGCGCAGCCGGCAATTGCTTGGCTTCTGTCTTGCTCGCCCCTGGCCTCAGAGCCCGGCCCAGCAGCCCAGCCCTTGTCGCAAGCGTCCTGCTGCATGCGAAACGGACGGCATGCTTCCGCTGCATGCTCATGTAGACCATGCCACCTGAGCGGCCCGCGCGGCATGCGGCGTCACCGCCAGTAGGTCCAGACTGCAGGGCGGCCGCTGGAGCTATGCGCGCGCGCGCTGCCGCGTGAGCGCCCCATGCTGCCCGCCGCCCCTGCGCGGGCCGCCTGCAGCAGCGCGCCGTCAGCCGGCGGCCAGCCCGCGCCCGCTGGGGGCGCCGGGCGCTACAGGCCCTGAGCTGGATGCTCGCTGCTTGGAGGCTGTGGCAGGCTGGCGGCCAGCGCCCCCGCCCGCGCCGCGCGCAGGTGCGCGTGTTCAGCAGCCGGGACCACACTCGTGCGCTGGCGGCCGGCGACGTGTGGGCGGCCGTCGGCTGGAGCGGCGACCTGCTGCCGCTGGCGGAGCGCAGCTCCAATGTGGCGCTCACCGCGCCGGCCTCGGGCGTGCCGCTCTGGGCCGACCTGTGGGCCGTGCCGGCCGGCGCGGCCGGCGGCTCCGAGGTGGGGCCCGCCGAGCGCTGCGAGCCTGTCTCAGCGCGTGCACAGCATCTGGCGGCACGGTCCTGAAGCGTCTCGGCTGCAGCGAGGCTTGAGAACACCGCCCGTGGTGGTGACAGCTGGTACCCACATCGTCACGGCGCCTAGGGTTGCAGTAGCATGATCAAGGGAGGCCGCGCTCGCCGTGAAGTCATGCATATTCAGGACGACCTCCGCAAGTCAGGTCTGCATGCACGCCCAAAGCAAGTTGCCTGACAACTGCGCCGCGCGCGCAGGGGGCGGGGCCCTCGCCGCTGCTGCCGGCCTGGCTGGAGTTTGGCCTGCAGCCGGCGCGCGCCGAGCGGCGCCGCGGGCTGCTCGCCGGCGCGTCCCCGCTGCTGCTGCCCGAGCACGCAAGCGCGCGCGGCGCCGCGCGCGGCCACGCACGGCGGCCGGGGTGGGCGCCGCACCGCGCTGATCTCCAGCGGGAGCAAGAGCAGGAGCACGGGGCGTTGGAGGCAGCGCCCGAGTCTCCAGCTGCGCTGGCCGGCGGCGTGATGCCGAGCGACGCTGTACTGGCGCGCAGCGAGTTTCTGGAGCCGCTGGACGAGGCCACGGCCGCGCTGCACTGGGCCGCGCTGCACCCAGACTTTGAACGCGAGAGCCTGTGACTGCGTGGAGTAGGTACTGGACTGAACCGCCGCTTGTGTCACATGGCTGCATGTGTCTGTGTTCGTTGCGAGGTGATTGCGCGAGCTGCTGTGTACCACACAGCACATCTTAGCACGCTGCAAGCAGCGCTTCAAGCAGAGGTGAGAGAGAGAGAACTTCTGCATGTGGGGTCCTGGAACAAGTACATCACTTTACAAGCTGGCTCCTAGCTTAATGCCAAATCCACAAACCTTCACATGCAATCTCGCTCCAGGCCTTGCTGCACCTGACTAGGAAGAGCGTGGAGTGTGCATGAAGGAGGTCAGACTGGACACATGTCTAGCTGGGCATTGCTCGCAACTGTCCACTAGCCGGCGCACTTACGCTCGGCTACCTCACAGCGCATCTCCGGCTTCTCTGTGCATGCGGCCGCCGGAGCTGGCACAGCCCCCGCCTTGCCATCCACCGCAGCCGGGCTCCCGCACGCGAGCATCCCCGCTGCCGCGGCACCAGAGGGCCCCTCGGCGGCGCCCACGCCAGCCGCGGCAGCGCCATCCGCCCCAGGCCCCGAGCCCGGCCCCGGCGCCGCAGGCGCGGAGCGCTCGCGCTCGCGCACGCGCTCGGCGGCGGCCGCGGCCGCGGCGCCGGCCGCGCCGCCGCCGGCGCGCGTCGCGGCGCGGTGCACGGCGGTGGCGGTGGACGCCTTGGTCAGCTCGCGCACGAGCATGGTCGCGTACGTGGACGGCGGCAGCGCGAAGCTGAGCTGCAGCGCCAGCAGCTGGCCCGGGCCGGGCGCCTCGCCTGCGCCCGGCCGCCCCGCCCAGCTCGCGGCGCTGCTGTGCCTAGAATGTGTTCGTCGCAGCACCTCTACACCACATAAAAACAGTGTGCCAATTGGTGGTGAGTCGTCTGCAGGTCTGCCCGGCCGGGCGCCCAGTACGCTCCGTGGGCAGCGCTGAGCTCACGAGCGTTGGCGCACAGCCGGCGGGCACAACAACAGTGAGTATGAGATGGCATGCAACGATGTCAAAAATTATGGTAGGTATGGGCCACTGCGCGCGGCGCACCGGGCGCCAGCACGGCGACGGGCGGCGGCGCGGTGCCGCGCAGCAGCTCCAGGTCGCTGGCGGCCAGCGCCTGGTCGGGCGCGCCGTACTGCAGCAGGCGGAAGTGCAGGTCGGCCGGCCGGTGCAGCAGGCGGCGGTAGCCGCCCGGCAGCGCGCCCAGGCTGAAGTCGCGCTGCGTGTGCGGCGCCGCGCCCAGCTCAAAGCCCAGCGCCGCGGCCGCGCGCGCGTACGCCTGCGGCAGCCGCGGCAGGACAGACAGTTGGTCACCGTGAAACCCTTGGCAGGTTCATGCAACACAGTGTTGCCTAAGCAGCCCTAGCTGGCTAAAATAGGCTTTGGACCTAAAACGCTTGGGTGCGCCGAAGGGCGCGCGCACTCAGAGCCTTCCTCTCCTTGCACTATGAGCAAGGGTGCGCAGCGCTGATGCTGCCGCAAGGATTCTGCCAACCTCCTTGCATGTGCAGTGGGCGTGCTCCAAAGCCAGCATATGCGCACGCGTGAGTCGCAGTCGCAGGCGCGGACTGCACGAGCGTGCTGCACAGGCGCACTGGCCTGTGGGCGCACACGCTCTCAGGGCGCTAACGCACATATCTCCCTCAGGGTGTCGGGTGCCACCACCGGTTCCATGAATCCCATACACGGCACTGATGCCACACAGGGTCGGGACCTAACCTACCCTGACGGGCTGTCATGGGAGGGCGCACCTGCTCGGTCGCGTGCTCAGGGTACCGCACGGACGCGCCCGGCAGCGGCAGCACGACGCGCTCGATGTCGTACGCGCCCGCGGCGGCCTCCTCCGCGGTCACGACATGCACCTCAGGCGCCGCCGGCCTCCCCGCGCGCGGCAGCGCATCCGCCTCCATCGGCTCTGTCGCGGACAGGACGCAGTTCGCCATGGGGGGTACAGCTGGCCGGGCGGCGGGAGGATATGTAGCATGGCATGACCCTGGACCGCACCACCCTGTGTGCTTGCCACACATGCTCGCTTGTCGCCCGGGGCTACCCCGGCGCAGCGCAGCGCGTCGGTGACACTGGCGCCGCGCGCACTGCTTGCAGCGCCATAACATTATTACGCTCTTTTACGTCAGCAAGCACATGGCAGGCGCAACAGCCCTCGCGCCCCGCGGCCATGCGAGTCTGCAAGCACCGTCGCGGCTCCCTGCGGCCCAGGGCAGCGGCTGCCCTCGCGCCCTATCAGCGCTTACATCAGGCCTGCGGGCCGCGCAGGCTCGCACCAGCCTCGTCGCCGTCGCCGTCGTCCGCGGCGTCGGCCGCGCCAATGCCGTCCACCGCGTCGGCCGCGGCGCCCTCCGCCAGCACCAGGTCGCCCGCGACCGCGCCATCCAGGCCGAACTCGCGCGCGCGGTGGCTCGCCGCGCTGTTCCACAGGTAACTCTGTGACAGCCGCGCAACGCGCTGTCAGCACACCAACCCTCCCACCTTTTGGGTAAAGGTGGGAGGACGCGCGCTGAAGGCTCAGGTGTCGGTGGGTGAGTCGATGAGACCAGAGCCGCGCATGCGGGGCGAGCTGCGAGGTGCCAGCGGCGGCTCCGGCCCCAGAGCAGGGTGCGGGCGAGTGGGCAGATGAGAATGCATGCAATCAGATGCAGCTCAGCTGCTTGTGCCTGCATTTGAGGGGGTATGCCCAACCAGGCAGTTACTCCAAACATATGGAAAGCAGGAAGGCTGCCGCAAGGCACTGAGCTAGGGTGTCTGCGCTCTGGGGCGCGCCTGAACCGCGTGCGCGAACATGGTGCGCGTGCTGCGCGGCACCGCCAGCAGCGCGCCCAGGAAGTTATTCGCGCCCGTGCAGCCGCCCTTGCGCAGCGACTGCGGCGCAAGCGCGCCGCGCCAATAAGCCGCGCATGCTTGTGCAGGGTACTTGTAGCAGTGTGACCCAGGTCGCCGTGGCTGGTACAAGAGCAGGCAGCCGCAGATGGTACCGTTAACCGTCATGCAAATCCCACACCCACGACTTAAGCACACGGTAAGCCAGCTAGGGGCGTCCAGCTCCGAGGCACGTAACCAACACACCCACCTACCTAGACAACCCACTCACATGCATGCAGCCCCCCCCTGTGAAGCACTGCAGGACAGAGCTGAGCTCCTGCAGTGCATGTTTGAGCGCACACGTCGCGCGCACACAGCGGCACGCACCTCAAGGATGGCGCGCTCGGCGACGGCGCTGCGATGGATGCCCGCCAGCGCGGCGCGCACGTCACCATGATCCAAGTAGGCGCGCCGCGCAGCGAGCGCCTCGGGGCGCTCGCCGGCGCGCCCGGCCATGATCGCGCGCACCGCCTCGCGCCACTCGCCGCGCAGCAGCAGCACGCCTGTCCTGCGCAGCCCACCAGGCTGTCAGCGCGCAGCTCGAAACTCAGAGGCTGGCCACCTTGCTGCAGGTTCCTCGGGGCACGAGGCGTGCATTACCTGGCTAGCCACCTGGTTGTAGGCTCCTCTGGGCACGAGGCATACATTACCTGGCCCATTGCCGTGCGATGGCAGCACACCAGGGCGAGGCGGGAGCGCCCAGTGCAGCGCCCGCGCCTGTGCGTGCCCGAGCTGCCGCTGCCGAAGCGCTGCAGGCCAAAGTAGTTGATGAAGCCGCGCGCGCGCAGCGCCTCGGCGGCCTCCTGCACAGTGTCTGGCCCCGCGCCCGTCACCGCCCTGCACGGCCCATGCCTCTTCCTTGGACAGCTGACATTACTGAACAAACACAGCCTGCAAGTTGTTGTGGTTCAACAGAGAACTGTGCGATACGTAGCCGGCTGCCGCACAGCACCCTGGCATCCTCCAGCGCTGCAGCCGGGCTCGCGCATGGGGCTGCCCTCGCTCAGGGCTGCCTTCCCCTGCGCTCTTGCTGG
>JAABUV010005720.1_pt1 | contig 13979 bp, 10 predicted proteins | sample 5559971 | NCBI WGS metagenome assembly JAABUV01 (sample SAMN10711881, study PRJNA513362) | rock metagenome | isolation source: Antarctica rocks | place: Antarctica: Victoria Land, Knobhead nord | collected 2015-12-19
CGCCGCGCTGGAACTGAGTGAGATGGCCACGGCATTGAGCAACGGCAGGAGACTCAGGAGCGCGACGCTCCCGACGATCAGATAGATCAGCACATTGACGACGCGGGTTGAGAGTGTTCGTGATGTGACCATCGGCGTTCCTCCTTAGAAGATGCGATAGTTGGCGAACCTAGCCGCTAACCGATATGACACGATGATGAGGACGAATCCGATCACCTCTTTGAGCATGCTCACCGCCACGCCGATCGAGAATTGGCCGCCGCCCAGCCCTTCACGGTAGACCCAGGTGTCGATGATGTCGCCGGTCTGGTAGACGGTCGGATTGTACATGTTGTAGATCTGGTCGAAGTTCGCGTTCAGCGTATTGCCCAGGGCCAACGTCGCCAACAACACGATAGTGGGGATGAGACCCGGCAGCGTGACATGGATCAGCGACTGCCAGCGGCTCGCGCCGTCGATCGCCGAGGCTTCGTAGAGCGATGGATTGATACCAGTGAGGGTCGCTAGGTACACGATCGTGCTGAACCCGAACTCCTTCCATGTGTCGGTTCCGATGACAATCGGCCGAAACCAGGTGTTACTCTGCATGAAAAAAATGGGCTGCACGCCGAAGATGTGTAGGGCCTGGTTCACGATGCCGCCCAACGAGAAGATCTGCAGGAAGATACCGCCGAGGATGACCCAGGACAAGAAATGCGGCAGGTACACGATCGTCTGGGCCGTACTCTTGTACCAGGCCACGCGCAGTTCGTTGAGCAACAGCGCGAAGGCCAGCGGCACAAGGAGGCCCAGGAGAATTTCGGACACCGCGATGATCACGGTATTCAGAAAGATCTGCCCGATCTCGGGGTCCACAAACAGGAACGACGTGAAATTATCCAGGCCAACCCACGGCGACCTGAAGACGCCGAGTTCGGGCTGAAAGTTTTGAAAGGCGAGCACGAGGCCGAACATGGGCACGAGGCCAAAGAGGATAAGGAGGACAATGCCCGGCAACAGCATGAGGTGATAATCGAGCGTCCCACTCCGCAAGCGCCGACGCCGTGTGCGCGCCCGCTGTCCGACGAGGCCGGCCGAGCGGCCCTCGACCGGCTGTAGCTGTGCGTCCGACATGTGTGACATGGCGCCCCCTTGCGCTACGCGTGATAACGGGGGCGCGGCGGCCCTGCGAATGGCGCCGTCGCGCCCCTACACCATCGTGGTGGAGGGTCTGTGAAAAGTCGGCGACTTTTCACGGACCCTCCAACATCGTGTTACCCAACTTGCTGCGTGAGTTCCTGCACGATGCGGTCGCCGCCGAGAGCATGCCACTCGCGCACGAAACTGTCGAACTGGCTCAACGGCTCCTGTCCGGTGACAATGCCGAACATGGTACGCTGCTCCAGCGATTGCAGCGTCGCCTGGCGCTGCAGCATCGTCGTGGTCGGGTAGTAGGTCAGCGGGTAGATCTCGTGGATCGTACCGGAGTTATGGACGATTTGAGCGAGGCCTTGTTCGAAGGCGATGGCGCTGGCCCAATCGGACGCGTCCTGGTTCGGATGGGCCTCGTGTTTGGCGAGGCCCATGATCGCGTCGTACCACACCTCGTTCCGGGCGGCGTTGGGTCCCGCGAGTTTACTTCTATTGTGCGCCGCGACGGCCGGTTCAACCTCCTCATAGGTGCGCTTGATGATGTCGACGTAGTCGAACTGGACGAGGAGCGGGCTGTTGGGCCAGAGGGCGGCGTTCTGCTGGATGATGGAAAAGGCTTTCTTGCCAGCCGTGTCCGTGAGCCGCCCACGAATGCCGTCCTGATCCACGTTGAGCACTTTCATCACCGCCTCGGGATGCGCGAAGCCTTTGCGCACCACGATGAAGGCCGAGGATGGTGTAGGGCCGGCCGCCTCCATTTTTCCCGTGGGGCCGATCGGGGCCGCGTATTCATGCCAGTTCGCCGTCGGGTCGTTGACGATCTGGCTGTTGAGCGGATAGGTCGGCGCCCACCACGGGCCCAGGAACATCCCGCATTTGCCGCTGACGACCTGCGCGAGTTCGTCATTGGCGGTGCGGCTAACGAATTGGGGGTCGATCACCCCCGCCTGGTACATCTGGCGCAACGTCGCCAGGGCCGTCTTCATCTCCGGCTGCACCGAGCCGTACACGATCCGCCCGTTTTTGCGCAGGTAATAGCCCTGATAGGCGCCGTAATCCTGCATAATCGTGTCGAAGCCGCCCATCGCGTTGTACGAGGTGAGGGTGGTGGAACCGCTCGGCCCGATCAGGCCGATGGTGCCCGACCCGCCCAGCTTGGCCTTGACGAACGCCTTGGCCACGGCGATCATCTGGGCGACCGTCTTCGGCGCGGCCATATGCACCTTGTTCAGCCAATCCTGGCGCACCCAGAGCATGTCATATTGGTAATCGGGCTGCTCATCGGGGATAGCCATCAGCTTGCCGTTGATGGTGGCCGCCGCCATGGAGCGTGGCGCCACGGCAAAGAGGCTCTTCATGTACGGCGAGGCGTATTGCTTGACGACCTGCGTCAGATCGGCGAGTTGACCGGCGTTGGCTAGCTTGTGAAACTCCTGGAGATTGGTCCACATCACGTCAGGCATCTGGCCGCTGGCGAGCACGAGCGAGACCTTCTGGTCGTACGCGTTATTCGCCTGCGGCGCCACGAAGTCCCAGGTGAAACGGACGTTGAGCCGCTTTTGGACATACTGGACGACCTGGTTGTTTTCCTGCGTCTGGCCCTTGGGCAGGTTAACGCCTCCCTGCGTGTCATACCAGCCAACGTGGATATCCACGGGCGCGGCGGAGGGGGCGTGGGCAGGGGTAACGGCGGCGGCGTGCGCGTTCCGCGTCGTCGACGCCTGGTGGGCGCTGCCGGTCATAGGCGTCAGTCCGGCGATCAATGCACCGGCGAGCGCCACCGATAGGATGATACGCGATGAACGTGTCATTGTTTGCTATCTCCTTATAACGTAATGCGTATAAAACATGACATTATGCTGCCACAAGATACGGGTATCGCCATGGCCGCGCGGCCGCGCCGCTTACATCTCGTCGGGGGCGGGCAGGAACTCCAGGTCGACGCGCGCGCGGTCGCCGCGCTGGAGCGTCTGCGAGTACTCGAACGCGCGCCCGTCCGGCAGGTACGCCACGCTATCGAGGCGCAGCAGCGGGCTCGCCAGGGCCAGGTCGAGCAAGCGCGCCTCCCGTTGCGCGGCCGGCACAGCCTCCAGGCTGCGTTCGCCGCGCCCGATTTTGAGGCCGTAGCGCTCCCGCAGCAGCGTGTAGAGCGATCCCGTGGACAGATCGTCATGGATCAGGCCGGGGCAGAGCGCCTCGGGTATGTACGTGGTGGAAATGAGAAGCTTCTCGCCGGCCACCGAACGCAGGCGGACCAAGACGTGGACCGGGGTGCCGGCCCGTAGCTCCAGACGTTCCGCGATGTCGCTCGGCGCGCCGATCACCTCCTGGCGCAGCACCTCCGTCGTGAGGCGCAGTCCGCGCTGCTCCATATCCGCGTAGATCCCGAAAGCGCGCTGCACGAAACGTTCCCCCAGCTTGGGTGTCGCCACGAAGGTCCCTTTTCCTTGAACGGTCTCGACTTTGCCCTCGTGGACGAGGTCGCCAATAGCCTTGCGCACGGTGATGCGGCTGACGCCGAACTCGTCACAGAACTCGGGCTCGGTCGGCAGCATCGCGCCGGGAGGCCATGTTCCGTCGACGATGCGCGCCAGCACGGCCTCTTTGACGCGAAAATACTTCGGAACAGGGGCGCGCCCATTGTCGGAGCCCCTGGGATTCATGACCTGCGTCGCCACGCTACTCCCCTTTAAAAGCTGAGTCCCAAAACCTTGATGTCATCATGATGTGTCGAGGTTAGGAGTATTATGACGTGTGCAGGCGGTTCTGTCAATAGAGCGGCAATGAAGCGGCGGGTAGTGGCGTCATTTCTTCCCCTAATCGAGGTCCCTATACGGGAACCCAATCGTTAGGTCATGGACGCAGCCGTAGCGTCGCTGTCCCGAATGGTTTGAGGGCGATCCGCGCCTCGCCCTCCGTGGCAATGGCCGCGATCTCCTCCCGCGGCCGTTCCAAGATGTCGCAGCGCAGCACGCGGACCGGCCGAGGCCAGGCTATGCGCACGCTGGTCATGCCCTCTCGACCGCCGGTTTCATGGAGACGCAAGATCCAGCCGTCGCCGTCGCGCGCCACCTTGACCGCGTCGAGCGCGGCGAACCCGCTAACAATCTCGGCGAAGCCAGCCGTTCGTCCCCCTGCCGCCTGGCTTATGGTTCCCCCTGCCGCCGCGGCGCCAGTCTCAACGCCAGAGCCGCGCGCGCTCCGCGCGCCGATCCGCGCGGCGACGAGTGGCTCCAGGAACTCCCGCCCGGCGCGGCCGAGCGCGTCCGGCGCGGCGTGCGGGGCGCTGAGCAGGCGGTAGCGCAGCGTGCACGCGCCGGACTGCCGCGCGAAGAAGTTGGTCATCCAGTGGTTGTTCAGGGCATAGGAGAACAGCAGCCCGTTGTCCAGGATCGGCGCCGACGGCGTCTTGCCCGTCTTCATCTCGCCGAACTCGATGAGCGGCGCCTCGCCGCACAACAAGGTGAGCGCCACTCCCTCGCCCACCAGCTCGACGCCGTGTTGTACGTTGTACCAGTCCGTGGCGGACCCAGGGATCTGGTCGCGCCCCGGCGTGAACTTCCCGCCCGCGATGTCACAGCGCACCGACCGCGGACGGATGGCGAAGGGAAAAGCGAGATAGAGCGCCTCGGTCTCATCCACCTCATCCTTGACGAAGCGCGTGGTGACGTCGACCCGCTTGCGCCCGTCGTCCAGGCGCACCGCCTGGACGACGGAGGGGAAGTGCGGCATCCGGCTGCGGCTGACGAGCGTGGCGCCCAGGCTATCGCGCGCCACCCGCACCTCGGCGCGCTCGGGGGAGCGCACCGACACCGTGGCCCGGTTCGGCGCGAAGTCGAACGGCGGATAGTCCTCGCTCAGGGTGTCGGCGCGCCCGCCGGGGCTGGTGATCTGTTCGTAGACGAGCTGATTGAGTCGCCAGGGGCCGTCCGCGACCAGTTCGCGGCCCAGCTCTTTATCGATCAGGCTGCGCACCGCGCCCGTTTCATCCATCTCCACACGGTAGAAGTCGTTCTCGATCACCCGGCCGTCGTCCTCGCGCGGCGCCTCCACCACCTGATCGGTCGGCTCCAGGCGATAGACGGCATAGCCCAGCGCCGGTACCTCGGCCTCGAAGTCGACCCAGAGGTCGCAATAGGGCCGGAGGTGCCCCGTATAGCGCTCCAGGCGGTTCCACGCTGGCGCCTCGTGGCCATCGGGGCCAACGACACGCATCGCCGGCGGTGTGGCATCGGCCGGGTTGCGCCACAGCGCGTTCCAGCGCACGACCTCGCGGCGAGGCCAGGCCAACGGATTGAACAGGATCACCTGTTCGCCAGCCGCCGTGGCGCCATCCACGGGCGGCGGGACGACACGTTGGGCCAACGCGCGCACCGCGCGGTCGCGATAGCGCCGCCCCTCCATCGCCGCGTCCTCGGCGTATAAGCTCTTGCGGTGGCCCAACGCGCGCGTCTCCAGGGAGTGGGGATCCTCGACGCTGCGCCACCAGCCCCAAGTGTGCTCGTCGTAGTGCAACAGATTCTCGCGCAGGAGCTGAAGCTCGCCCTGTTGAAAGGGGTTCGGGGCGCCGAGGGCGGTCACCAGGGCGGCCGCCTTCTCGGCCGCCAGCAGGTCGCTGTGCGCGAAGCGGACCAGGCCGGTCTCGAAAGCGGAGGAGCCAATCCCGTCGTCCCACCAGTCCGGCCATGCTCCCCGGTGGACGGGCAGGCGATCGCCGTAGCGCGCCTCGACATCGCGCAAGGCGTCGCCCAGCGTCGCCAGGCGGCACAGCGTGCGGCCAGCCCGGTGGTTGAACTCTTCGACGAGATCACAGACCGCGATGTTGGGCATGGCGTTGTCGATCACATAGCCCTGTAGCGGGATGATCGCGACGTCGTAGGGGTATCCGCGCTCCTCCAGCCGCGCCAGGTAGCTCTGGAGCGCCTCGAAGGACGGGGCGTCCGGGAAGTTGAGCACGTCGTTGCCGGTCATATAGTGGTCGTTGTTCCAGACCAACAGGCGGTCGCCGGCCGGCCCTTCCCACCAGAAGCCGCCGGGGCGCTCATCGGGGAGCGGCGACCCGCCGCGCGTCGTGTTGACCGCCGTGTTGAGGTAGCGCACCCCGGCCTGTGCGAGCAGATGCGGATAGAACCAGTTGACCCCGTTAATGTCGCTGCTCATCGCCGTGTCCACCGTCACGCCACAGGCGTCGGCGATAGACAGCGTCTCGTCCAGGGAACGAACCAGGAGTTCCGGCGGCGCGAGTTGGGTCAAGTGAAAGTAGCTGGCAGTGATCTGCACACGGCCGGCGCGGGCATAGCGCGCGAAGAGCGCTCGTTGCTCCTCGCCGGCGCGCTCCCAGAAGCGGGCCAGCGTCCAGCCAGTCTCCACGGTCCAGGCGAAGCGCGCCTCGGGCGGACGGTCCTCCGTGCGGCGGCAGTAGTCGAGCGCCAGGGCGATATTGGCCGCCTGCTGCTCGGCCACCTCCTCCTGCGGGTGGGTGTACCCGATATCGGTGTGCGTGTGATGGAAAAAGTACACGGTCTGGATACGGCTGGTCACGCGTCGCACTCCCTTCTCATCTCATTTTTCCCGTTCTTTTCTCTCTCATCTTGGGCGCTCTCAGGCGCCGACGCTCACGGTGAGCCCCTGGATCATGTGGCGGCGAAGCAGCAGGAACAGCGCCATCGTCGGCAGCGACACCAGGAGCGCGCCGGCCAGCGGCGTGGTGGGGCCGATCTGCGCGTACATGCCCTGCATCCCCACCAGGCTGGGCATGATGGGCCGCACGCCGTCGGACTTGGCGAGGACCAGGCCGAAGATCAGATCGTTCCAGATCCAGGTGAACTGGAAGAGGAACAGCACGGCGACGGGGCCGCGCGCCAAGGGCATGAAGATGCGCCAGAACACGCCGAAGTCGCGACAGCCGTCCAGCCGGGCGGCCTCCTGGAGTTCGGCCGGGACAGTGGCGAAAAAGCCGCGCATCACGAACAGGCAGAAGGGGACGGAGATAGCCGCGTAGAACAGGAGCATCCCGAGTTGCGTGTCGTAGAGGCCGCTGGTCGTGTAGCTCTGAAACAGCGGGATGAGATACATCTGGAACGGGAAGATCGTCCCACTGAAGACGATCAGGAACCAGAGGAAGGCGCGCGGGATGTGCAGATGCGTCAGCGCGTAGGCCCCTAACGAGGCCACGACGATGGCGAGGGCCGCGCCGACGATGCCGTAGAACAGGCTGGCCAGGAAGCCCGGACCCAGCCCGCCGAGCTGCCACGCCGCCTGCATGTTGTGGAACAGCGTCAAGGGATGCGCCGGGAGGGCCCAGACGCTTGTGCGCGTGTACTCCGCCGCGCTCTTCATGGCCGAGGTGACGAGCGACCAGAAGGGCAACAGCCAGAGGCAGGCCGCCAGCACGAAGAGCGGCCAGGTGAGCCATGAGCCCAGGCGCGCGCGCGACCGGCGGCCGCTGGAATCGGCTAATGCGCGCGTGCGCGTCGCCTCCGCAACCATCAGTAGACCTCCTTGTCGCGCCCGAACATCGAGCGCAGATAGAAGATAGAGAGCACAAGCACGATGAGCGAGAGGACAATCGCCACGCTCGCGCCGTAGCCGAGCTTGAAGCTCACGAACGCCTCGCGGTACATGGTGACGGCCAGCGTCTCCGAGGAGCGATACGGGCCGCCCTGCGTCATCACCCAGATGAGGTCGAACACCTTGAAGCTGTTGATGAGCGCGATGCCCACGACGACGGTCAGCATGGGCCGCAGGAGCGGCAGCGTCATGTGCCGGAAGAGACGCCACCCGCCGGCCCCGTCGATCATGGCCGCCTGGAGCGGGTCACGCGGGATGTTTTGCAGGCCGACCAGGAACAGCAGCATGGTGGGACCCAGCCCCTGCCAGGTCGAGGCGACGATCATGGCATACGTGTTGAGCGGCGGGGTCGCCAGCCAGTTCTGGGCCAGGCCGCCGAGATGCGCGAGATGCAGCGTGACGTTCACGATCCCCTCGGTGGGATCGAACAGGAAGTACCAGATCACGCCAGTGGCCGCGGCGGAGACGGTCGACGGTAAGTAGAGGACCGTCTTGAGGAATTCGCCGCCGCGCCGGCCGTTCAAGACGACGGCGACGGCCAAACCAAGCACGACCTGCAGCACGAGCACCCCGAAGACCCAGAGCATGGTGTTGACGAATGACGTGCTGAAGGCCGGGTCGGAGAAGAGAGTGATGTAGTTTTGGATGCCGACGAAGGCGGGAGCGGTCAAGCCGTTCCAGTCGGTGAAGCTCACCCAAGCCGTATCCAGGGCGGGATACAACAGGAAGGCGCCGACCAGCGCCAGCATGGGCAGGAGATAGAGAAAGCGCGTCAGCACGGCGCGACGCCGTGGCCGTCCGACCGCCGTCGCCGGGACGGCGGGCGCCGTATGGTTGGCCGGCCGCTCCGGCGATAAACGGGCTGTCATAGGACCTCTCACGGCGCTCCATGGCATGGACAAGTCAGGTGGAATATAGGACGGGGACTATTTCAGCGGCCAGCCCGCCCCCGGTATGGAGCGGGCTGGCCGTGCGTACGCGGTGTCAGCGCATGCTGGCCCAGGTCTGGCCGGCCTGTTTCTGGATGGTCGTGAGAACGCTCGTCGCGTCGCTCGGGTGGAGCATAAACTTGTCGAACTGGTCGACGGCCACCTCGACGATGTCGTGCGGCGTGGCCTCCCAGTAGCGCTGCAACAGGGTGTAGTGGCCCGTGTTGACCGTCGAGGTGAGCTGCTGATCAACCGCCGACGTCGGCGGCACATCCTTACGCGCGGAGATGAAGCCGCTGCTCCGCACCCAGGCCTGCTGGCCCGCCTTCGACATGAAATAGGCTAGGCCCTTCATCGCCGCGTCTTTGTGCTGTCCCTGTGAACTGGCCATGAGCGGGCTCGTCTCGAAGATGGCGACCTTGCCGGCCGACGGGGTGACGTCCGGCATGAGGAAAACGCCGTAGTCCGTGCCCGGCTTGAAGCCATCGGCGATGAGATTTGGCTCATTCCAGGTCCCGCCCTCCATCATGGCGATCTTGCCCTGTATGAAGAGGCGGTTCTCATCGTGCGGCGAACTGGGGTTACTCCCCGTGACGATCGCGGGGTTGCTGAAGTCGCCGGCCTTGATCATATCGGCCCACAGGGTCATGATCTTGACCACGCCTGGGTCCGTGTACTTGGCCTTGCCGGCCATCAGGTTGTTGTAGAGCGAGGGATTGCTGCCCGCCAACAGCGACTCGAAATAGATGAAGCCGGGCCAGCGTCCGTCGATCGTCGCGCCCAGCGGGTCGATGCCGTGACCGCGGATGCTCTTGGCGAGGGACTCGAACTGGGCGAAGGTCGTCGGCGTTTCGAGGCCATATTTGCTAAAGACATGTTTGTTATAAAAGACGACCCAATAGGCCGTATACAGCGGCGCGCCATAGGTCTTGCCGTTGTAGTTGAAGGCCGAGCGGATCGCGGGATCGTAGGCGCTCGCGTTTTGATTCCACAGCGACGACGTGTCCTGGGCCAGGCCGCTGCCGGCGATGTCCGACATGAGGTAGCCGGACCACCAGGTGAAGAGATCGGGCGCTTTAGACGTCCGCCCGGAGGTGCGGATAGCAGCCTGATACGTCGTCGTATCCGCGTAGGGCACGGCCTTCCAGTTCACGCCGACCGCCTTAGCGGCGGCGGCGCCCGCGGCATTGAACCAGGAAGCCCAGGCCGGCTTGTCATTGGCCAGCTGCAAGGTAGCGGCGGCCGCGGCAGGGTGTGCGACGCGCGCGGCAGGCGCGGCATGTGAGATCCCGACTGTTGGCAGGGTCAGGCCCAGACTCAGGGCCCCCGCGCCAAACCACCGCGATACTGTGACTGATCGGCCTTTCATCGACTACTCCTTGTGTACTATCCTCTCACGGATTATGATATCGTCATAACGTATTGAGATTGAGTGTATTATGACGTGGATGGATGAGCTTGTCAACTAGGGAAACGACGAGGGACCGCGGCATGGACGCGACAACCCGTCCGGCTCCCGCGGCGCGGGAGCCGCGGCCCCTTGCCCCCGCTGTCCTAGCCTTTGATCTGGGGGGGACGCGTATCAAGGCGGGGATCGTGCGGGGAGCGTCAGTGTCCTCACTATGTGTCGAGCCCACGGATGACCGCGAGGAGAGCGCCGCCCTTACGGCCCTCTTGCGGCTCGGCCACCGCTTGCTGGACACGCACGATGTCGCTGCTGTCGGCGTGAGCGTCAAAGGGATCGTCGACCCGGTGGATGGCGTTGTGCGCGACGTCAAGGAGCGATTGGTGGGCCTGGTCGGCCAGCCGTTGGCCGCGATCGTGGCCTGGGAGTTCGGGCGGCCAACCTACGTCGAGAACGACGCGCGTATGTACGCCCTGGGCGAGTGGTCCCACGGCGCCGGTCATGAACACCGGAATGTCGTCTGCTTGACGCTGGGTACCGGCGTCGGCAGCGGTGTGGTCCTCGACGGGCGCCTGCTGCGCGGGCCGCGCGGCGTCGGAGGTATCCTGGCCGGGCACGCCACCGTGCAGGCCGATGGACCCGCCTGCAGCTGTGGCAACGTGGGCTGCCTGGAGGCAGTCATCGGAACGGCGGGGTTTGCGCGTCTAGCCGACGAGGCCGTGGCGCGTGATCCGTCCCCCTCCGTGCTCCGTCACGCGCCGCGTAGCCCCCAACACATTTTCGAGGCCGCCGCGCGCGGGGACGCGCTTGCCTCCGCCCTCACGCACACGTTCGCGACCTATCTCGGGGCAGGGATCGTCACCGCCATCCACGCCTACGATCCTGACATCGTCGTACTGGGCGGTGGTATGATGCACTCGTTCGCGCCTTTCCTGCCGTGTGTGCAGGCGTACGTCGACGCCCACGCCTGGACCGTTCCGCGCGGCCGTGTACGCATCATCCCGGCGGCCCTGGGCGACGCCGCGGCCTTGATCGGCGTGGCCGCACTGTCCACGCGGGCCGATATTTTGTCGTAGCCCTAGTCGAACCAGAGGATTATAAGAGAGAGGAGCGGCCCCGATGGTCTCGCCAATGTACCGCACACAGCCCATCCACACGATGCCCGACTTCACGGTAGGAGAGGGCTACGAGGCGCTGGCCGCGCGGGTGCGCGAGCATATCGCCGCCGCCGGTCCGCGCCCGCTCATCGTGATCGACGGCTTTGTCGGGACGCAGTGGAGCGCGTTTATCGGGCGTCTTCGCGCGGCCCTGGACGGCGCCGGCGTAGCCGCGTGCTGGCGCTCGACGGCGGACTGTTTCCTGCCCGCGTCGCGGATCGACGCCCTCCTCGCGCCCGTCCTCACCGATGATCCCGTCTTCGGGCGGCTCTATCATGGGCGCCTGGAGGAATGGTGGGATGCGGAGCGTGTCGAGGCGCTGCGGCGGACGGCGCTGGACCGGACTGAAACCACCATCATCTATGGTTTCGGGGCCTCGCGCGTCACGGGGGGGGATCTGCGCGTCTACGTGGACGTTCCCAAAGACCGTGGTCAGGAGCTCGCCGCGCGGGGAGCCGTCCTGAACGTCGGCGCGGACGACGCGCCGGACGCGTTCGGGACGATGTACAAACGCCTGTACTTCGTCGACTGGCCCATGCTCAACCGGATCAAACGCGCCATGCTCCCGCGCCTCGATCTGTTCGTGGATCTGACGGACGTGGCCACGCCGCGCTGCGCCGGCGGGCGGGAGTTCCGTCAGGCGCTCCACGCCCTGGCGCGGCGGCCGTTCCGGGTCAAGCCATGGTTCGCGCCGGGACCGTGGGGCGGCCAGTGGATGAAGGAGCAGTTCGGGCTGCCGCCGGAGCAGCCCAACTACGCCTGGTCCTTCGAGTTGATCGCGCCGGAGAACGGAGTGCTGCTGGGCGACGGAACCAGAACGCTGGAATGCGCCTTCGACTACCTCTTGTGGCAGGAGACCGAGGCGGTGCTGGGCGAAGCCGTCGCCGCGCGTTTCGGCAGCTACTTCCCCATCCGCTTCGACTATCTGGACACGATGGGCGGGACCAACCTATCCTGCCAGGTGCATCCACGCGTCGACTACATCCGCGACGAGTTTGGTGAGCCGTTCACGCAGGATGAAACCTACTACATCGTCACCTGTGAACCCGATGCCCAGGTCTTCCTGGGCCTACGCGACGACGCGGACGTGGCGCGGTTCCAGGAGGACGCCCTGGCCGCGCGTGACCGGGGCGTCCCGTTCGACATCGCCACGCACGTCAACAACCTGCCCAGCAAGCAAGGCGACTTGTTCCTGATCCCCAGCGGCACGGTGCATTGCAGCGGCGCCGATAATCTGGTCCTGGAGATCAGCGCCACCCCATACATCTACACCTTCAAGATCTACGACTACCTGCGCAGCGACTTGCACGGGAACCTACGCCACGTCCACCTCGATCGTGCCTTCGCCAACCTCGACGCGACGCGCACGGCCCCCTGGGTTCAGGAGCATCTCGTCCCGACGCCCGTGGCCCTGCGCGAGGGCTCCACCTGGGGCGAGTACTGTTTAGGAGACATCGACCAGTTGTTCTTTGCCATCCATCGGCTCGAGTTCAGCGACGAGATCGCGGATTGCGCCAATGGAAAGTTCGTTGCCCTCAACATGGTCGAGGGCGAGCGCTGCGAGATCTTGACGCGCGGCAACAAGCCAGTAGAACTGCGTTTTGCCGAGAGCATCGTCATTCCGGCCAACGTGGGAGAATACACGCTGCGCAACGCCGGCGGCGTTCCATGCAAAGTGGTCAAGGCTTTCGTGAAGGGTTGATTATCCCACGACTACAGCGGGCGCGTTCGGCGCTAATGATGACGCCGGTCGTGGGCCGGCCCTTGCAAAATGATAAAGCAAACAGCCGTCAGCTTGCGTATGGCTGCAAGCTGACGGCTGTTTGCTTTTTGCTGTTGGCTACACCTCGCGGATAACCGAGATCACCTTGCCCTGGATACGCACGTCGCCCTCGCTGACGACGATCGGCTTCATCGTAGAGTTAGCGGGCTGCAGACGGATCAGGCCGCCCTTCTCGCGGTAGAAACGCTTGAGCGTCGCCTCACCTACTTCCGTGCTGCCGTTGGTCAGCAGGGCCACGACTGTATCGCCGTTGTTGGCCGTTTCCTGGGCGCGCACCACGACGATATCGTTGTCGTCGATCAGGTCCTCAATCATCGACTTGCCGCGCACACGCAACGCATACACATCCTCGCCGCGCGGCAGCGTACTCGTTATGTCGACATACTCGTCACGATCCTCCGTCGCCTCTATGGGGAGACCGGCGGCGATACGGCCGCGCAACGGGATGCGCAGCATGCGCGGCGCCTCGTCGCGGGCGAGGGTTGCCTCGGCGTTGGCCAGCATGAGGCCACGGCTCTTTTTGGGGTCGTGGATGATGGCGCCCTGGTCGCGCAGGATACGCAGATGGTAGTCGATATGCCCCGTCGATTTGCCGCCCAGGTACTCGCCGATCTCCCGATTCGTCGGCGGCCGGTTGTTGCGTGTCGTTAACTCCATGATGCCGTGCATGATCCGCTGCCGCATCACCTCACCGGCTGCCCTCATCGAGACCTCCTCCCTGGCGTGTTGACAGACGCCCATAGCTCTTATATAGAGGGCCAGACACGCCCGCGCTATGTCGCTATAGCGTCTTGTGCCCTGCCCTACTATCACTAGAACAAGTGTTCAACGACATAGTAGCACTGATGTTCGGATACTGTCAAGGGCAGTATGCACATCTCGTGCACAAGCTATGCACACCTTATACACCTAGATTTCGTACAAACGGGTGAATGACCCCCGTGCGATAGGCTTTGTGTGTGAGAACAAAACCCTATCACAGGAGGTCATTCGATGAGAATAGT
>JAABUV010005723.1_pt1 | contig 13976 bp, 6 predicted proteins | sample 5559971 | NCBI WGS metagenome assembly JAABUV01 (sample SAMN10711881, study PRJNA513362) | rock metagenome | isolation source: Antarctica rocks | place: Antarctica: Victoria Land, Knobhead nord | collected 2015-12-19
CGAACAACAAAATACCTGCTTGTACAAATGACAATCTGTGCTTATAAAACATTATTAAGTTTTCAACCGTAATGATATACCTATTCACACTCAATTTAAGATCGATATTTAAGTTTCTTCCGCAATTTACCGATTTATTATCTTATGGTACTGCCAATATTATTAAAGCCTGTTTAAGCTGCTGCCTGAAAATCTTCCGGCTTGCTTAGGATTTTATAGTATTTTTTTATCACCTACCAGTGCTTCTTTTACTGGATAAAAACGCGTGTTTGCATCAATATAAACAAATCAAAAACAGAACAATTACCATTTTTTTGGCGATAAAAGAAGCATTGAACAATCCCGGGCAAGCCAAAGGATGTTGAATAAATTTAAAACATATCCTTACTTTTAAAAAAAAATCACACTCCCGTTAATCCAGGAGTGTGAAATTACTAAAAAACTAACCAGATTAATAGCCAGGATTTTGTGTAAGTTTTGTGTTTTGGTTAAGTACTCCTTGTGGGATCGGCAGAAAGTTCATATACTCTGAATATCTGTTCTGAAATACGACCGTCGGCGTATATTTTAAGTTACCTGTAGTTCCGGTTATCACCATCCCATATTCAGGTGTATTTAAAACTGCCGGGCCTTTAACGGTAATGTCCCATCGCCTGATATCATACCAGCGTTTACCTTCAAAGGTAAATTCCACGCGGCGTTCACGGCGGATGTTCGTCCGCATGTCAGCCTGGCTTAAACCTGCCGGAAGTGCGGGTAATAAAACCCTTGCCCTAACTTTATTCACCGCATCATATACAGTTCCGTCCGGGCCAACAGCCTCATTCTGAGCCTCTGCATAACTCAACAAAACCTCAGCATATCGATAAAACTGAAAATTGGAAGTGTTGGGGCTTGTACCAAGGCTTGTCTGACCGAGAATAGATTCGTCCAGCGTTTTACGGCCATTATAGCTGGTATTGGTAATATCACTTGTTGATCCCAGATCTATCTGGTTGCCTCCCCCAATTCTTGAAAGAAATACTTCTCCCTGCCAATAGGAGCCATCATATACAATGGATTGTTCAAATCTTGATTCCCTGTGCAGGTAAGGGTGCTGCGGGTCATAGCCTGAAGTAGGATCTGTTATTGGCTTGCCATTGTCCATTTCATAATCATCTACCAGGTTTTGAGTTGGAGAGATATTTCCCCAGGCCTGCTGCCCTCCGTGAACAAAAACCGGACCCTCGTGGCCTTCCCTGGCGTGCCCCTTGCTTGGAAGTGCATACGCCCTTGCAAAAATTGTTTCCGGGTTCCAGTTATTTACTGACAAAAACTGATCTCTGAAAGCGGTAGAAGTTGTACCGGAACCTGTAGTTGAAAGGATAGGTGAAGACGATACATTGAACAAGCTATAAGTACCTAAATTCATTACAGCCAGGTTGGTTGCTGCTGCTTTGGCCCATTTAGCGGCATCATTGGTAGTATTAACCAATGGGCTCGCAGCAAAAAGCTCAACATCCCCTTTTAAAGTTAACGCTGCTCCTTTTGTGGCCCTGCCCAAATCACCAGTTCCCTGTTTTAACGGCAAATCTGCGGCTGCAGCATCGCAATCAGCTTGTATAAAAGCAAGCGTCTGGTCAAATGTGCTCCTTGCTGTAAATATATCGCTTCCGTCCAGATTACTTAAAGGTTTAGTGATCAATGGGACACCACCGTAATTTTTAAATAAAATTGAATAAAAGAAGGCACGGAGGAACTTTACTTCTGCCACCCGTTGTACATACCAGTTTGGGGCAAACTTACTCTGATTGGCTGCAGCATCCTGAAGAAATACATTACATTTTCTTATTATAGTATAATTGCCACCCCAATCAAAAGTACCGCCCGGCCCGCCAGTTGCATTACCAGAACTAAGTGCATTTGAGCGTATACGAGATTGTCCTTCCTGATTGGTTGCACCGGTGTTACTATTATCGGTCCATTGGTCAAGTATCTCAGTTATTCCATTATAATCCGGTAACTGATTATAAATACCATTGACAAAAAGGTCAGCGTTACTTTGTGAACTGAAAGTAGAAGCATCTGTTAATACACCTTTAGGGGGCACGCTTAAGAAGTCATCTTTTTTACAGGAACCAATACTTATGATCAGCAAAGCAAGTAAAAAGATGTGTCTGTTTTTTATATTTTGGAATTTCATATTTTATCTTTTAAAATGTTGCATTAAGTCCGAATGATAATACACGTTGCTGATAATAATTCTGGTTACTTCCGCTATTTTCCGGGTCAATCGCTTCTTTCATTGCAGGCGTCCAAAAAAATACATTTTGCCCGGAAGCAAATATCCTTAACGAACGTATGGTATGGCCAAGTAATTTATTGGAGAAAGTATAGCCGAGTTCAGCACTTTTTAAGCGGATATAGGAGTCATTTCTCATAAACCAACTGGAGTTTTGTCTATTATTATCAGATGGAGTACCGCTTATCGCAGGATATCTTGCATTTGTATTAGTAGGTGTCCAGTGATCCTGGTAAACCAGTTCAGTTGCTGAACCTGAACCCAGAAAAGGATAAACATAATAATTATTAAGCCCGATACTGCTCAAACCGGAACCCTGTACAAGAAGATCTAAATCAAAGCCTTTATAAGTTAACCTCGGCTCAATCCCATAGATAATTTGCGGAATATTCGGATGCCCGATATCAGTGATATCATTTGCATCAACTTTTCCATCCGGTACACCATTAGGGCCGCTTAAATCAGCATATTTAAGATCGCCGGGATGGACCGGACCGAAATTGGGAACAGGAACACCTGGTTTCAGGACAGATATTCCGTCCGAAAAATCAGCTGCGGTAAAGTAACCTATGCCTTTGAGGCCAAATTGTTCATTCAATGGACGGCCCGTAAGGCGCCTGTTAGGGTTATTATAGGTTGCAGTATTTTCAAAAACTTGCAGTAACTTGTTTTTAGCAAAGGTAAAAGTACCTTTTACATCCAATCGTAAATCACTTGAAAAGTTTTTATAGGTGGTAAGTGTTAATTCAAATCCGTGATTTGATAAAATCCCACCATTAACCTGGCCAGTGGTAACACCATACTCTGAGGGTAAAACGGCCCCAATTCTAACCAGGAAATTAGACCTTTTTTCGTAAAAATAATCCGCTTCAATACCTAATGCCCCTCTCCAGAAACTTCCTTCGAAACCCACGTCGGTCTTTTTAGACCTTTCCCAGGTAATAGCCGGATTCCCCTGAAGGTTTTCGGTGATACCCTGGGTTGCATTACCGCCAATTACAGCAGAATTTCCGTTAACACCAAATTGACTCAAATATTGATATTGGCCACCATCCGGGTAATTACCGGATTGTCCATAGGATCCCCTTATTTTCAGGTTATCTACCCAACTGAAATTATCTTTTATAAAACTCTCTTCAGATAGGCGCCATCCAGCAGAAAACGCCGGGAAGAACCCGAACCGGTGCCCCGGTGCAAATATATAACTACCATCATACCTTCCCGCAACTCCTAATAAATATTTTCCCGCATAAGCATAATCTAACTTGTAAACATAACCAAGCGACTTTTGCCCGCCTGAGCTGCCGCCATTAGTTGCATCAGTAGGAAGCGGCCCGCCATAACCTAATTCATCAATGCTTAAATTATAATTTATCCTTGCGGCATTGAAGTTTTGCCAGGTTACATTTCGATATTCAGCTACCAACACGCCGCTTATATCACTTTTACCAAAAGAACGGGCATAATTTAACAAGCCCTGATAAGTGTACATTTTATTCTCACCATAACTTTCATTAAAGCTAGGTTTTGAACTTCCCTGTATGCTTATCGGATAGGTATAAACCACTCCGGGGCCAAAGTTGTTGCCTGGCGCAACGGGAGTTGTGAAATGTATAGGAGTGGTATAGTTACGGCTAAAAGACGTTTGATTGCCGCTAAACTTTAAAGGATCCGGCCCGGTATCATAAGTTACTACCCCTTTTATACTTAATCCTTTAATTGGCAGCTTCTGATCAATTGATAACTGCGTGAAAAGAGCTGTATTTCTATTTATCCCATACCCACTGTCATAAATTTCGCCATACAGCGACTGGCCTATATACCCAGACCCTAAACCATTAGAGTATTGAACCGGATATGTGGGGTTTTGCCTTTGCGCCTGGCCAATAATTGACCCCGCACCTACAGATGGATAATGGCCGTCCTCTTCATAACTATTTACCCTTAAGTTTACCGTTGTTGTTTTTGTGGCATTGGCAGTAACGCTTAATGAGCCATTAAATTTATTAAGATAGGTAGGGTCCCACAATCCATCCTGACGGTTAAAGCCAAGGGAGGCAAAATATTTAATATCATCCGTACCGCCCGAAAGGGAAATGTTATGGTATTGAATTGGACTGTTTTTCTTGATAATGTCTTGCAACGGATGCCCGTCGGGGTGGCCATCAGGATCCTGATGATTTTGATATAATGCAATATCTTTTGCAGAGTAAGGCAGTACAAGACGGTTATTAAGGAGAGTAGCTATACCCCTGTAAATAGAGTCATTTACTGTAGCTTCATTCCTTAGCGTGGCATATTCAAAAGAATTAACAAACTTTGGAACGCTTGTAGGGTTCTGGAAGCCGTAATAACCACTATAAGTTAAAGTAGGTTTGCCACTTTTCCCTGATTTTGTAGTGATCAGGATTACGCCGTTTGCACCTGCCACACCGTATGGCGCAACTGCGGCCGCATCTTTTAATACGGTAATGGTTTCTATTGTATTAGGGTCCAAGCGGCTAAAATCACGCGGTACACCATCTACAACCGTTAACGGATCAGTACGGCCAGTGGTAGCCGGCCCCCTTATTAAAAGGCCTGAACCATCAAAACCCGGCTCACCGCTTCCTTGTGTTGCAATAAGGCCCGAAGCTCTGCCAACCAGCGCATTAGTTAAATTTACTACGGGTTTCTGCGCAATTTCTGCCGTGTTAATTGTTGACACTGATGCGGTTACCGAAGTCTTTTTCTGCGTACCGTAACCAACTACAACGACTTCACTAAGGCTGTTTTCAGTAGCTTTAAGCACAACGCTGACCGTCGTCTGGCCTTTTTTTATAGGAGCTTCTATAGTTTCATAACCAAGATAGCTTATCACCAGAACAGCATTATCAGATAAATTGAGCGTAAATGCACCATTTAAATCCGTTACTGCCCCCGTTGTGGTACCCTTCACCTTAACTGATGCACCAATGATCGGTTGGCCGGTTGTACGATCTGTTACTTTTCCTTTTAGGGGTTGGTCCTGTTTCTTTTCATATTTTGCAACATTGGGATTGGATTTATTCAAAGCAGCACTTACGTTACTGGCCGCACACAAAAAGGGAAATAGGAAGAGGAAAAAAATGCGCTGATAAAGACGCAAATTTTTAGTTTTAAAGATTTTTTTACGTAAAGTAGGTTTCATAATTAGACATTTAATTATACATGATGGAAGGATAAGTTGAACGAGAAGAATGCTGGTAATTGCTTCTAAATTTCATAGGCGTTTTTTTTGGTTATTTATAAATATTATTATTCATTTATATCATGTTTTATTGTAATTCGTTATAAAAGTGTTTAGCTGTGCAAGTTAAAACACGCTATATAAGGCCTACCTTAAAAACAGTATGATTATGAATAAAAGGGTATAAACACAGTAATTGGTTGATACAAATAACCCACATTATTTATTGAAGGGGTTGCAAAATCATACATTTTTTTTGACAGATAGTGCATTTTTATGTTGATACATTATTTAAGTCAGGGTTATAAAGGCGTTTGTGCTTATGAATGATGAATAAGTAAACAAGACCCTTAACTTCGAAGAAGAATCTATACAATAATTAGTAGTTGCTGAAAGTGGCCAGCACAATGGTTAATGAAAAAAAGATTTTACAGAGTCTGTTTAAATTTTATCTCAAATATTTTCTATGCTTCTTTTACCACCTAAAAATCGTTAAACCCTTGTACTTTTGTACCAGTTTAGTATAACAGATACAGGATTTATAGGCATAAAAGAAGCACTATAAATTTCTATCATAAAAACAATCATGCTTCTTTTAGCACTAAAAAATTGGTGTTTGCATCGCATTTCTAAAAAAACATAGAAAGCGTACTGTTTTTTTATAGGATAAAAGAAGTATAAAAAATATACCGGACAAAATTAAGCAGGCTCTAACTAAATATTATTACTGTAAACTGTAAATGAAAGTTAAAATTATAAGTGACTGGTTTAAGAATAGTTATCATTTAAAAGTATCATCTTTTTTATTCTTACTGTTTTGTGCTATTCCCAGAATTGCTTATTGTCAGTCATTCCCTTACAAATTCAATTATTTAACGGTTGACGAAGGATTGTCACATACGGATGCAAATGACATCGCACAAGATAAACAAGGATATATTTGGATTGCAACCTATTTTGGATTAGACAGATATGACGGCTATACCATTAAACAGTATTATAATAATAATGTCCCAGTAAATAATGCCTTCAAAAATCGTATAATATGTATTTATCCCGATGAAACCGGCAATGTATGGCTTGGGACTGAAGATGGGTTACAGTGCTTTAATCCAAGGTTAGAAAAGTACATTGATTTTAAGAACCTTAAAAAAGAGGGGAACCTTGCTTTTTCAAAGTTGTTCAAGCCAGCCGGAAACTTACTTTACGGGCTTACAGGAAGCCAGATAAGATTATACTCCATCAAGGGAAATTTTATTGAAGAGCAAAAATTAGAAGTGCCGTCAGGTGTTCAGTTTTCGGACATGGTATCTAATCAAAAAGGCCTGCTTTACTTATCCAGCAATAAGGGACTCTGGACAATTGATCAAAACAGAAATTTTAAACATGTTGGCATATCAAATATAACCGATCAAAATCTGTCCTTGGTGTATTTTGATAACCGAAATAATTTGGTGACCGCCGCAGGGAACACAATGCTTTTAATCGATAAAAAGCAATTGTCAAAAATTTCAGATGCAAGTCAAAGTTTAATTGTTGATAAACGATTTGTAGGTAATGGTTATCATCCGATAAAAGATATTGCAGCAAACAACCAATCTGATTATTGGATCAATACAGGTCCGAGCTTGCTCAGGCTGGACAGCAACCTGAATTTTATCCAAACGGTAAACAATAAAAGTTCGCAAGGCAGTTTAAATTCAAATTCTTTGTCTAAAGTATTTATCGACCGCTCTGAATGTTTATGGATTTGCACCTTTGGCGGAGGCGTTAATTATTGTGACTTAAACCAGAAATTGTTTTATACGCTTCAGCATAATCCTGAAATTTCAAATTCACTGGCCGGCAATCATATTCGTTCAGTATTGGAAGATGGTGAAAACCTTTGGATCGGCACTACCGCAAACGGGTTAAACTTATACAATTTAAAGACACAAAAATTTACTTACTACAATTCCTACAATTCCCCTGTAAAATTAAAAAATGATGCAATCACTTCATTAACGTTCGATAATGATCATAATTTATGGATAGGAAGCAGCACTGGTATTGAAATATTAAAGCCGGGCAGAAAGGAATTATGGAAACCACCAGGCTATAATCTGTTTCCGGCATACTCAATAGAAACATTTGTAAAAGACTGCTTTGGAAATATCTGGTTTGGCAACCATACCGACAGGTTTGGCGTGATCTGGAAGGATAAATTAAATTATTATCATGTAAAGTATTATGGTGAAGGCTATTTTATTTTGGCTGATAAAACCAAACCTCAATTGTTTATTTCCAGCACACATGGATTAAAGCGGGCCATTATTGACGGGCAGGGAAACATCAACCAAACTTTTTATTATAAAGCATCTTCAAAACCCAATTCTTTAAGTTCCAATTATACTTACCCAATCTGCAAGCAAAATGACAGTACTTATTGGGTTGGAACTATTGGCGGCGGTTTAAACCGCCTTATCTTGCAATCAAAAGATAATTCATACAGCATCAAATCTTATACCGGCAGTTATGGGGTTTTTAATGATGTGGAGAGTATGGAGATTGATAATGCAGGAAACATCTGGATAGGCGGAAACGGGCTGGAATGCTTTGACCCGCGAACAGAAAAATTAATAAAGTACGACAAAAATGATGGTTTACAGGGGAATAGCTTTAAGGTAGGTGCTTCGTATAAGGGAGCAGGCGGAAGGTTATATTTCGGAGGGATAAACGGGTTGAATTATTTTTATCCTGATCAGATAAAGGCCAACAGTATTGATGCCCGCCCTGTTCTGACTGATATTTTGATTGATAATCTAAAACCGCATTACGGAAATCCGGATCCGTCTGAAAATTCTATTAATGAAACTATCAGCTATAGTAAAAATTTAAAGCTTAGTTACTTGCAGAATAACTTTGTGCTCTTTTTCTCTGCCATGCATTATGCTAATCCATTGAAATGCAAGTACCGCTATAAATTGATAGGCTTTGATAAAGGTTGGAAATTTACCGACGGAAAAAACCCAAGTGCAGCCTACAGTAACCTGGATTACAATAACTACAGATTTGTAGTTGAGGCCACAAACAATGACGGGATCTGGAGCAAAAGCAGTGCTGAGACCGCAATCATAATTACCTCTCCCTGGTGGAAGTCTAATCTTGCCAAAGTAATTTATCTTTTATTGTTTATTTCAGGCCTGTCGCAAATCTATCTATATCAGGCAAGATGGCATCGTCTTAAAAGGGAAATGGAAGTGCGTGAGGTTAACGAAAAAAAACGGGAAGAAATGCATAAGCAGCGCGAATATCTTTATCAGCAGCAATTAACGTTTTTCACCAACATTTCTCATGAGTTTCGTACGCCGCTTACGTTAATATTGGGCCCGCTGGAAAGCCTGATCAGTGAAAATAAAAATTCTGTATTGGATAATTCTTATCAATTGATGTTAAGGAATGCTAAAAGATTAATTAATCTGATCAGTGAATTAATGAATTTTAAGAAAGTAGCAGATAGCGTTATAAAATTACAAGTTCGGCCTTTGATTATCAATCAATTCTGTAAAGATTTGGCCCAGGAGTTCCAAAACCTGGCAATAAGTAAGGACATTAATTTTAATATGACAGATCGTACCTTACTTGAAACTTCTGAACAATTGTCGGGCCTGTTTGATGTTCAGATCCTTGAAAAAATCCTGTTTAATCTTTTAAACAACTCTTTTAAATATACAAATATAGGCGGAGAGATAAGTTTTGATATCTTTTTCGATATTGACCGCTTTCAACCATCATTTGATACAGGCTTCGAGTTGTTGAATGAAAATTACCGGGCAAAAAAATATATTTATTTCAGGGTTGCCGATTCAGGGATAGGTATATCAAGCGAGTCAATAACAAGGATTTTTGACCGTTACTATCGAATAAGTAACAACCACCTTGGTTCGGGGATAGGATTAGCATTAGTTAAAAGCCTTACACAATTGCACAAAGGAGATATATATGTTTACAGTGAGCGGGATAAAGGCACGGAAATAATAATCGGAATTCCTTGGGGTGAAGAAAACTATAAGGAGTTAGAAAAAGCAAATTCCGGGGCTGATCCGGAACCACAACTTGAAGCTATTGATAATTCCATCTCTTTACCGTTGCCTGATCAGGGAAATGACAATCCTTTAGAACCTTCCAAATTTCAAAAACATATTTTGCTTGTTGATGACAACCAGGAGCTGCGTTCTTTCTTAAAACAGGCCCTTGAAAAATATTATTATGTATATGAAGCGGAGAATGGAAATTCTGCCATTGAAATAGCAACGGCTAAAGTTCCGGATTTGATTATTAGCGATGTTATGATGCCGGGAATGAACGGCATCGAGCTTTGCAAATTAATCAAGGAAAGGTTTGAAACAAGACATATTCCTTTTGTCATCTTATCTGCTAAGGATGCCTTGGCCACCAAAATTGAAGGCATGGAATCAGGGGCTGATTTTTATTTTGCCAAACCATTAAGTATTGATCTTTTACTTTTGACGGTTCATAACATATTTCAACAAGGTGAAAAGCTTAAGCAGAAATACACCAAAGATTACCTGACCGAAGCTACAGAACTTGTTCATTCTGAAAAGGACAAAGAGTTTATTCATAAACTTCTGAATCTTATTGAGGATAATATACAGGATCCGGATATGGATGTTGACTTTCTGTGCAACCATTTATATACAAGCCGCACAAAATTGTATCAAAAGATAAAAAGCATATCAGATCAGTCCGTTGGAGAATTTATAAGAACCATCAGGCTTAAAAAATCCATCCAGATTATGACCCATGAAGACATATCTATGAATGAAGTGGCAAATCGGATCGGCTTGCAAAGCAGTTCTAATTTTTCAAGGGTATTTAAAAAAGAATATGGAAAATCGCCATTACAATTTATGCAATCTTTAAAAAATAATCAAGTTCAATAAGAGCTTGTTTAAATTCAGGTCAAGTTATTTTCTATGCTTCTTTTATCCTATAAAAAACAGTAATCTTTCTATGCTTTTTTTTGCAAGGCCTCTATATAAGCACTAATTTTTTAGGGCTAAAAGAAGCAGTTTTATGACGAGAGTATGGGCAATTATGACCGGACTGAAATTGCCATGGCCTTTAGGCCGTGGACCAAAGAATAACAAACAACAGGCTTTAGCCGAAAAAACCAAACATACATATTTTACCCACCGAGGCATGCCTTTCTAAACGCGCACCACTTTGAAAGTATTTTGGCTAAAGCCAATACCTGGGTTTTACAACCCACGCCCTAAAGGACGTGGCAATTTTAGCAACACCAAATTTTATATGGTAAAAGAAGCATCGGCATTTTTTCTTGTATAAATTTATTTTCTATGCTTCTTTTATGCTATAAAAAAACAGCAAGCTTTTTATGTTTTTTTGTAAAAATGCGGAAAAGCCACAAAATTTATATGCTAAAAGAAGCATGATATATCAATCCTGAGAATATCGAAGGATTAAATATAAATTAAACAGGCGTTAAGCCATTTTCAAAAGAGTTATACTAAACGAAAGCCATGTTTTTTGATGGGAAGCTCCCTAACCCTAAACCCTGTTGCAGCATATATGGCATTGCATAAAGCAGGTGCTACAGAGGGTACTGACGGCTCACCGCCACCATCGGGTTTTTCTTCGCCAGCAATAAGGACGATCTCGAAAGGCGGCATTTCGTTCATCCGCAATACTTGGTAATCATTAAATGACTGCTGGTCTACAATTCCGTTTGTTATCGTTATTTCGTTATTGAACATACCGCTTAAAGCCCATACTAAACTGCCTTCTATTTGTGCTTTTAAACCATCCGGATCGATAACCAACCCGCAATCAACGGCTGCAACGCATCTGTGGATTTTTACAAGTTTGTCTTTACTGACAGATATTTCCATGGCATGAGCTGCAACTGCGCCCGAACGGCCATAAGGGCAGATGGCTATTCCACGAAAATGTCCGTTTGCAGGTTTTTCGTTCCATCCAATTTTGTTAGCACATTGAGACAATACATTTTTCAGGCGTAAATTGTCTTTAGCATTACCATTATTAAACAAGTTAAATCTATAGGTTACAGGATCTATATGGTTATGAACAGCTAATTCGTCAATAAAGCTTTCTATCACAAATACATTTTGACTAAAGGATATTGAACGCCATGATCCTATTGGTATTGGCGATTCAACCGGATAGAAGGCACTTTGGTAATCGCCAACGGGATAGCAAAGATCATTAGTTACCCCGCCAAAACTATCCCAGGGGCCAGATATTTCTTTGGCAGGAAACGTAGTGATACCGTACTGATGCCGCCATTGGCTAATCTGGTCTTGTGTGCCTGCTGCTGCTAAATGATGGTGGCTTGCCGGCCTGTAAAAATCGGCTTGTATGTCATCAGTACGGTTAAATATCACTTGCACTGGCAAATTCAACGCTTTGGTAAGCAACATTGCTTCAGCAACATTATCGATTTTTTCCTTCCTGCCAAAACTGCCGCCCATGGGCATCAGGTTGACAAGTATAGAAGAACTGTCTACACCGAAAATTTTTGGTAAAACATTGTTAATAAACATGGGTGCCTGGAAGCCTCCCCAAATTTCAAACTTTCCGTCTTTATACCGCGCAGTACAATTAACAGGTTCCATTGTGGCATGTGCAAGATAAGGAACCTGGTAAGTAGCCTGATAAACACCCGGATGATCAATTGTTTTAAATGGAGCATTTTTGTCTTTACCATGTACCTGGGCCGGCTTAACAGTTGCAAACTCAGTTTTAAATTGATCTGTTAGAGATTTACTGTCTTTTATTTTACCAAGTTCATAGCTCCATTTTACTTTTAGTAAACGCTTGCCTTCCATGGCAGCCCACGTATTCGTTGCAATAACTGCTACTGCATTCCTGTTAAGTGCTTCTGGTATTTGATCAACCTGTATTACTTTAACAAATCCTTTTAATCCTTTTAACGCAGTATCATCCCAACTCTTTACCTTACCACTAAATACCGGGCAACGAACCAATACGGCATAAAGCATACCAGGCAATTTAACATCCATCGTATAGGCGTATTTACCGGTTACAATAGGTGCGATATTAGTTTTGGTCATTTTTTGCCCGATATACTTAAAATCTTTTATATTTTTAAGCGGGGCCTTTTCGGGAGGGGTTAAGGCGCTGGCTTCTTTTATCAGGTCTTTATAGTTTAAAACCTTGTTATTGGTCGTATTGATTACTTTACCATCCTGTGCTTTACAAACCTCAACAGGAACTTTCCACCGTTCGGCAGCAGCCGTTATCAGCATAAATTTTGCAGCAGCCCCAACTTGGCGCATCTGCATCCAGGTTCCTTTTACACTTCCGCTGGCCCAAGTAGTATAATTGCCTGCATTTGATGCTTTGTAGGGCAGTGTTTCAACAGATATTTCTTTAGGGTCAACCTCCAGTTCCTCCGCAATAATTAACGGTAATGCTGTAATTACGTTCTGGCCCATTTCCTGTTTAATCACGCTGATAACCACTTTGCCGGTATCAAATATTTTTAATAACGGATTGGGCGAGAAAATTAAACCTTCTGGCGCCGTTACTGCTGATGAGGATACAGGCAAAACATCCGTCAGGAGCCAGGCACCTGCAGTGAATGTTGAGAGACGTATAAAATTTCTTCTTTTCAACTTTCGTAATTTAAGGGCTTACAGCACCTTTGTTGATCCATTCGTTAAAGGCACTTACAAATTCACGGTGTGACAGAGGTGGCTTTGCTAAACCCTGTGCCGGATACCAGCCGGCTAAAACCAACGTGTCACTGGTGATATGATTGATTAGTGCCTTAATTGATTTTCTGCCATTTCTTTTTTTATCCAACAACTGCATGGCTAATTGGTGAGGCGATCTGCCCTGAAAAACCATTCTCATGTTAGCAGGAGGCAAACTCCATTTCGGGTTTCCCGGCGGCATGTGTAAACCGGGAAGGTTGTGAGGCTGGTGGCAGTTTGCACACTTTAAAGCATACAAGCCTTTGCCGTCGGGTCCGCGCTTAACGCCTTGTAAATGCAAATGGCTGTCCTCGCCTTGCAGGGGAATATCTCCGGAAGGATGACAATTCATACATCTTGGGCTCATTAAAACTGCATAAACTTTAAGGAATGCTTTTTTTGACGCTATACTATCTTTTCGGGTAAGATTTTGCTTTTTACTTTTAACTAATTGACCTTCCGGCCTAAAAGAAAAAATAATAACTATACTTAAAAATGCAATAATGGTTAATATCACATAAATACCTTTTTTAGGATAGTAAAAAGTTGTTTGTAAATTACGCTTAGTAGGATGCATGGGTTTACTATACCTTGACAGATGATTTTTGAATAGTAGCAGCGATATGTATGGCTTTGCGTATCCGCAAATAGGTACCGCAGCGACAAATATTTCCGGATAATGCGTCGTCAATATCACTATCCGTAGGATCGGGATTTCCCCGAAGCA
>JAABUV010005724.1_pt1 | contig 13974 bp, 10 predicted proteins | sample 5559971 | NCBI WGS metagenome assembly JAABUV01 (sample SAMN10711881, study PRJNA513362) | rock metagenome | isolation source: Antarctica rocks | place: Antarctica: Victoria Land, Knobhead nord | collected 2015-12-19
CCTTGCCCTTCGAACTCGGCAGCAACGGCTCGATCAACGCCCACTGCGCATCGGTCAGGACTCGCTCACGTGACATGCACCGACCATCTCCCACCAACCACGCTCAAGTAGGGAGACACGCCCTAGTCGACAGCAGGAAGGCCCGTAGTGGTCGGTACCGGTAAGCAGCACGCGAACACCCGTTCTCGCCTGACGTCGTCGGCGCTCGGCGTGCTCGGGGTACTGGCCGTGCTGCTGACCAACGTGGCGTTCACCCAATCGTCCACGGCCGCATCCGGGCCCCGCTCGTCGGATCTGGGGGTGTCCGCCGGGGGTCCGTTCATGTGGCAGTCCGACGCCGACCTGGAACGTGAGCTGGTCGCGATCACCGCCGCCGGGGTGTCCCGGCTGCGCATCGACGTGGACTGGTCGGCGATCGAATCCACCCGCGGGCAGCTGGACTGGGCCAACACCGACCGCATCGTGGCCGCGGCCAAGCGGCATTCGCTGTCGGTGCTGGGCATCGTCACCTATACCCCGCGGTGGGCGCAGGTGGCCGGGGTGCCCGACGGGGATACCCACGGCCAGCCGGCCGACCCTGCGCAGTTCGCCGCCTTCGCCGCCGCGGCCGCCACCCGGTACCTGAGCACCGTCGACGCCTGGGAGGTGTGGAACGAGCCCAACCTGCAGTCCTTCTGGGCGCCTAACCCCAACCCCGGTGCGTACGCCACCCTGCTGGCGGCCACCTACCGCGCCATTAAGGCCGTCGCCCCCGGCACCCCGGTGATCAGCGGCGGCCTGGCGCCGGCCACCAACTCTGGCGACGGGAGTTCCATCGCCCCGGAGACCTTCGTCAAGGCGATGTACGACGCCGGTGCCGGCGCGAACCTGGACGCGGTGGCGGTGCACCCGTACTCCTACCCGGCGCTGCCGTCGGATTCGAGCACCAGCGCCTGGAATACGTTCCAGCGGTTGACGTTGATCCGCGACATCATGGTCGGCCACAGCGACGCAGCCAAGAAGATCTGGTTGACGGAGTTTGGCGCCCCCACCGGCACCTCCCGGGTGAGTGTGAGCGAAAGCGCGCAGGCGGAGATGATCCGCGCCGGCATCCAGATGGCCAGGGCGCAGAGTTGGACGGGTCCGCTGTTCGTCTACAACGGGCGCGACACCGGCACCAACGCCGCGGACCCGGAGCAGAACTTCGGCCTGGTGCGCTACGACTTCACCCCCAAGCCGGCATTCGCCGCGGTGCTGGCGGCGGCCGTTCCGACGCCCCCGCCGACCAATGGCATCAACATCGGCACGGCACTGTTCCTGCAGCGCTGAGCCCGCCCGCCCAACCGCTACAGCGCTTGCACCAGTTCTCGCATCCGGGACCGGAACGCTGCTCGGGAGAACTGCTCGGCGTGCCGGCGGATGACCACCGGGTCGTAGTCGCTGAATTGGTGCTCGCGCAGCGCCGCGGCGAAGCCGGTCACGACGTCGTCGTCGGTGCCGGCGGGCACCCGTAACCCAGTGACACCCGGGACGACGGTGTCCGTGGCGCCGCCGTCGTCCAGGGCCAGTACCGGGGTTCCGCAGGCCATCGCCTCGACCGGGACGATGCCGAAGTCCTCCACCCCGGGCAGCAGCACAGCACTGGCGCGGCGGTGCAGGTCGCGCAGTCGCTCGTCGGAGACCCTGCCCAGGAAGGTGGTGTGCGGGCCAGCCAGCTGCACGCAACGCTCCATCGCCCGCCCGTCCCCGGCGACCACCAGGGCAATCCCGGCGCGTTCAGCAGCGCGCACCGCCAGGTCGGGGCGCTTGTAGGACACCAGGCGCCCAGCGAGCAGCACAAAGCCCTCCCGGGGCACCGACGGGTCCGGCGTGTAGAACTCGGTGTCCACCGGCGGGTGCACCACAGTGGCGCTGCGCCGCCAGCACCGCTGGATCCGCTGCGCGACCGCGGTGGAGTTGGCGACCACCACGGCGAGCCGGGCCGAGGCCACCAGCTCGTGGCGTCGGGTCCGCGCCGAGAGCGCGTTCAGGGCCAGGGTGCCGACGGCTCCGCCCGCCTCACCTCGGCGTAGCTGCGCGTCCCAGGCCCACCGGGCCGGGCTGTGCACGTAGGCGAGGACGGGGGCGTCGGTGGCGTGCACCACTTGGGTGGCGAACGCGTGGTGACTGGCGACGACGACGTCGGCGCCCCGCAGCGACATCCCCCGGAACGCGCCCGGCAGCAGCGGCAACAGCGGGGCGTAGCTGCGCCGACCGCTGCGTCGGTAGAGCTGATCCACCCAGGTGGTGACGGGGGGGCGGGCCAGTTGCGGGGGTACTCCGCTGGGCCGGGCGATGGGGGCGTGCACCGCGGCGTCGGGGAACTCCGCGGACAGCTGCGCCACCACCTGTTCCGAGCCGGCGACCTCGGTGAACCGCTCGTGCACCAACGCGACGGTGCGGCGGCTCACCGGTTGCGCGCCACCCCGGGGATCAGTGGACGCCGGCCGGCCGGCTGGGACGGCTCCGGCTCAACCGGGGCCGCGTCGGGCGGCTGCACGACGGTGAATCGGGGTCCCACAGCTTGGGCGGCGCCCACCTGCCTGCCCTGCGGCCGGTCGGGGACCAGTTGGGTGGGCGGGCTCTCCCGGCCCGGCGCGACCCCGTTCACGGCCGATCCGTTGGAGGCCGATCCGTTGGAGGCGGGCGGGGTGCTGTGTGGTGCGCGCGGGGGCGCCTCGGGGGCCGTCGGGGGCTTGGCCACGGGAGCGGTCTTGGTCAGTGAGGTCTTGGCCGCCGGAGCGGTGTTCGGCGTCACCGGAGCGATCATGGCGCCCGGAGGCTTCGCGGCCGGGGCCTTCTCCGCCGGAGTGGTCTTGGTCGCCGCTGCGGTTCTGGCCACGGGAGTCTTCGCTACCGGAGCGGTCTTCACTGCCGGGGGCTTGGCCGCCGCAGCCGTCTTGGCCACCGGGGCGGTCTTGGCCGTCGCAGCCGTCTTGGCCACCGGGGCGGTCTTGGGAGCCACCGCAGACTTGGCCACGGCGGTCTTGCGGGGCGCGGCCTTGCCTAGCGCAGCGGCACCACTCTTCGACGTCAGCACCTTGGCGGCCGCGGTGGCGCCCGCGGCCTTACGGGCGGGGGCCTTACGGGCGGGCGCCTTCGGTGGTGTGGTCGCCTGCTGGGACACAGCCTTCCGGGTCGCGGTCCGCTGGGAGGCAGGCTTCCGGGACGACGCCGGGGCAGCCACGGCCAGCTCTGGCTGTTCGGCTGCCACCGAAACGTCCACCACCGGGACAGCTGCGACCGGCACAGCCCGCGCGGCCTTGCGACGCGGCTGGTGCACCAGCGCGAGCACCGCCGGGATGTCACTGTCGGCCAGAGCGCGCAGCGTCCGGCGGCCGAGATCCTTGGTCTTGGAGCCGCGGGCCAGGCTCAGCACGGCCAGGCGCACGTTATTCAGGTCCGCGCTGCGCCACCACTGGGCCTGGGCGTCCAGCTCCACCACCCGCCCCCTGCGGGCACCGTCAGCAGCGGGCTCCGGGCGCAGACCGGCCACGTCCAGCCCGGCCCCCTCGGCCAACCCGGGCCCGCGGAGCACCAGCACGTCGGCCCCGGCGTCCAGCAGCCGGGCGGCCAGCACCTCGGTGCGGATGGTGGTGGCGTCGTCGGCACCGGGACGCCCCACTTCCTGCACCCCAGCCCCGAACCGGGCGGCGATGCGCCGGGCGGCCACGATGCGCAGCTTGGATCCGAGGCGGCCACGGGCGGCGACCAGCAGCTCGGCCAGCACCAGGAAGCCGGCGAGCAGGGCCACCGCGGCGTCGCGCAACGGGTTAGGCGAGACCGGTCCGTCGGCGACGGTCGGGTTGGCCAGCGGGGCCAGGTCGACCAAACCGGCGTTCTCCACGGCGACGATCTGGTTGACCGCGGCCTGGTAGTCGGAGTCCACCCTGGCCCGGGTGGGGTCGGTGGGCGCCAGGGCCGCGAGCTTGGCGTTCAGGTCGGCGGCGGTGGCGCGCAGCTCGGTGGTGGCCTGCGCGGAGTCCTGCAACCGGCGCTGGCGGACCGCGGCGCCCAAGGCCAGCACGGTCTGCTCGGCGACGGCCGAGGCCTCCGCCCGGCTGTCACCGAGGGTGTTGACCTGCACCAGCCCGGCCGATGGCCCCGGGGACAGCGTGATCCGGTCCTTGGCCTGCCGCAGCGTCCACGGGGCATTGGAGCGGTTCATGATGGTGTTCAGCACCGCCGGGTCGGTGAGTGCCTGGGCATAGGAGGCCTGCAGGGTGCTCATTGCGTCGGTGGTGTTTGCCGAGGTGGAGGTGCCGGTGTTGACCCGGGCCAGCGCCGTCGCCCCGTAGGCGGGCGGGGCTCCCGCCCGGGCGAAGAACACCAGGCCGGCCAGCAGCACAGCGATCAGGGCGGCGGGAATCGCCACCCGGCGCAGGTCACGCAGGTGCTGCACCAGGTCCAGGGTCGGGGGCACGCCCAGGTCGCGTTTGGTGATCGCCTCCGGTGCCAGCCAGTGGCTGGACGGGGCGTCAGCGGGCACTTCTCGGGACACCGGTGACCTCCCTGGACACGGACGACCTGGACACGGACGGGGGTGGCGAGGGCCACCTAGATAGCAGGCTACGGCGCATCAGCGCACCAGGTCGGGGAGTTGTTTGTACTCGGCGGAATGCGCGCCCACCTGCAGCTGCACGAAACGGTCCCAGAAGGTGGCGGCGGGGGCCGGGTCCAGGTACACCACGCTTTGTCCGTTCTCATCGCCGGTGCCGGTTACCGGGGCGGTGTAGAAACCGACCCGGTCCGGTGGCAGGTAGCGCATGCTGTCGAATAACGCACGCAGATCTGTGTCGGTCAACCCGTCGTCCACCCTGAGGCTGGCGGCGATAGTGCTGAACAGCTGGTTGACCTCGACGGGGTTGCTCAGCGCTCCCTTGGTCTGCGCGGCCTTGCCGAAGGCGCGCAACGCGTTCTGCTGTCGCTGCACCCGGTCGAAGTCGCCGCCGGGCAGGTTCTTGCGCTGGCGCACGTACAGCAGCGCGTGTTCGCCGTCGAGGTAGTTGCGCCCAGCAAGGAAGGTGTAGCCCTCCATGACGGTCTGCTGGGCGATAGTTACCTCGATGCCGCCGACGGAATCCACCATGGCGGCGAGGCCGGCGAAGTCCACCGCCAGGACGTGGTCGATGCGCACTTTGGTGAGCCGCTCCACCGTCTGCACCATCAGGGTGGGTCCACCGAAGGCGTAGGCGGCGTTGACCTTGTTCATGCCGTACCCGGGGATGTCCACCCAGCTGTCCCGGGGGATGGAGACCGCTTCGGCGCTGAGCCGGTCCGCCGCCATCCGCACCATCATGATGGTGTCGGCGCGGGAGATGCCGTCGTTGACCAGGTCGGAGCCCAGCAGCAGGTAAGTCTGGGCGACGCCGGTGCTGGCCGGGGCAGCTGCGCCCGACGGCGAGGCCGGGGTCGTGGTAGCCGGCGGGGCGGGTCGAGTGGCGTTGTCCAGCGGGGCAAACACCTGCGGGAGGCGACCCACCTGGTCGACGTAGCGGTTGTTCAGCCAGTACAACACTCCGGCGCCGACGCCGAGCAGCAGCACGAACACCAGGGCCACTACCCCCCACCGGCGCGCGTGCCGCAAGCGTGACGAGGCGGGCGGTGCTGTGAGCATCTCGCGTCCCCTGCCTGCACGTCCCACTCGGTCGATACGGAGAGTAACGGCAATCGGCTCATGACGGGAGCGCTGTCGCTGAGCTTCACTCGTTCGGGTAACGGCGACGTCCACTGACTCACGCAGCGCGCAAGTGGCGCCGCCTCGACGTTGCCGACACCCTGGACGCATGCACTGGTTGTTCGTCTGCACCGGCAACATCTGCCGCTCCCCCACCGCGGAGCGCCTGGTGGCCGCCTACGCCGACCGGCAGGGCCTGACCCAGCTGACGGCATCCAGCGCGGGTACCCGGGCCGTGGTGGGCGCCGGGGTGGAACGCACCGCGGCCGAGGTACTGATCAGCTTGGGTGGTGACCCCACCGGGTTCCGGGCCAGGGACCTGACAGCGCAGCAGGCCCGGGAGGCGGATCTGGTGCTGACCATGAGCCGACGGCACCGCGACCGGGTACTGGAGCTCGCGCCGGGGGCTATGCGACGCACCTTCACTCTGCGTGAGGTTGCCCGGCTGCTGCAGCACAGCAACGACGGCGATCGCACCGCCGGGCTGCTGGACCGGTTGAGCGCTGCCCGTGCCCGGCACGCCCAGGAGGGCAGCGATGTGGACGACGTGCTCGACCCGATAGGGCGGGACCTGGCCCGCTTCGAGTTGGTGGGCTCGACCATCGCCGCGTCCCTGGTGCCGCTGCTGGAGCACGCGCACACCGAGCTGGGCCGGGGGCAGCGATAGATCGACCGCCTCGGTTCAACGGAGTATCGCCGAGAACCCCGACGATCGAAGGGGAACCCTCGTGCCCCGCGCGTGCGTTGGACGTGTAAGCGGACACCAGCTTGCGTGGCAAACACCATTCGTCCCGCGGTTTGTCCGGCTACCACTGCGCCACCACCGACGGCGAGGAGCACTCCGCCAGCGAGAGCCAGCGGGGCGATCGCGTTGGAACCGGTGAAGGCCAGGCCGAAACCGGCCGAAGCATGCGAGGCGAGAAGCACACGACCGGCGTGGGGCGCAACAGATCAGCGAGGCCCTACGGCTCTCGGCGGGTGTCAGGCTGCGCGCCTTCGACGTCAGAACCGAAGAACCCAGGAGGGTCGTTGGTGCTCGACCCGTCGGTCGGGTATGGGGCTGGAACTTTCCGTCCTGCATGGACTGAGCCGCGCTTGTTGGGTGTGGGCACCGGCCCGCCGTTGAAACGATGTGACCCGTTGCTGCCGTTAAGGGTTGGCGCCGCAGCCGCCCGTGGGTTGGGCAGCGGACTCGGCCGGGGCCTAGGCATGGACGCCTGAGCAGCCACCGCTGGTGCTTGCTCCGACTCGTCCTCCAGATAATATGCGTACTCGTACTCGCTGGCCGCCTTCGCGGGCACCATATTAAGCACCGCACCCAGAATCTTTGCGTCGACGCTGCGTAGGTTGTCCGTCGCCCTGGCGAGCTGCTCCAGCTTGGTGTGCCCGTGTCGAGTGACCAGCAACGCCCCGTCGGCCACCGTGGACAGCACCGCCGCGTCGGTCACCGGCAGTAGCGGTGGGGCGTCGATGATGACGTACTCGAAGCGCTGCCGCAGCCGTTGCAGTAGCGCCTTGGTGTGGCTGGAGCCGAGCAGCTCGCTGGGGTTCGGCGGGTGCGGCCCGGAGCCCAGCACCGTCACCCCGGGACTGACCGTGGCCTGCAGGACGTCGTCGAGGTCCGCCGACCCGGCAAGGACGTTGGTCAGTCCCACGTTCTCCAGCAGTTTGAGGTAGCGGGTGACCCGCGGGCGGCGTAGGTCGGCCTCAACCAGCACGACTCGCTTTCCGGCCTCGGCCAGGACGAAGGCCAGGTTCAGCGCGGTGACGGTCTTACCCTCGCCGGGGATGGCGCTGGTCACCACGATGACTCGGGGCGGGTTGTCGACATCGAGGAATTGCAGGTTGGTGCGGATCTGTCGGTACGCCTCCGCGCTGGTCGAGTGGCCCTGACCGAACGTGATCAGCGGGTGCCCGGGGCGTTCGGAGTCGTACGGGACGGCACCGATCACCGCGGCGCCACTCGCCTCGGCGATGTCACCGCGCTCCTTGACGGTGCTGTCCAAGCGGTCCCGCAGCAACGCCAAACCCACCCCCAAGGCGAGACCCACCAGCGCCGCAAGTGCCAGATTCTGCAGCGTCTTGGGCGTCACCGGTGTGTTGGGCAGTCCCGCCGCTTGGGTCACCGTCACGGTGGCGTTCGCCGTCGTGCCGCCCTGCGGGGTCTCCAGCTGGGTGACCAGCCGGGTGAACTGCTCCGACAACGCGTTGGCCACGTTCTGCGCGCGTTGCGGTGACGGGTCGCTGACCGTGACGTTGAGCAGCACGGTGTTCAGCTGGGTCTGCACCGATACCTCGGCCGCTAGCTGCGTGGCCGTCATCGGCAGGCCCAGCTGATCCACCACCTTCTGGGCGAGCTGGGTGCCCTTGAGCAGCTCCGAATAGGACGCCACCCGCTGCTGGGAGTACAGCCCGCCCGTGTAGGCAGCCCCCGCATCGGCTGCGCCGGAGGTGGAGACGAACAACTGCGTGGACGCCGCGTAGATCGGTGTGGTCAGCAGCGACGCGCCCAGGCCACCGAGCACCGCCAGCACCGTGACGACCACGATGGACTTCCACCGGGCGCGGAGGATGCGCAGGTAGCTCTGGATCTCCACGGGGCGTTCCTTCGCTCGTCAGGGCCTGGACCTTTCCGGGCCGGTGCACGCCTGACTCGACATGCCTGCGTCTACCGGACCCACCCCGAGGACGCCAGACCCCCGAGGCTCACGCATTCCGTGACTTCTGTGACACGAATAGTAATGGACGCCGTCGTTGATCAGTACGCGCCCTTGCCCCTGACCACCGCCCGCAGGGTCCGCACCACGATCTGCAAGTCCTGCACCATCGACCAGTTCTCTACGTAGTACAGATCCAGCCGCACCGCCTCCTCCCACACCAGGTCCGAGCGCCCGCTCACCTGCCATAAGCCGGTGATGCCCGGCTTGACCAGCAGGCGGCGACGCACCTGTCCGTTGTAGGTGTTGACCTCCCGGCGCAGCGGTGGCCGTGGACCCACCACGCTCATCTCCCGGCGCAACACGTTGAGGAACTGGGGCAACTCGTCCACGCTGTACTTGCGCAGCACCTTGCCCACCGGGGTCACCCGCGGGTCGTTGCGCACCTTGAACAGCGGACCCGAGCCAACGTCCAGGCCCACCAGCTCCACCACGCGGCTGTCGGCCCCGGGGTCCATGGTGCGCAGCTTGAGCATGCCGAACGACTCACCGTTCAGGCCCACTCGCTCCGATCGGTACAGCACCGGGCCGCGGCTAGTGGCCTTGATGGCGACCACGGCGACCAGTACCACCGGTGACGTGACGACCAGGGCAATCGTGGCCACCACCACGTCGAACACCAGCTTGCCCACCTTGCTGGCCCCGAGGAACTGCGGCTCCTCCACATGCAGCAACGGCAGCCCCGCCACCGGCCGCATGGTCAACCGCGGCCCCGCCACGTCCACCACCCCGGGGGCCACCACCATGTCCACATCCAGGGAATGGAGGTCCCAGGCCAACTCCCGCATGCCCTCGTGGCCCAACTGGTCGGTGGCAGCCACCGCCACCGTGTCGGCGCCGCAGGCTTGCAACGCGGCGATCACCGCCGACTCGTCCCCCCACATCGGGACCGCCGCACCGTCGATGGTGAACGTCTCCCCGGGCTGCCCGGTGAAGCCGGGCACGCAGCAGCCGACCACGGTGTACCCGCCGGCGGAGTCCCGGGCGAACGAGCGGGCCACACTCGCCACCGACCGCCGACCACCCACCACCAACACCCGCGCGCAGTAGCCACCCTCGGCCCGCCGCCGCATCAGCCACTTGCGCTGCAGCCACCGGCTGCCGAACAGCAGCAGCACCCCGGCCGGGAACGCCAGGAACAGGTACCCGCGGGCGAAGTCCATCCGAAAGACCAGCGCGACGATGGCCACCAGGCCGAACAGTCGCAGCGACGCGTCGGCCAGCCGGCGGTACTCCTCCGCACCCTCCCCCACCATCCGCGGGCCGCGGGTGCGGTACAAGCTGAGCGAGGCCAGCCACAACACCCCCAACATGACCGACACCAGGGTGTAGCTGAACTCCGACAGCTCACCGTCCAGCGCTCGGGTGTTCACGCTGAAACCCTGCACACCGAAGCGCACCAGCTGAGCCCCGGCCAGGGCCACCACCACCGCGACCGTGTCGGTCACCGCCAGGCGCCGCACGTACTCCTGGTGCCAGCGTGGCGCGGCGCTGGGGGGCTGTTGCGGGAGCAGGTCCGCTGCGCTGGGCTCGGATACGGTTGGCAGTGGCGCAACGACGGGCGCGACCTCCACCCGCTCACCCATCCACGACGGCATACGTTTCCCCGCACACTTCGGCGACCTGCCCGCGCCTCGGCGGCGCTGACCTACTGCGGCGGAACCCCCGCTGGCGAACCCCTGGCGAGATTCCACCGCCCGCGAGATGGTAGCGCTCCGTGACCGATCGATGGAAGGGGCGCCCGTGGGCTGTCAATCGAACAAACCACCCCCAGGAGTTCCGTGTGCCGCTGGGGCTGTGCTGGTGGGGGTTGCCGCGGGTGGCGCACCGTCGTCGTCGTCCGCGGGTCGTCGTCCGCGGGTAGGGTCCGCGCGATGCCACCCCCGCTGCCCGGATAAGGAAGTGCCGCATTGACCCTGAGGTCCGCGCTGCGCCGGATCCTGGTGAGCACCCCCTTCACGACTGCCGAGCGGCTGATCCCGGACAACGCGGTCGAATCGGTGCGCCGCGCCCTGTTCCCGATGACCCAGGACGAGGTCCGCCGAGTGCTCGCCGGGCTGATCGCCGCGCAGGTCCCGTTCGTGTTGGCCGGCGGCTGGGGCGTCGACGCGCTCGCGACCGGACAGGGAGGCCGCAAGGGAGGCCGCAAGGGGGGCCGGGAGTGGGGACGCCGGAGGGGGCGCCGCCACCTGGACGTGGATGTGATCGCCGCGCCCGAGGTGCTGGCGACGATGCTCGCGGCTCTGGCCGACCTCGGCTACCGGCAGCCCGCCGAGGACTGGGACGGTGGCTGGTGGGCGCCGCACAAACTGGTGCTGGTCAGCGACGGTGGCGGACGGATCGACGTGCTCATCCTGGCCGCCGACCAGTGGGAACCCCTGCTGCGCCGTGCCGTCGAGCTGCTCGGCCACGACGTCGACCGCGCTCCCGTGCCCGGGCACGTCGGCGGCTTGACGGTGCCGTGCCTGCCTGCCGCGCTGCAACTGGCCACCCACGACGGGTTCGAGATGAACCGCCACCAGCGGGCGGATCGGCGTGTACTGGCCGAGCTGACCCGCCGGTGACTGCCCTCGCCGCCGCGGTAACCGCCTCCGCGTGGCGGCTGCGCGGCTACACCGGCACCACCCTGGTGATCCGGGTCGCCGAAGCCGACCCCGCGGTGGAGCTGGTCGCCGGGGCGCACCACGGGGCACCCGCGCACCTCACCCTTGCCTACCCGTTCCCGCTCGCGGCGGTGGGCGGATCGTTCCGTACGGCGCTGCGCCAACTGTTCGCGGGGCGTCCCGCGTTCGATGTCGAGCTGGTCGCGTTGCGCCGATTCGACACCGTCGCCTACCTGGAGCCGGAGTCCGAGCAGCCGTTCGCCGCGCTGGCCGCCGCGGTGCAGGACCGCTTTCCCGGCCATCCGCTGTACGACGGGGCGTTTCCTACCTACATCCCGCACGTCAGCCTCGGCCCGGTGGACCAGCTGACGCCGGCCGCCGAGGCCGCGGTGGGCGGGTCATTGCCGATCCGGGCGCGGGTGTCGGAGGTGCAGCTGTGGGCGATGCGCCGGAACTGGCAGCGGTTCGACCGCTTTACGCTGCTCGGGCAATAGCACGAACGGGTGACGCCGGTTGCGGTTACATAGAGCAACGTCTAGCGTCCGCTGCACGTTCTTTAGAGAGTTCAAGCGCGCAGAATTGGGTCACACGGGGAAATGAAGCGTAGCTGTGCGTTACGGCTGGGGGCCGTCGCGGTGTCCACCGGTCTGCTCGTCGGCCTGTGGGTCAATACGTCTTCGGCCTTAGCCGCGGCGCCAGCAGCTGCGGTGGCCGGTCCGTCCGCGGTGCCCGATCCGGTGGTCGTGGCCGCCGGGGACATCGCCTGCGGGTTGGACGACCCCAAGTTCGCCGGTACCCCCGATGGTTGCCAGATGCGCGCCACCGCAGACCAGATCGCGGCCATTGCCCCGCAGTACCTGCTGCCCCTGGGTGACACCCAGTACGCGTCCGGGCCACCCCAGCAGGGCGTGCAGCCGAGCGCCGCGGACTACCAGGGCAGCTACAACAAGAGCTGGGGGGCGCTGAGCGCGCGAGTGCCGGGCCTGGTGGCGCGCCCGGTGCCGGGCAACCACGAGTACGGCCGGGTCACTGGCAGCACCGCCGGACTCACCCAGGCCAGCACCTACTTCGACAACTTCGGGCCCAACGGGCTCAACCAACTGCCCCCGGAGGTGAAGGGGCCCGCCACCAACTTCTACAGCTACAACATCCCGGTCAACGGCGGCAACTGGCACGTCATCGCCCTGGACAGTGAGTGCACAGCCGTCGGCGGCTGCGGCGCTGATTCTCCGCAGGGAAGGTGGCTGCGCAACGACCTGGCTGCCAACCCCAACACGTGCACCCTCGCCTACTGGCACAAACCCCGATGGGGACCCGTGATTGTCGAGGACGACACCACAGTCGCCCCGCTGTGGAACGCCCTCGTCGACGCCAAGACCACCATGGTGCTCAACGGCCATGGGCACAACTACCAGCACCTGCGACCGCTGGACGCCGCCGGCAGCCTGGACCCCGCTGGGGTGACGCAGTTCACCGTGGGAACCGGGGGCGAGGACAAGGAGCCGCTGCCCAGCCCCGAGCCGCGGACGTTCAACCAGTACGACCAGGGGTTCGGCGTGCTCAAGCTGACCCTGCACTCTTCCTCCGCCAGCTTCGCCTACCAAACCGTCAACGGCGGGACTCCGGAGTCCGGCACCCTCCCCTGCGCCACCCCACCGAGCGCCTCGGTGCCGACGGTGTCGGACGTCACGCCGATCTCCGGGCCGTCCGGGGGCGGCAGCTCTGTCGTGGTGACCGGCACCAACTTCGCGCCGGGCGTGCAGGTGGGCTTCGGTGGGGTGGCCGCTACCGGGGTGCAGGTGCAGTCGGCGACCCGGCTGATCGCGACGGCCCCGGCGTTCACCGGGGCACCGGCGGAGTCCACCGTGGACGTGACGGTGAGCAGTGCGGCAGGTACCAGTACCGGTGGATCGGTCAGTCAGTTCACCTACACGATGGCCCACAACGGGTACTAGGCAAGCATCACGGCCAGTTCAGGGTCTGCGCCGGTGGGGGGCTCGGTGACGCTGACGGCGACGTCGAATCAGGATGTGGGTCCCACCCCATACGGGTTGTCCATCGTGGATGCCGCCACCAACGTGGAGCTGGCGCGCGCCCCCGGGGGCTTTACCCGCACCGTGACAGTCAGCCAAACCGAAGCCGCCAGTCGCCGCTACATCGCGCGGATCGACAACCTGTACGGCCGCAATGTCCAATCGGTGTCCACGCCGGTGGTGGTGGAATGGGGGAACGCGCCTCAAACGCCTCCCTCGTCCACCACCCAGCCCCCGCCGTCACCGTCGTCCACCACCCAGCCCCCGCCGTCACCGACCACCCAGCCCCCGCCGTCACCGTCACCGTCACCGTCACCGTCACCGACCACCCAGCCCCCGCCGTCACCGACCCGGCCGCCGGGTGCCCTCATGGCGCTGGCGCCATTCCGGGTACTGGACACCCGCTATGGCAACGGGGCACCCGTCGGCCCGGGGGCCAGCGTGGCCGTCCAGATCACCGGCAGCGGCGGCATCCCCACCACCGGGGTCTCCGCCGTCGTCATCAACATCGCCGTCACCGAACCCACCGCCCCCGGCTACCTCACCGCCTGGGCGGAGGGCACACCCCGACCCGGCACCTCCAACCTCAACTTCGTACCCGGGCAAACCGTGCCCAACCTCGTCATCGTCCCCGTCTCCCCCACCACCGGGAAAATCCAGCTCTACAACAGCGCAGGCAACACCCACATCGTCGGCGACATCACCGGCTACTACCTGGCCGGAACCCCCACCGCCCCCGGAGCCTTCACCGCATCCACCCCGACCCGGGTACTCGACACCCGCGACGGCAACGGGGCACCCGCGCGCCCCGTCGGCCCGGGGGCCAGCGTGGCCGTCCAGATCACCGGCAGCGGCGGCATCCCCACCACCGGGGTCTCCGCCGTCGTCATCAACATCGCCGTCACCGAACCCACCGCCCCCGGCTA
>JAABUV010005725.1_pt1 | contig 13973 bp, 19 predicted proteins | sample 5559971 | NCBI WGS metagenome assembly JAABUV01 (sample SAMN10711881, study PRJNA513362) | rock metagenome | isolation source: Antarctica rocks | place: Antarctica: Victoria Land, Knobhead nord | collected 2015-12-19
GTCGGCGCCGCGCCGCCGCGCGCCGAACGGCGGGTTCATGACGACCGTGTCCGCGCGCAGGCGCGCCTGGCCGCCCGCGCCCGCCAGGTCGCAGCGCAGCAGGTCCACCTGCGCGCGCGCAGCGCGGCCGTCGCGGCGGCGCTCGCGCCGCGTCGCTGTGCGCGTTGTGTGCCGCTGTGCGCGTAGCGTGCGCTCGGCTCACGGGGCCGCACGCTGAGCACGCTTCTGCGCCGGATGGGTCCGGGTGTGTCCGGGCGAGCGCACACGCCGCATGACCCAGCAACAGTGCTTGATGCCGCATGCTACGTATGCATGGCTGCAACCGGCACCTCTGCCATGCGCTATTGCAGGTTCAGGGTGCCTGCTCCCCGTGCAGAGCTACGCAGCAGAGCATTGCCTGCTGGGTCACACATGTTGGGTGCAGACACCCGCTGCGCCTGGCACATAAACGCCAAATAACCATGGAAAGCCTGCACATGCCCGTGAGCTTGGGCACAGGCCAGGGATGCAGCACCTCACCGGCAGCTCGCCGCCGCCCACATCTTCCAGGTTGCGGGCGGCCACGGCCAGTGCGTCGAGGTCTATATCGATGCCTAGCACATGCGGGCAGCCCAGCGCCGCCGCGCCAATCGCCAGCATGCCCTGTCGCGTGCCGCGGCTATAGTTGCAGTTGCTGTTACAGAAGCGCTGCAGCGCACAGACTTAGGAAGTACCAGGCACCAGCTGCGCGTGCTGGTCAGCCGCACGCACCGTCCCGCAGCCGAGGTCGATGACTGTGCGGCCTTGGAGCTCGTCGAAGGTGTTGCCGACCTGCGCGCCTGCACAAGCTCAGCACGACCCTCACAGCCCGTCCTGGCGGTCCTGAGCCACTGGTGTCTGGCGCAGCAGGTGGCGGTTCTAGCCTAGAGCACAACACGTCCTGGCAAGTTGCAGGCCCTCAATCCAGTGCAGTGTTTAGTGCGCGCCGTGTACAGCATGCGCGCAGCGATGTGCGCTCCAGTGGGGTACTGCTCCAGCTCCACCTTGGGCGCCTCAAATGGCGCAACATCCTGCACAGGCACACAGCGTACGTGCTGAGTTGTAACAGCAGAGGCTTGCTTCGTATGAGTCGATGGCAGCTGAGTCAAGGCCGCCACACATGCGTGAGGGAGTGCAGTCACACTATGTGCAGGCATCTGAAACTTGAGGCAACCATGTACCTGCAGGAGCGCCTCCAGCTCCTTCAGCTTCATATAAGTAGCATGACAAAACAAGCCTCAAGCCAAAAGTACACGCGGTTTACCACCTAGATGTGGCGTGTTGTTTGAGTCAATGTCTTTGTGCAACACAGTGACAGTGTCGCGTATGTCCACGCGACTTCATTTGCGTCCAAAGCTCTGGCACGTGCCACCGGCTGTGCACCTGATTAGGCATGCTTGAAGGCCGAGGTGCATGCAACATTTCCGGCTCACGTTTCGTTCTCTGTGCTTTGGTCGGTCAGCACGTCACACAGCTACGAATCTGAATAGATGTGGGAGTCTGCACGACTGCACGACGATGTGGGCTGGCAGGCCATGCGCAGAACATCATGCACTAGTCATAGGAATTGAGGCTGTGCCGCTGTGTCCAGCTGGACACTGAGTGGTGGCGCAAGGTGTCCTCATGGTCAGAGCCTTGATACTCAAATCAATACAGGCGCAAGATGTGAACGCTGGTTGGGCGCTGCACATGGCTTCTCATGCTTATGAGTTCTCGAGAGTCGAGCACGATGCATGCATGCAGTCCTACTTCAAGGAGGGCTTACATGCAGATAACTGTCCCATTGCTCTACTATAGAACGATGAGAGGGTCAGGAGACCGGCAAGCAGAAACACCAGTTGCAGAGGCTTGCCTCATGTGATCCTAGAAACAGCCAGCCAGATGGCTATCACTTGCTGCGTCTCCAAGCTCTCTGCATCAGCAGGCAGCGCAGCAGCAGGCTGTCACCGCTCACTCAAGCGCGCATCGCCTCCCGCGGAAACAACGTGTCGATGACGTCGTTCGCCATGATGTTCTTGGGGTCCAGCGCGGCGCGGGCCGCATTGAAGCGGGCGACCGGGAAGCGCGCGGCCAGGCGCGCGCGCGCGGCCGCAGGGTCCAGCCGGTGCGCCTCGATCTTGGCCCAGTGCTCGGTCGCGCCGAACCGCGGCATCAGCTCGTCCTGCAGCAGCTGGCAGTAGTCGAAGAACCTGCGCGCGCGCGCGCGCGCCAAACTCACGCGATGCCAACTTAACGACAGCACGAGCTGGGTTTGCACTCCTCAAATAGCCTCCTCAGATAGCAGTCTGGCACATACCTGATGTGATGAAGCAGCTGGCGACCGTCTTGGCATCCGACATACATGCAGGCGCGAGGCGATGGACCTCTGGCACAAAAGCCCATAATGGGACTGACAGTGAGCCGTCGCGAACAAAAGATGGTGAGGACAGAGAGAGTGAAATATGATGAGTTGCTGGACTTGTTGGCACCTTCATGGTGACAGCGCGTTCACTACAGTCGCTGCGCATATTTGAGCAGCGCCGCGCCGCCCTACGTTTGAACTGGGCAGGCACGAACCACGTACTGCGCACGGTGCTCACGGGTAGGCACTGATCGTGGCGCCCCCAGGCTCACCCCTGCCTGCAAACACACCCAGTACGGCCCCGCGCAAGAATGCTGCCGCGAAACGCGCGCCCGGAAGCAGCGCAGGGTCAGACCCTGCATCCTCCCTGCCGCGCCCGGGGCCGCCGCGCCTGTCCGTAATCGCTGCGCGCTGCGACGCGTCCTCGGTCGGCAGGTACATGATGATGCCGACCCAGGAGTGCACCGTGCCGGGCGCGCCCGGCGCCGACGCGGGGCTCATCGGCGAGCGCGAGCTCGCCGTCCAGCGCTGCTCGATGGGCGCCGGCGCGGCCACGCGGTCGCGCGCCAGCGCGGCCAGCAGCTCGTCCATGAATGCCAGGTCCGCGCCGCTCGGCCGCCTACCCGTTGCAAGCATGCGAGGTGTAGGGTTGTATGTTTAGCGCCTACCCTACCCATATGCAAGTACCATGTGAGGGGCGCGGGCGTGATTTGAGCGCGCTGTGTGGTTGTGAGGCGCGCAGGTCCCATGTGAGCGGCACGCGCGCGTGGTTTTGAGCGCACTGTGTGGTTGTGAGGCGTGCAGGTACCATGTCAGGGCACGCGCGCGGTTTGAGCGCGCTGTGCTGTAGTGAGGGGCGTGGGCGGTGGCTTGAGCGCGCTGGAGCGCAGACTGCGAGCGTGCCGCGCACCGCACCGCACCCCATGCATGTTCCCGCATGTGGGTGCGACACCGCACACGTCTGCCGCCCCCTGCTGTCGATACTAACAGCCTCGTAAGCGCCAAGCTGGGCGCATCGACACGGGTACTGGTGCTCGCAGTGCCCCACGCCGCGGCCAGGCCTTCGCATCGATCAATCGACCGGCCGATCGATACCTCCAAGCTTAAACACATCTTCTGCTTGCCATGCGAAGCCGGTTGGGATACTTTGATCGTTTTTTCGGGCATCTCTGGTGCCAGCGGCGGCGGCGGCCAGGGCGCACCGCAGGGTGCCGGTTGGGAACGCGACCTCCAGCACCCACTGCTGCCCGCCGCAGTCGAAGCCCAGCAGCTGGTCGCTCCAGCCGGTGCGGAAGCCCTCGCTGCGCCGCCAGTACTCCGCCTCCGCCTGGCCCGCGCGCGCCTGGCCCGTCAGACCCTGTGCCCAAGACCCTCTGTTGCCCACGATGCAACAGACCTCACTTTAACCAACACTTTCAAGCACCAATCCACGCGACCCATAGATTGCAACCAGCCACCAGCACGGGCGAACGAGTCATGCTGTCAGAACAAGTCAGAGCTGCTGCCGTACCTGGTTCACGGTGGTCGGGCGGCCACTAAGCGTGCCGCGTCTGGCGCACGTCAAGGCACCACTGCAATTTCACACTTGCAGTAGCTTAAACGCGAAGTTTTAACTTGCAGTGGCTTCAACTCAACCTTGTCAGCATGGACAGGCTGTCGCTGCGGCTGCACCTGGTTCACGCGCGCGATCCAGCCGGCATCCAGCGGGTCGCGCGCAATGAGGCGGTCGCGCAGCTGCGTGCCACTCAGCTCCTCCACGGGCTCGCCGGCGGCGGCGCCGCCGCCGCCGCCGCCGCCGCTGGCACCGGCCTCGCCGGAGCCGTGGGCGCGCGTCGGCGCGGCGGCGGGCGCCGCATCCGGCGGCGCCTCCGCCAGCAGCGCGCGCAGCGGCGCGCGGCGCTCGTCCTCGGTGAAGCTCACGCGCGGCTTGGGCGGCTTGCTCCCCTGGCAAGCGCGCAGTGGTTACCGTCTGCGCCATCACGGCCATGCGGCCAGCTCTACCAGGGTAAAGCTGCCGGCTACCGCACTGCTCGGCCTGAGTGCGTTCAGCTGATTGCGTGTGTTTGAGCAGCGCTGCCGCTTGCCGGTTTCAGAGCTGCAGCGCATGACAAGCAGCCAAGTCGGCTCACACCCCAGACCTGCCTCGCAGCCCCTGGCGCGTCACAAGCCCTGCGCAGCGCACGTCTAGCAAAGTTGCGCTGCACGCCACTAACCCTATCCTGACCCTACCCCTTCACACTAACCCTATCCTGACCCTAACCCTGCCAAAGCGCGCGCACCTCGCGTATGGGATTGTTGGTGATGACTACGACTGCGTCGGTGTACGGGATCCACATGTAACGCAGGTGCTTGTTGTCGCGCAGCCGGCGCGCGTGCTGCCGCCGCACGTCCTGCGCGCCGGGCGGCGGCCTGAGCAGGGCGCCGCCTGGGCGCGCGCGGCGCGCGGGCCTCCGGGGCAGGGACGCGCGGGTGCAGCGGTGCGCAGGGTCAGGGTCAGGGGTAGGGCATGTGTCAGCGCATGGTCATGCGCAGGCCGCTGTCGAGACGGGCCGCGCAGGCGGCCGCGCAAGGCGGCCAGCGGCCGCTGCTGGCCCAGAGACATCACGACCGCACGTCCCAGCATGTCATGAGATGCAGACTCTCACGACATGCTCCAGCACCGGGTTGACAGCCGCGCGAGCTGCGCCGGCCGGGGGCGGCGCGCCTTGGCAGTCGTCACGAATGTGTGCTCCAGCAGCTGGTGCGCGGGCACGCATTGCAGCGTGACCTCGGCCACCACGCCCAGCGCGCCCAGGCCCACGCGCGCCAGCTCGAACAGCGCCGGGTCGGCGTCCGCGCTCAGGCGCAGCGTGCCCTGCGCGCGCGCGCCAGCTACCAACCCGCGCCTCCCTTTCAGAATGCAGCGCCGGGTCGGCGTCCGCGCTCAGGCGCAGCGTGCCCTGCGCGCGCGCGCCAGCTACCAACCCGCGCCTCCCTTTCAGAATGCAGCTCCGGGTCGGCGTCCGCGCTCAGGCGCTGCGTACCCTGTGCGCGCGCGCTGTCTGCAAAAACGCGCCTCCCGTTTGGAGCGAGCTTGCGAGGGGAGTGTGCGGACAGCTCGCTGTCGTCCTTGCCGCCTGAGGCGAGCCGCGCCTGCCATTGATGCTCGCACGCCACCACACGTGACCCGCTTAGAGCTGCTGCCAAGCCCTGGCACGACGCGCGCTGGGCAGACCCCAGCCCCCGCCGCTTCCCACAGGCCTGCAGGCTGCACCACGCGCTGCCGCACAGGCCGCCGGGGATAGGGCAGGGCCTGCCTAATCTGCCGGGGCTGGTGGCGGACCTGGCCGGGCGTGACGAGCGTGAGCGCGACCACCGTCTCGTCCACGGGCGGGATGGCCGCGCCGGTGCCGTGCGCGCCGACCTGCCCGTCCCAGTCGGCGCGCGGCGTCGGCGGCGGGGCAGCAGACCCGAGGCTGCACGCGCTCTCGGCGGGGACCGCGCCGGGACCCAAGGGTCGCTGACGCAAGGCAGGCCCGCTCGTACCCCTCTCTTGTAGCATCGTATCACGTGTGCACAATGACCTACGCCAGGCTGACTCAATGCTGCTGCGACGCAGCTCCGGCGCGCTCCACTCTGGACCGCCGTTGCGTGCGGGGGAGGGGAGCGCGCGCCTGCGTGAACCCACCGATGGACTGCTCGCGGATGGACGCATAGTTCTGCAGCGTCAGCCCGTGCGGCCGCAGCTGCTCCACGACCTGCGCGGGCCCAGAAGGACAGGGCTTGGAACAGGCAAAAAATCCTCAAACAGCTCCACCACCTGCGCGCCCAGTGCCGCCTCGACGCAGCCTCGTCAGGGCTCACAGCAGCTGGTGCTGACGGCATGTCGGTGTCCTACTATAGCAGCTGAGGGCAGGAGCAGCTGGACATATCACAGCACACCAGCACCCAACACTTTCTACCTCATTGACGTCATGTAGTGAGAAGCAGCTAGGATTAGGAAGCTCGAGGTAACAATTGTGTTGCCTGCACTCGCACGCTGAGCGTGAAGACCTGTTAAACGGGCCGCTGCACCCCGCTCTTGGGTGTCAAGGCAAACACGCTCCCAGCCGTCATGCGCGCCACCGCGTCGCGCCCCTGCGCACCCAGTAGCAGCACGGCAGGCCCGCCGTTCACGCCCTAACGTACCCTATTGCAGCGCGGGCGGTGGCGCGCACCTCCTGCACGCGCGCGCCGGCCTGCACGGTGACCTGCCGGCGCCCGGCGTCCACAGCCAGCACGCGGTCCATCAGCGCAAGGCTCACCTGGCCGCCCTCGCAGAACGCCAGGCCGTTGGGCGACAGATAGGAGCCCACGCAGCGCAGCTTCCGGCCTGCGCGGGCGCGCGGCGCTCGGCCCCAGGATGTGTTTAGGGTAGGGTAGGGTACCCTACCCTACCCACGCAGTGCAGCGTCTGGCCTGTGCGGACGCGCGCCGCTCTGCCCTACGCAGCGCAGCTTCCGGCCTGCGCGGGGGCGCGGCGCTCGACGGCCGGGCCTCAATTTGGGGGCCTGGCGTTTGGGCGGCGGGCGCGACGCCATGCGGCGCGGCTCCCGGCCTGCGCGGCGCGGGCCGCATGCGGCCCGCAGGCCCGCCTCGCCGACCGGCCCGCCGCGTCCTAGCCTACTGCACGACAGCGCGCCATCGAGCGGCTGCATAAGCCCCCACGGCCCCAGCGCCAACGCGTGCACACGCAGCAGCTTGTTCACGGTAGCAGAGCAGCTGCATAATCCACCACAGCCGGGCGCCAGCGCGCGCACACAGGAGCTTGTCCACGGCGACGGCGCGCCTTGCTCGTGCGCATGCGCGACCACCGCCTCTAGCTCCTCAAGGCTCTCCGGCTGAGCGAGCGCGCACGGCCGGCACTCGTGCGTGCCGGACCAGTTGACGAGCAGCTGGTCGTCGCCGTCGGCATCCTCCTCGCCGGCCGCGGGCGCCACGGGCGCGCGCCCACGCTGCAGCAGGATGGCGGCCGACGCGCCCAGGCCCACCGCGCCTGCGGCGGGGGCCCTGCCAAGGTCAGGCGCGCGCGCCTGGCCGGGCGCGGCGCACGCAGCGTCCGCGGACGCCGCCTGCACGGGCAAGCAGCCGGACGCGCTGGCAGCGGCGGCCGGTCGCCGGAGGCGGCAGCGAGGCACAGCAGAGCGGCGAGCGCAGCTATCAGCCGAGCGCTCACCCCGGCACCCCGCTCTCCTGTGCTGCCTGCCTGGCGGAAGCACAGCGCAGCGGCGTGCGCCGCAGGGGTGAGGTACGAGCCCTGCGCACCAAGCAGGGACAGCGCGCGCCAGTAGCCTTCGGCGGCCTTGATGGGTGCGGGGGCTGCTGAAGTGGCCAGGCCCCGCGCGGCGCCCCACGCCAGGTGGTGGTGGCCCGCTTGTCGGGCCGGCGCGAGGCCTCCGCTGCAGGCTGCGGCGCTGGTGCCTCCGCATAGCCAGAGCGACGCAGCACTCGGCCGCGGCGCGGCGCTCTGGCACTGGCTGTTTGCATGAACGAGCCGCTGCAGAGCCCGATGTGCAGAGCGTCGAGCGTGCATGGCAGCTATGCCGCAGGGCGCCTGAGGCAACACGCACGGTGTTGGTGTATTGACGCGAAAGCAAGGAGGTACGTGTGCGACTCTGTGCTCATAGTTACTCTGCAGCAGCAGGACATTGTGTGTCAAGAAGCAAACAGAAAGTGGTTGCTAACCTGCAAGCGCTCATGTGCCTCCTGGTCTGCTGATCTCTTCAACTACATTGCTTGCGCTTATAACACCGCCGCTCTGCCCAGTCTCAGCACCACCTCGTCCTTAGTAGTCAGCACATGTAACAAGGCTTGCTCAATCTCGAGATGGCCCGTGAAGCACAACAAACAAAGCTTGTGTAGCCCCTATCTATTTATATTGTTCTATATACAGGGTAGGGTGCTTGTGCAGGAGTTGCAGGAGTTTTGGGTTCACGTGTAATAGGTCCGCTCTCATAGAGTAATGCGAGGAAGAGCTTCCCGTGCAAATTGCGCGCCATGAGGCACGGCACAGCGCCGTACAGTCCTGGCGCTGCTTCCAAGCTGGAGTCTGCTGGCGCAGGCGAAGCTGATGGCAGCACCCCTGCACCAGAGTGGTGAGGCAGCTGGGCACTTGCAACACGCACCGGCTGTGCTTGAACATATGTCTGTTTGTCTCACCTACCAATGCATCGCTGCACTAGGCACTGCACAACTGTGTCCAGTATGCATGCATGCGCATCTGCTGTGAGCCACTGGCTTGACTGCGGGATCCTTGTTGAGATTCATGGTGTGGCCTGGTTATATGTGCAACACTCCCTGCTTTGCAGTCCTCAGCTATTTTCGCTACTTTTCTGTCACATCTTGCGCGCCTGCCACCCTCACCCTCACCCTCGCCGCCTTAGGTTCCAGGCACGCAGCGGGCTGCACCAACAGGAAGGCTGCTACGAGCTGTACATTTTGAAATGCTAAGGTTTAGGTTTTGGGGTGTTGAAACCGCAGACGCGGCCTGCGAGCGCAGTTGCGCAGCGTGCACGTTGACGCGCGTGAAGCAGGCTGCCACTTGCTCAGCGCTGCGTGCCTCAATCACCGTTGGCTGCACAAGGCGCGCCAGGCGTGCATGGTTGAGCAGCTCCGGGCCGGACGCCTGCTTCAGCTGTTCTGGCAGAGCACAAAGGGGCGCAACCAGAATGTGCTGAAACCGTACTCTGAACCTGATGGGGCCATTGCGTATAGTTCTCAGATCACATGGCGGGGTTCTGGTGCGCGCCAGCGCACGCACAAGTATTTCAGCTTGGGGCTGTGATCTGACCTTAATCTTAGTATGGGCCTGGCATTTAGCCAGGCCCCAGGTCACGGGTAACGTGACGGGCCTCCGGCGCGCGCAGGCGCTCGCGCGAGTGGTTTGCTGCGCGGGGCTTCGACCGGCCGGTGGGCTCGGATAGCACGGGGTTCCTCTCCCAGGTCACGTTCAGCTGGGTCTGGCCGCTGCTGCAGCGCGGCAAGCAGGGCAGCATCGCGGAGGACACGGCGTCCGCGTTTGTGCGGGAGGACACGCGCGCTCCGCGCCTTGCGGCCGAGCTTGACGCTGTGTTTGACCGGCTGCGGGTGCGCGCAGCGATTGTCACGCCCCCGCTTCCCGCCGAAGCGTGGTGCCCGGAAATGGCGTCATGTCCCTTGTGCATACCCCTTTTGTTGGGCGCATGCATGCATGACGCTGTATGGCGAGCGCATGCATGCATGACGCTGTATGGCGCACCTGTGAGCAGCCTTCTCAGGATGGCAGGTAGGTGTATGGAGTGGTGCCGGAGTCTACGCACTGCAAATGTTTGGCATCCGACGTGCCCGACACCGCTGCAGGACGGGGACCCTGGCAACGTCTCCAACCTGCTCCTGCGGGCGATGCTGCACCTGTACTGGCCGCGGCTGTCCCTGCAGAGCTTCTGGACTCTGGGCGAGGTGGGCATGCGGTGCGCCCTGCCCCTGCCGCTCCATGCCGCCCCGGCTGTGCCTTTCCGCGCTCCCAGGCATGCTCATCACAGTGGTGATACACAAGCTGCATTGACTGACTTCGCGTCAGGTAAATTCAATGTTCCGCCAAGCTGGCGAGGCTGCAGCGCGTGACCTGAGCAGCATGTTACATGGAGGCAGTGGGGTGCCGCCCTCGGGCCGCTCTTGCCCGCTTGCAGGCTGTGGGCTGGTTGCGCCCCTGGGCCGCATGAAGCGCGGCGTGCAAGCAGAGCTCCGCGTGGAGGTCCGCGGGTGGCTCCTCGGGGAGGTGACTGCAGGATGGTGTATTGAGGAGGGTCAGCTGCGCTTGGTCTGACCGGGGTGTGTTTTGCAGGCTGGCGTCGGCGGTGCTGCTGCGGCACTTCATCGGGTGGCTGGTGGGCGTGAACCTGCACGGGCTGGGCGGCGACTTCCCGCTGTACCTGGGCTGGGCGCTGGCGGCCGGCCTGGGCTGCACCGGCTACGTGCAGTGCCTCGTCCACCACCAGCTATTTTGGTGCGCGTTGCTCGCTCTGCATAGCCCTTGCATGGAGCCCTGCGCTTTGCGCTGGTGCCCGTCTGTGGCCCCCGGCACTGCCGGCGCTGTCTATGGCCGGCACCTTGCATGTCACACGTGCGCACCCCTGAGATGCGATCAACGCATCATCGGCGTGCCGGGCGACCGTGTGCTTTGCGCCATCCTGAGCAACTCTCAGCAAGAACCATACCCCATAGGCCCTGTCCCCTATCCTGCCGTACCCTTTTCAATCGCGTCTGGCCCGCCGCGCAGGGTGGGCATGCGCACCGGCTACATGATGCGGCAGCAGGCCATCGCGGCGGTGTATGCCAAGGTGCTGCGCCTCAACAGCGCCTCCATCGGCGACGTCAGCGCGGGCAAGGCGCGCCCTTGGGCGCCCCACATGCTAACGTAGCATGCACGCGATGGCATTCTGTGGAACACCGTGCCGGTCGGCTGCTGAGGGCGCCTCTACGAGCAAGCAGTTCTCACTGAATGTCCGCTCTGAACGGTGAGGGCGGGCATGCTTGCAGGCAATGTTGCACTCTCTGGCATCCCTCTCTCAGGAGACGCAATCCCCCACCGGCTTCATACACAGGGGCCTGCCTCGCGCGCGCGCATATGGGCCACCTGGTGTCCATCGCCGCGTGAACATCACAGGAACACCCAGAAGGCGGCCTAACAATCCATGGATAGGGCTTGTATAACACCCGTGCGGGTGGTCAACCCCGTGCACAATGACGTGTTAACACCACAGGGACATCCACAAATCCAGGAACATCCAGACTACTAAGTAACTTTGTTCAGCAGAACGGCCTGCCTAGCGCGCGCGCAGGTGGTCAACCTGGTGTCCAACGACGTGCGCCGCTTCGACGAGTCGGGTTTCTGGGCCTTCCTGTGGGCGGGGCCGCTCGAGCTGGTCATCGTTATGGCGCTGCTGATCCAGCTGCTGGGCCCCGCAGCCGCACTGTCCGGCGTCGCCACGCTGCTGCTGCTCATGCCCGTGCAGGTAGGGGCGCAGGGGTGAGGCAGGCGGGCTGACAGTGTCTGGCTGGCACCGCCAGCCTCGCTGCCGCGTGCCATGCCTGTGCAGGTGGGGCATCAGGATCCGTGTGGCTCTTTTGTCTGGCGCCGTTAATCAAAATGCTGGCTTCTGGCTCCTGTAGTTCTCTTTGGCAAGATATATCGCCTACGTGCCCATGTCCCTATTGCAGGCAGGCTATAAAGACGCATGTTAGCTTCCTGCATATCCCGCGGCATCCCTGACCAGCGGAAGCCATTCGTAAAGCGGATGCATAAAACAATTTACCATGCGGCCGCCGCGCGGGCAGGGCGCGCTGGTGAGCTTCATCGGCCGCATCCGCGCCAATACGGCGCGCTTCACCGACGAGCGCGTGCGGCTGGCCGGCGAGGCGATCGCGGGGTCGCTGGCCGTTAAGATGCTGGGTGCGCCGTCTAAAGAGCGCTATTGCTCCAGTGCATCAGTGGTCGACCCATGGTGCACCTCCGCCGGGCTAAAACTGCTCACAGGTTGTGCACACCATGTCCTGGCACCTTGTGAAGGAGCTGTGTGCTGTGCACCGTGTTTCTACCATTGCTTTTGCAAGTACTCTCCCGCCAGGTACGCGGTATTCATGCGTGACAGGAAATTCTGTATCACATGCATGCTGGGACGCTCCAGTGCATGCACGTTGTCGCCGTGAGTTCAGCATCACGCACCTGTCATTGGAGTCACCCCGATGTGTTTCATACATGCAGCGAGCATGCCAGCGCGCGGGTGTAGCATCCCAGGCTTTGCATGCTGCGGCGCGCAATATTCTTACAAGAAGTCATCCACAGGATCAAGCTGTTCGGTCGTGTCGCGCGCGCGCGCGCAGGGTGGGAGTGCGCGATGCTGGAGGCGCTGCGCAAGATCCGCACGCAGGAGGCGGGGCACGCAGTCAAGATGGCGCGCATCCGCGCCTGCAACATGGCGCTCTACTTTGCCATTATGCCCATCGTCTCCTTCATCACGTTCGCCGTGGTGCCGCCCCGCCGCCGGCAACGCGGCGCCGTCACGCGCACATGCTGACTGCCGCATTGCTGCAGATTTTCGGTTTGGGGTCTTGCATGAGCCAAGCCAGCGTGGGGCCATCGCCTGCATAGCATGTCCAGGTTCCTTGTCGACAGCCGTGTGTTTGCAAATTCAGACCCCGCTTAGGCCAGCTTTTGACCTCACAAGCATTGGCTGCCTGTACAAGCTCAGAGTTATTGAAGGTGCTCCAAGGCATGCACGCAACGCGCGTGGCCCTGCAGGTGCACCTACCTCCACCTCAATCCCTTACACCATCACTCTGTGTGTGAGCAGAACCTCTGACCCCGGACCCTACCCCAATATCAAACCCATGGCTTACGCGGGTCCCGCCCGGCAGGTACGCGCACAGGAGGGCGGCCTGAACGTGTCCTCGGTCATCTTCGCGCTGGCGCTGCTGCGCCTGCCGCAGCTGTACATGTGCACCTACTTCGTGCGCGGCGTGGAGACCGTGTCGGAGCTGCGCATCTCGCTGCGCCGCCTCGACGGCTTCCTCAGCCTGCCGGAGCCTCCGCCGCCTGCAGGGGCCGGGGCGCGGGCGGGCGCGGGCGCCAGCGGCCCGCCGGGCGCGCCAGACGTCCCGGTGCGCGGTGCCCATGTGCTACTCATGGTAGCACCTACTACTCATGCTACTCCTCATGCTACTACTCATGCACCTGCTACTCATGCTACCATACTGTGTTGCGTGCGGCATTCGAGTGTCACATTGCGAACAGCGGAGGGAAGGGCGGGGCGCCCGAGCGCTTGGCGATCAAAGGCGCGCTCTGGCCAGGGCGCGCCATGCTTACTGACGCCTCTTCGGCACAGAGGAAGCGTCGCCTGGCTGTGTCCTCATGGCGGTTGCAAGACGCTGGTTGCGATTGCTGAAAATTCCTTGCCCTGGCGCGCAGGAGGGCGCGGCAGTCGTGCTCCGCGGCGCCGACTTTGACTGGGACAATTGGGCCGGGCTGGCGCCGCACGAGCTGGCGGCCCAGCGGGCGGCCGCCGTCGACACGCTCAAGCCCTCCCTGGCCGCGCGCGCGCTCGCGGTGCTGCGGCGCCGCCAGCGCGCCGCCTCCGCAAAGCCCGCCCCAGACCCCGGCGCGGCGCACGTGGCGGCCAAGGCGAACATCAACGGCGCTACGGGCGGCGCCAAGGAGGCAGACAGCAGCGTCGCTCGGAATGGCGGCGGCAGCGGCAGCGGGGCGAACGGCAGCGCGATGCACGGCCGGACCTCAGCCTCTCTGCCGAGCGGCGAGGGCCGCGCGCCTGAGGGTCAGCGGTGGCAGGCGAACGGCGAGGCTGCGCACAGCGGGAGCGGCAGCGCTGGCGGCGCGACACACGGCCGAGCGGCCGGGAGTGGGGTCGAGCCTGCCGGGCGCCAGGGCTCAGGGCATGTCGCCCTCGCGGCGGACGGCGGCGGCGCGCCGGAGCACGGCAGCTCGCGGCGCCTGGGGTCCCGGACCCTGGACGGCAGCGGCGAGCTGGAGCGCGGCTCGCGCCGGAACCTGGGCATAGGGTCCCGCCGCAGCCTGGACAGCGGGGGCCGGCGCGCCGACGGC
>JAABUV010005727.1_pt1 | contig 13972 bp, 15 predicted proteins | sample 5559971 | NCBI WGS metagenome assembly JAABUV01 (sample SAMN10711881, study PRJNA513362) | rock metagenome | isolation source: Antarctica rocks | place: Antarctica: Victoria Land, Knobhead nord | collected 2015-12-19
CATGGCAACGGCGCCGCCGGCCATGTGGGCGGAGCCAGGGGGGCAGGGTGTGCTCGCATGGCGCGGCGGCGCCGGCGCGTCCTGCGAGCCCGTGACGGCCCAGGCGTCCTGCGAGGGCGCATCGAGGTGCGTGTAGGTCACCAGGCCCTCGCGCGCCGCGCCTGCAGCCCCGCGCAGGGCCCTCTGCTCAGCCCTGACTATGCGCCCTGGTCTTCCGAGAGCTGCTGATCTTCACAGGTTCCACGGGGGCTGGGGCTTGCACAGAACCTCAGGGGACAGGGCGGGCTATATGAGCTGCCCCTCCGGAGTGAATCGTTGCTGCAGCAGGTACTGGGTCAGGCTGCGGCCCGCAAGCGTGCCTGCTGCAATAAAAACGCGGGTCGCGGGCAAGCGCACGCGCCCTGGGACTGCAATGTGAACGCCTACCCTCTGCGCGAACCCCACGACCCCCAGAGCGAGCGCACCGCGGCGCTGGCGCTCGGCGACGTCCTGCTGGTGGTCGGTCAGGGCGTCGCGCCGCGCGCGCTTGGCCAGCGGCGCAATGACGGCGTACTCCGTCTGCGCCGGGCACCCAGGTCTCGCTAAGCACCTCACTTCCCCTAACCCTCACCCTCTCATATTACAGACTCACCCCAACCCTAGGACCTCACTCCTACGTGGTACAGCTCCAGATGAGCCCATGCTTCTTGAGGCGGCCCCCACATGAGCGCAGTTGCGCGCCACAGCCTGCATGCAGAAGCAGCGCGAAGGAGCCAACACCGCCTCACACACAGTCGCACACGGTCGCGTCTCCTATGAAGCGCACTCCACGACAGCATGGGTGCTTTGGCAGGACCGGCCACGCGCGCGGCGCGCGCCTGCGAGTCGTCAAAGCGCGCGAGCACGCGCTGCTTGGCGGCCTGCGCAGCGCCGGCGCCTCCCCGGCCGCTTGCAGTTGTTGCTGCTTGCTCCCGCTCCTCCCGGTCCCACGGCCGCACATATCCGCCAGCCGGCGCGGACGCTGCACCCGCACCGGCTGTTCCGCACTGCGCGCTGCCCGCGCCGGCCGCCGCCAGCCGCGGCCCGTTGTGCTGGCCGAGGACCGCCGTGGGCGCGGACGGGGCTGCGTGGCGCGGCTGCATGACGGCCATGGTGTTGCGGCCGCTGCTGGCGCCGGCGGCGGAGGCGGACTGGGCCCTGGCAGCGGCGGCAGCGGCCGCCGGGAAGGCCATGGGGTTGGCAGGCAGGAAGCCCGGCGGAAACACGCGCGGCAGATGCTCCTGCAGCGGTCATGGTGCAGGCTCAGGTGCATGCTGGCACCGCATAACCCCAGCATTCCATGCTAGGGTTACAGGGTGCAGCCGTTTCAGTTGCATGCGGGCAGCGGAGTTTGGGACAGTGTTCTGGGGTGCATGCGGCCCTCCACTGCGCAAGCTGGTGGCAATCTGACAGGGAGACAGCACTTGCACATAATGTCATAACTATCCGTGCACGCTCGGCGTCTGGCGGGGTGGTCCGCATCGGTCAAGCCGGGGACGCGCACCCCGGCCGCGCCCGCATCGCCCTCGCTGCCGACGATCGCGAGGCTGCCGCCCAGCGCGGGCGCCTGGCTGCCGCCGTCGCCAAAGCGCTCGGCGCAGTGCGCGAGGCCCTGCGCCAGCGACTCCGGCAGGCCCGCCGTGCGCACCGCCAGCACATGCCGGACGGCGGGGTGCGCGCAGAATGCGGCCGCCGCGGCCGCGGTGTCGTGCAGGTCCGACCAGCAGGCTGCGCGCACGGTGCACTGCGTTGCTATTCTTCCTGCTTGCTCAACATTGCGCTTTGTTGGGCAGGAGAGCAGGCTGATGATACTTTGCGCCAGATCTATTGTAAGCTGGCAATGAGCGCGGCCCGTTGTCAAGAACCTACCAAATAACACCGCAGCCGCTGTGCAGCCAGGCCATTCAGCATGCATCCTTCTTCTCGGCCCACCTAGGGTCATGGGCGAGAGCAGGCAGTCGTCAAGCGCTGCCGGCGTGAGCGCCATCAGTGTCGCGCCGAGCGCCGTGGGGTCCGCCACTGCGGCCGCCAGCACCGCCAGCCACGCGCGGCGCAGCGCGTCCTGCAGCTGCTGTCCCTGTCCCTCCGGGCCTGGGACTGCATAGAAAGACAGGGTTAGGGTAGGGTAGGACAGGTCTGCAACTTAGCCACGTCCCTGCACCCCACAGCTGTGCTTGGCTCGACACCATGTGGTGGTGCATACGCCGTGCGAAGCCTTGCGTGTATTCTCTTCCACCACGCTCAGGCATGGCACGCGGCAGGACCCCGCCTGGATGCGGCGCTTCCCCAGCACCGCTCGGCGGGCATCCGGCGCACTGTCAGCTCGGCCAGCCATGCACGGTGCATCTGCGGCTGCGGCTGGGGGCTGCCAGCGCTTTGTGCAACACACTCCATCATGATGCACTAGGTAGGCCTCTTTACATGCGGACACCACCGCCTCGCCTCGCCAGACAGCAGCAGCACCGCTCGCCGAAGCGGGGGAATGTTGTTGTATGACAAGCACTGTGACGATGTCCTTGAAGGCAATGCACCCGTATCTCAACCAGAGATACCTTTGATGCCTTCGATACCTTCTCAACCAGAGATACCTCCGTCCTTGAGGCTGTGCAAGCGCGCGGCGTCACCAGAGCAGCAGCCACAGCCCCTGGCGAGCACAGTGTTGCGGCAGTGTCCTGGCAGGACGCACACTCTGGCGTGGAGTTGGCGAGCCAGGCCGGCAGCGCGGACAGGAGCGGCAGCAGCGCGGCCGCGCCAGGCGGCGTTGCCGCCTGCTCGCACAGCTGCGCAAGCGACTCCACGGCCTCCGCCAGGGCCCCGGTCGCCGTGGAGCAGCTGCATGCGAGGTCGCGCGTCTTGTTTAGCAGCACACCTGCGCGAGCAGCACTGTGTCGGCTGCCATGACGGTATCACGACCTCTGGGCACACTCACAGCACCGGCACGCAGCATGCACTGGAGGCTGGCAGGCCTGACGGCAGACACCCCAGCCGCCTGCGCTCTGCAGTCAACCGTGGCTGCTGCTGGCATGCAGCACAGCGGGCGGCTGTGCACATTGTGAGCCTGTGCTCGTCGAGCCCTGTGCAACACATGCACAGTGTGCGAGCAGGCTTGCATACCCGCCATGGCGAGCAGCCTGGCCTCGTCCTTGGCGGCCTTGGCGGCCCGCGCGCTCGGGGAGCGGTTCGCCTGGCCAGGGGCGGGAGCGGCCGCCGCCCTGTCGGCCGGCGCGCCGGCAGGCTCCTGCGTCGGCCCAGCCCATGACCAGAACCGCACCCGGTGAGCAGCAAGGCCATGGTACGGCGACCAGCTCTGACATCGCCAGGTATGGGCCAAGGTCGGGGTGCAGCGATCGGCCGCGCGATGGGAGCGGTGGATGCCGGGTGCAGGCGCCCTGCACTGGTAAGATGGCGCCTGGCGAGCTATGAAACGTGCCGCAACCCTGCTAACCGACAGATATATGAAGAGCACCAGATCACCATGCGAACGACGTGCGCAGCCGCGGGCTTCGCGGCGGCGAGACAGAGCGCGCACCGCCGCGTTCCTCTGCGCCGCGCCGCACGCACAGTCGAGCACAGCGGCGGCCGCCGCGATCGCCAGACGCAGGCCGGCGTCCCTGCAGGCGCCGGCGGCTCGCAGGCACGCGGCGTCCGCCTCTGCTTCCGCGGCCCGCGCGCGGACGCCCGCGCCGCCGCCCTGCTGGCCGGCGCCGGCGCCGGCGGCCCTCCCCGCGCCCGAGGCCTGGGCGCCGGGCGCCGGCGCGCCGCCGGCGCCCTCGACGGGCGGGCGGTGGTGCATCCCAGGGTCCAGGATGCCCCCGTCGGACAGCCAGGGCTGCAGCAGCGCGCCCAGCCGCTGCGCGACCTTGGCCGCCCGGCACTTGCGCATGTCGCCAGGCCGCTGCGCGGCGGCGTCCGCGGCCGCGCCGCACAGGCGCGCCCAGGCCGCCAACGGGCGCAGCCTGATCTCGCAGGAGTCCACGGCCTCCGCCTCGGCCGCGGCGGCCTTGGCCGCGGCGGCGCGCGCCTTGCGCACTGCGGCCTTGTGCTCGCGCCGCGCGGCAGGGGTCTGCAAACATGCGCCGTCCTCCCCCCTTGCGTGCGCGCGCCAGGCGGACCACGCGCGCGCCTCCTCCAGCAGCACCTCCAGCGGCCATGCTAGCGCGTCGGCCGTGGCAGCGGCCGCCGCCGCCGCCGCCGCCGGGCCCATCGCGTCCAGCTCGCCGCCGTCGGCCAGGCCCTGCGCCAGACCCTGGGCCAGCGCGTCCGCCGCGGGCGCCCAGAACTCCAGCGCGCCTGCGGCGCGGCAGAGCAGCGCGCGCCAGCGCCGCCACGCCGCCTCCGATCCAGCAGGCTCCGGTCCGCCCGCGCCCGCCCTGCGCAGGGCGGCGGCCTCCCACCTCTCCTCCACCTCAGTGCTCTCCCATGCGCGGCGCGCCGCGGCGAGCAACCCGAGCGCGAGCGAGACCGGCGTCAGGCAGCCAGAGCCGGGCTGCAGGTGGATTGTTATATTCAGCAGCGCCTCCGCGCGCCGCTCGGTGCGGCAGCACGGCGGCCGCGGCGACGCGCGCAGCATGTACCGCGCCCACCCGCCGGCCATGAGCTCCAGCAGGGAGGGCCCGAACGGCCCGCCGCCGCCCCCGGCCGGCTGCGGCTGCGACGCGTCTGCGCCCGCAGCCCCAGGGGCTGCCGGCTGGCTCGGCCGGGCGCGCAGCGCGTCCGCGTGCAGACGTAGCGACAGCATCTCCATCAGCCTCTCCGCGAGGTGGTGCCGTGCGTCCTGCTGGGCGGGCGTCCTGAAGTCGCTGCCGGCCAGGTGGCTCGCGGCGCCCAGCGCGGGCAGCAGCGCGCGCGCGACCGCCGCTGGCAGCGCGCGTGACTTCATGCCCGGCAGCATCAGCGCCTGCTGCCACAGCGCGATGACTGCCGAGACGCCCGTGTGCAGCCCCTTCCCGCACGCATCGCACAGCGCCGCGACGCAGCCGCCCACTATGTGCGCCGCATCGCACACCGCGGCGCACACGTCGGCGCTGGGCGCCGCGGCGGCGTCGGGCGCCCCTGCTGCCGCGGCGCCCTGCCCCGGCGGGGCGGCCGCGCCGGGGCGCGGCGCGGTCGCCCAGATCATCGGCGGGGCAGGGTTGGGCGGCGGCCTGCCCACGATCCTGCCCACGGGCCTGCTCAGTGCCTCACAGGCGACGTGCACGACGGCGGGCACCATGTCCGCGCGCCGCAGCGCCGCCAGGTGGCGCACGGCCTGCCCACACACAGGCCGGGCTTCAGCGGCTCGCTCACTGCAGGCGCGCCAGCGCGGCGCAAATGTGGCGCCCGGAGCGGCCACGCATGCCAGCATGGGACGTGAGGAGTGTGGTTTGAGTGTCGCATGGCAGGCATTACGGCGGGCGGGCAGGCGCGTGGCGCAGGCTCCTGCGCCGCATGTGCGGACACGCGCGCCGCCCGGCAGGGTGCGGCGGCCGCAGCGGAGTGTGCGGCGCGTAGGGCCAGGGTACATGGCAGGGTTAGGCGGCGGCGGCCTGCAAGCGGCAGGCACGGGGCCGCGCCTCGGCGATCAGCGCCGTCTGCCCCGCCAGCATGCTGAGCACCGGCTGGACCAGGTCCACGAACAGGCAGATGCCGGTCAGCAGCGGCGCGTCGTCGCCGCGACGCGGCGGGTACGCGGACGCGAGCAGGTGGCCCCACGCCTGCACCGCGGCCTGCCGCGCATGCGCGGCGCGAGTCACCGGCGTGTGGCGGCGCGGCGCGTATGGCGCGTCCGCGCGAGCTCGGAAAGACCGTACGAGACCTGCAGGCCTCATTGAGCCGGGCAGCGGCGCGATGCTGCCAGTCTACAGGACGGCGTAGCCCCGCATGCGCCTGGGAGGGAGTACGTGGGTACGCTGCTCAGGGAATAAATGAGCTTCTGTCTCCGCAGGGCCCCGAGTCGCTGCCAGTGTGCAGCACATAAGCAGGCGCCGTGTGCACGGCAAGCGTGTGGATGCTGTAGCACATATGCTTCCAGCTCAGCCGAGAGTGTGCTCTGCAGATAGTCAGCCCCCGCTGCTCAGTGCCCACGCCGCCCTGAAACCACTGCCACAGCGGCCGGGGCGGGCACCATGCGCACGGCGGGCGTCGCGCCCAGCGGCGGCGCCTGCAGCGCGTGCAGGATGGGGTTGAGCAGGAGCGCGCGGCGTTTGTCGCTCGCCAGCTGCTGCTCCTTGACGAACACGTCGCACAGCGTGACCCACGCCACGAAGGCCGCGATCGGGGGGGCGTCGCCCCACGCGCTTGCCAGGAAGACGCCCTCGATCACCTGCATTCAGACCCCGATGCAAGGGGCTGAGCTGCGGTGGTGCAAGCGTGCGCGGCACAGCCAGGGCGTGGATGGGTGCTGCTGTACCGGGCAGGCACCCCCGCATTCTGCACGGAAGCCGCTGCATCCGGCCCAGGAGCTCGGGCTGGGTCGCTGCCACGTCACATCAGACAGCATGCAAGACACGTCAAGGTCGGCTGGGCTCGCGTTGCTGGGGGCCGCTGGTGCTTGGCCAGCATTGCCAGCGCCCCTGCATCAGTGAGCAGCATAATGCTCCAGCTGGTTGGCATGGTGCAGAGGCGCAATGGCGCAGAGGCGCAGAGGCGCGCCGCGCGCCTTGAGCAGCGCCGTGCCGAGCGAGGCCGGGTGCAGCACGGCCGGCCCCAGCAGGCTCACAAAGTGCGCCCATGCGGTCATCGCCGCAACAGCCTCGTCCGCGCCTGCCGCTGGGCGCCCCGCAGCGTCCCCGCCGCCCGCCCCGCCACGGCACATGTCCGCCAGCACCGCCAGCAGCCCGCCGGCCGCATGCTGCGGAGGCGCCGGCGCGCCGATGGTGCCCGGCGTGAACCCCGGGACCGGTCCGCCTCGCAGGTCAGCAATCAGGCAGCGCTGCACAGGCGAGTGCTCCTCATCGGCGCCGGCCGGCCACACAAGCAGCGCGGCGACGGCCGGGTTACGCAGGCACTCGTCCGCAGCACGGCGCAGCTCCGCGCATCGGTAGCTCAGCTCCGCCTCATTGATGCCCTGGCCCCATCGCAAAGCAGTCTCAGGCGTGTGCGTACATGCATGACCACTTACCTGCAAACCTTTCTGAAAATGCCACTCTCTGCATCTTCATGCCTGACACTACTTGCTGTGAGCAGCTGCATCAGGTGTAGCAGCCCTGAGCTACTTTAAGAAGCGTATTGTCTGTAGTATAACTATGGGTGCGGAGGTCGGCCGTCCGGGGCTGTGAACAGGGACGACATGTCAATGCAGTCAGCAGGCGGGACGGCCGGCACCACGATGGAGGCGCTCCACGCCGGTCGCACGAGCAGCAGACGCCAGAGCGCCGGGCCCAGCATGGCGCCCTGCTCCGCCCAGCAGCGCTGCCCAGGCGGGTCCAGCACGGCTGCTACGCGCGCCAGCGCGTACAGAGCATGTATTGCGTTGACTCCGCTCGCCGTAGTCCAACACACGTGCGCTCCAGGCGTCGGCGGCGTCAGCTTGCTTGCAAAGGCGCGTGCTAGCGGGGCTGCGGCGCTCCTGAGGACGTTGCACGGGTGCGCAGTTCCGGACAGCGCCCCTAGCGCACCGATGCCGGTTTGCTGCGACGCGCCACAGAACAGTTGTGCACTTGGTGAAGCACACTGGCAGGACCTCGGGGGTGTCATAGCGCGTGTGACCCCAAGCCATCTTGTTTCATACATGCGCGCTTGAGACGCACCAGGTCCTCGGACGTGTTCAGCACCACCTCCACCACTGCAGCCAGAAGCGCTTCGCGGTCCTCGCCTGCTGCCAACAGCTACGTGGTTCAGGTCGTCCGAGAGGGATGCGCACAGCTGCACAGATGGCGCGCCAGACGCACCCGAGAAGCACGTCATGAAGTCCCCTTTGCGGTTCTGCATCGTCAGCATATTCAGTACAACAAGCGCGTGTACCATCATCGCGTCGTGGCGCTTGAGGTTGGTGACAAGTCCATTTGCCAGACGCGCAGCATTGTGCTTGTCTTGGCACAGCTGATAAAGGACCTCCGCAGTGCTGGCGTCTCTGCTGAGCGCTTGAGACAGCCCCACCCAAGCAAGCCCGTGGCTGCTCTGCCAAGTGCTTGAGAGCTGCAAGACAGCAGTGCAGAGCTGGACGCTGTCCATGCCTGCGCTGGTGTGGCGCTGTGTGTAGCACCAAGTCCTATCTCATAGGCACATCATGGGCTATATTTGTTTCAGCCACACGGTTGAAGTTCAGTGACAGGTGAGCCAAGGCAAATTTGGTTTAGGCCTTCTTATTTTCTTTGCCTGCAGTTCAAAAAGTATTGCAGGATAATCTAGAACCTAGCAGCAAAATATACACCTCTCCTTCAGCCCCACTGCTTTACATCACCCACTTTTGCAAGGCCAGCACCATTCAACGCGTATGGCACCAGAAAACCTCTCGTCACGCATGCAGCTGTCATGATTCTTCGTCAGAGTCCACCTGAAATGCAGCAGCAGCGGGCTTCAGGCGCGCCGGCACTCCCCGCCCACGGCCCAGTCCCCGCGCAAGCGGCGCCATGCGCATGAGGCCGCCCGGCGCGGCGGCCGCCCGGGCAGGCCCGCCGCCGCCCAGGGCAAACTGCAGTGGCGCCGCCGGCACGGCCGCCGACGCGCCTGCCGGCCTGGCACCAGTGCCACCAGCCTCAACCGACCGGCCTGCTGCTGCACTGCCACCCGCGACAGGTCCGCCCGCGGCCCCACCCAGCGCACTTGCCGCAGGTGCGTCTTCTCGTTCATTACTCTCCTCTGGAAGTGGCGGCGGCAGCGGCGGCAACATCGATGGCGGCGCTAACCAGCCCGCCCCCGCCGGCGCGTCTATCCTGCCGCGGAAGCTCTGTTTCCCAGGGCGCTCCCATGCGCCAGGCGGACCTGACCGCCATGCGCCCCAGCACCGCCAGGAAGCCCTGGCACGGCGGCATCCGTCCAAGGCTGCTCGCAGAGCCCGCTCTCTGGCGGCGGCGGCGGCGGCGACGACGGCGGCGGCGGCTGGGCCGGCAGCGGCGGCGCATCTGCCGAGGCCTGGGCAGCGCCCGGCTGCGCCAGGCGCGCCTGGTGCGCGCGCTCGATCCTGCGGGCGACCACGATGGTCAGATGCAGCCAGGAGAGGTTCCTGCAACACATGCCTACAAGAGTGCATCTGCACAGCGAGCACTGGTGACAGACCGTGTCTGCAGTAGCAAAGAGTATATGTTCGAGGGCACGACATCCACCCCTTTTAGGTCGGTATCACATCATGGAGCTGTGGGCCAGAAACAGAGGAGAGCCCCGATCAGACATAGCATGCGGCCAGGTATGCGGGCCAATGCGGAAGATTGGCCGGCACCGCCTGCACGCCCTGCGCGCCAGCCGGGCGGGTGCGGGCGCCGCAGGGCGCACTGCTCCTGCAGCTTGGCGGCCTCCTTCTCGGCGCGCCGGCGCTCCTTGCGGCCGCGCTCGTGCCGCGTGCGCTCCGCCGTGTCGGCCTTCATCTCAATCAGCCGCTGCGCCGGGCCGGGCGGTCAGGCCCGCCGCGCTCCCCCGCCGAGCAGAGCCGCCCGGACACGGCGCGCAGTGCCCGGGCAGAGCTTCGCGCGGCTGGACTGCGGGAGCGGGTCAAGCGGCACGCGCGAGCAGCAGCTCTGCGCGTCCAGTCACGTAAATTACAGCAGGCGCACTGCGGCAGCGTCTGTGAACGCGCCTTCTTGTGGTGGTGGTCGTATGAGCTCAGGTGCGTCTCCAACTCTGCAGCATTCTTGTACTGCTTATGGCACACCTGCAGCGCGCAGCAGCCAAACTGTCTCGTGCCACTCCCATGTCACCAGGCTCGAGTCCTTCACCCATCTGCGGCCCTGTCAAGGCAGCAGTGGCCCATGGAGGCCATGCACAGTTACACTCAAAACAGACGTACCATGTCTCAGACAGTATTCCAGGGAGGCTGGAATGCCGCTATGCAGCATTAAATCGCTTGCGCCCCACCCCAGCAGGCTTCGCCAACCACCGGACGTGCGCACAGGTCTCCAAACCACACGCACGGTGTTGCTCTGGCCGCGTCGGAGACATGCAACGGGCCGGCGGCGAGCGCCCAGGCGGGCGCGCCTCGCAGTACAGGTTGCGCTGCGCGACAGCCACATCTGCGCGGATGCGCTCGTCGCGCTGCACTTGCTCCTGTGCGCGGCGCCCCGCACCACCGGCCGCTAATCCTCCGCGCGGGGACACTGCTGCAGGGGCCCTGCCGGATGCGGCGCTGCAGGCCAGGGGTCACGGCCCGGCGAGCGGGAGCGCGCATGGCCCCGCTGCTGCATGTAGCTGCCTACTGAGGTAAGCAAAGCTGTACCTGTAATTGCCTGCTGAACGCCTCATGTAATTGCAGCCATCTGGAGCACGCCCTGGAGCATCACACTGCGTGATACGATAGAGCCGCTGAGCGGGCCTGCCCCCATTCAGAAAGCAAGGCAGTCAGCCAAATACTCGCCGCACTGTGCCAAGCTGCTGTTCCTGGGCGCCTTCATCCTGTGCTAGTCAGCGATGGCCCAGACCCAGGTGCCTCACGGTGCCGCCGGGCGCAGCAGGCGGCGCGGGGCGCGCACCTCGCGGCGGCGCATGCGCGCCCCGTCCTCTTCGGCCTGCACCTCGACCTCCAGGCGCTTGCGCACGATGTTCTCGGCCGCCGTGTAGAAGCCGTCCTCCTCGGCCTTGCCGACGCCCAGGCGCAGGCCGGCCTCCACGCCGCCGCGCACCGGCTCCCGGATGCCTGCGCGGCCCTGCATGCGGTGGGCAGGTGGTGGGCCAGGTCGGGTGCGGCTCGAAGCGGTGCCCGTGCGGCCTGGCAATAACGGGCACTGCTACTCCTGGATTACCTGTGCACCGACAAGACGCGTGACGCACCTACCTAAGGCAGCACGCTCCCCAAACCCCAACACGCCAAGCCTCAGCCAGCAGCATACCTGTATGCACCAGCCTGCTCTAGGCAGCTTGGCAGAAGGGTGCTAAGGGCAGTCCTGCTCAAGCACTTGTAGCAGGCGGCGCCTCAACGGGAGGCTCAGGTCGACGCCTGCAAAGCTGCTGAGGCCCGCGGAGGGACGTCACTTGCCTGGGCAGACAGCGCGCTCACCCGCTCCCTCAGACGACAGGCCACCAACAACGATGGCTCAAATGCACATCTGTGCCTCAAGTGCCACGGTCCTTGCAGCGCACCGTCCTCATTCCGGCCGAGGCCGCAGCCCTCTCGCCAGCCCATGGCGCGCAGCATCTGGAAGCCCTTGTTCCACTCAGGCACCACTGTGTCCACGGTGGCCAGCTCCAGCCCGGCGGTCTCCAGCGGGTCGTTCGCGCGGTGGCTCATTGGCAGGTAGAAGTCGTCATCCATACCAAACTGCGCAGCCTGCCTCTCCCGCTGCAGGAGGCACAAGTCCACGTTAGGTATATGCCGTGCACCGCTTCGATACGTGAGTGTCTTGCTACAGGGAAAGGCTTGCAGCAGGGGTGCTTGCCGCGCAACTACCAGCAAAATGCACTGTGTGTAGGGAACCGTGCAACCAGGGGCCCCAGGACACTGACAGCGGTGGACCGGGGCCGCACGATGCGCGCCGCGGAGAACTCCTCGCCGCGCCCTGCTGCCAGGCGCGCATCGACCACCTCGATCTCCGGCGCGGCCGGGGGCTGCGCGCCCAGGCCGGCCATGTTGGAGGGCGCCGCCTGGCTTCTGGATGCGCAAGTGACTGCTGCAGGCCATGCATGCAGCATGCATACATGCCCATGGGTGCAGCATTGGGGCGGCCTGGAGCAAGCCATCCTTCACTTCTTAGTACACTCCTAGGGAGGCACACAGAGCAGGCACACACATACACTGAGCACAGACTAGGTCACCTGACGCTTAGCTTCACACCCACCCAGTGTCGCACAGGGCAAAACCAGACAGAGACTTGCGCCGGACATGCGGTGGGGCCGCAGCCCTGGCCAGCGTCGCATGGAGAGGTAAGGGAGGAAGGCTGTGTAGCAGGTAGCCAGGACGTGTGGTCTCGCGCAGCCAGGGCGCCTCGCGCGAGGCATGTGGCGCCACAGCTTTGGCAAGCACCACCCGGAGAACACAGGGGAGGAGCAGGAGAGCAGCACAGAGGAGCCGGCGTCCACTGTGTTCAACACTGCCAGCTTTGGCAACTTCCTAGAGGCACGCCATGCGCTTCGGCTTGGCCCCCTGCTGGCACGTATGTGACACAGCATGCCGCTTTGCGTGCTCGCCGCGGCGCAGGTCTGCAGTACAGGTGACTGATGGCAACCTGGTGGGGCTGCCCTGAGCCCTTGGAGCACGCTGCTACGGCGCGCAGGTGAGCAAGAATAAACTCACGGTGAGGTACGTGGGCAGCAGCAACCCCAGCAACGAGGTCGGGGCCATCCAGGGCAACCGGCCGGTGCCGCGCCAGCGCTCGGTGTACTACTACGAGGTGCACGTGGACGACGCCGGCGAGAAGGGGCGCATAGGCGTGGGGTTTGCCGACAAGTACTTCGAGCTGCACAGGCAGCCTGGGTGAGCCCCACGCACTTGAGGTGCCCGGGGACCGTGCTGCGGGCGCAGGCCGAGCTGTGCCGCTCACGTGCGCATCGCGCTTGTCAGGCGGTCTCGCCGCGGGGCAGAGGCCTGGCGCGCGTGCAGCAGGTGGGAGCCCCACAGCTATGGCTACCACGGCGACGACGGCAAGAAGTTCCATAACCATGGGCAGGGGCACGACTATGGGCCGACCTACTCCACCGGGGACGTGATCGGCGCCGGCGTGCACCTGGAGCGCCAGGAGATCTTCTTCACGTGCGCGCCCTCCCGGCGAATCCATGCCGGCTGCAGGTGCTCGTTTTGTTTAAGCCACGGAATCCACAGATGCATGCATGTGCGCTTGGCCCCTCGGCCAGTTCATGCCGGCAGCAGGAGCTCTTTCTACCATAGCAGCTGAGTTTATGAGCGCGTGCATGCGCGCAGGCTGAATGGCAAGCACCTGGGGGTCGCCTTCCACAGCATCACCTCCGTGCCGCTGTGGCCGACCATCGGCCTGCACAGGTGCGGCGGCCCTCTGATTTGCAGCCCAGCAGTGCACAGGAGGCTGCGCCGCACCTGTTCCCATGCACGTGATGCTACTGTTTTAATGCTCAAAACAGCAAACGCGAACCTCTGCTGACCTTCAACAAGAGCGCGGCCTGCATGCTGTGCTGTGCCATTTTAAATGGGCATCAGGCGGAGTTACTGTAAAGGCACACAACGGGTTCGGAGAGCGACATCCTGTGAGCTCGCTGCCTTGCTCGAGGACTGCACTTCTGCGCGAATGGTAGTATTTGAGCCAGTCTGCACACCACGCTCAGGGCTTGCCTGTGCTGTCGATGTACCGGCGTGCTGTGCACAGCACAGCACGCGCGCACGCGCACTGAAGCCCATTGCGTGCGCGCGCTGCAGCCACAATGAGCGGATCACTGCAAACTTCGGGGCGGAGCCGTTCCGATTCGACCTGGCGGCGATGGTGCAGGACGAGGCGGAGCAGCAGGCGGCCGCCGTCCAGCGGTGCGCCTGGTCCCCATATCGGGCCTGCTTGTGCGCTCTGGTGGTTGCGTCGGAGGCTTGCACCGGAACCTTGAATGATGCTGCAGTGTGTGCATCAGCAACATGCTGGCCTGCTAGCTGGCGCATTAGGAGCGGCGGACCGATTTGTGCGAGCTTGCAGCGAGCAATTGTGGCTCGTTGATATATGGACGTGCTGCTGGCTTCCCCTGGAGGTGCAGCAAAGCCCACCAGCCACCTCGTGTCAGCGTGTGGCGTTGTGTGAGCGCGGCGCATTACGGCAGCCGCCTTGACGCCAGGAAGGGGGCATGCGTAGGGTGGATGTGGATGCGGGCGCCACGCACCGGGTGGTGCGCGACTACCTCGCGCACTACGGCTACGCGGACACGCTCGCGGCGTTCGACG
>JAABUV010005728.1_pt1 | contig 13970 bp, 13 predicted proteins | sample 5559971 | NCBI WGS metagenome assembly JAABUV01 (sample SAMN10711881, study PRJNA513362) | rock metagenome | isolation source: Antarctica rocks | place: Antarctica: Victoria Land, Knobhead nord | collected 2015-12-19
ACATCAGCCTGCAACGCGCACAAGGTCTGCAGGCAAGGTCGGCAGATGCGCTGCCAGACCGGTCGTCACCACCTCGCTTCGCGTTGCTTTGCGGGTGCCACAACAGCAACCCCTTGAGCGGTTGCTGTATTACCATGAGGCTGTTGCATAGCTAAACTAGCGGTGTCAGGCGTACAGGATGGTGGAAGATACCGCCGTCGCACCAAGCGCACAGCGGTGTGGGTGGACCAGGCATAGCAATGTGGTGGAACAGGTGCTCGCTGCAAGGCCAGGAGCTGACGTGCACGGCCTCTGAAGGCAAGCGCTTTAGTCATGCGCGGCCGCGGGAGTTTCAGGTGGAGAGCACCGGCCGCACCTGCAGCTGCAGGGCGCGGAAGCACAGCGGGCACTCGCGGCTGCGCTGCGCCCACTGCATGACGCACTGCAGGTGGTAGCAGTGCCTGCGCGGCGCACGCGCGGCATTAAGCGCTTCCGACGTGCGTCGCGCGGCAGCGCCTGCATGCGGTGGGACCTCTGCAGCGCGGCGGCGGGCGCACTTGCAGCACGTGTGCACGGCAGGGTCGCTGTCGGTGTAGGGGTCCAGGCAGATGCTGCACACGTCCGGCTCCTCCTCAGGCAGCTCCACCAGCCGCGCGGCCAGGTCCACGCCCGCGCCCGGCGCCGCGCCGGCCGCCTGCGCGCCCGCCATCGCCGCGGCGCCCGCCTGTGCGTGCTCGGCTGCGCCGCGCTCCCCTGCGCCCGGCGAGCGGCAGCGCGAACCCTCGTCCAGCGGGAACTGGAGCGCCTCGTCTGCTTCGGCGCCGGCGCCGGCGGCCGCGCAGCCGCGCCCCGCCGGGTCCGCGACGCAGGGCATCACTGCACGTATTGGTTCAGCTTCTGAGCAGATTGTCCGTGGTCGCATCAGCGATTGTCCGTGGGTGCCGTCGGCATCTGATGCCCTTTTGGGCGGCAGATGTGGAGCGCGATCGGGAGGAGCTCATGAGACATCGAGATGGTGGTCCACTGGTCCGATGACCCGCCACTCTGTAGCATGCACACTGCGTGCACTGCCTCCGTTCAGGACCGCCCGTGTGCTTGCATGCGCTCTGGATGCTGAGCAGGGTCGCCGCGTCTCAGAGAGGAACGTGCTTTGCATGCGCGTAGGAGTGCCAGTGTGCTGTCCCCGCCCCCGCATCACACCCCATGCATTCATAACGAAAACCGCTCAGCGGAAGAAAGCCTCACTCGCACAATGCATGCATAGACCTCAAGCAGCAGGGTGGGCCAGGCTACACCTTGCTCGGGCCCAACCCCGTGCCCCGCTTGTAACAAACCACCCCTGCATGTGCAGACTACGCACTGCAGCGCACCAGCCAGGTCAGCATGCCCGGCTGCACTGCACGATGAGCTGCAGCAGCACCCTGCTTCTATGAACACACCTGCTTGACCCCACGCACATCCTGCCGCGCTTGAATACTCTCATACAGCCTCCCTAACAGGCGCCACCGGTGCAAAGCTACCACGGCAAAAGCCTACACGCTCCCACTCTCAGACCTCTCTCACTGCAAACTCTGGGTCCACCGCCATACGCCGCAGCATCGGGGCGCATGCTGTCCCGGCGCTCGTGGCCTGAGCATTTACCACGCTCGCGCGCAAGCGCACACGTCGAGGCGAGCGCCCTGTTTTGGACTTGTCAGCAGCACGCTTCATGGTCCCTGCTTAAGAAGCCACATGGGCAGGCCGGCAGGCCACACTCCTCCGCCAGGCAACGTCACAGCCTGCGGCTGACAGGGATGCATTGCACGGCCGGTCGGCCGGCGTCGATGGGCCTCCCCGGCAGCCCCCCGTAAAGCCAGCGAGCGCCATCAGGGCGCACCGCAGCCGGGGTGAGAGCCCCGGCGCCTCCCCGGCCAGGCGCGTCAGATTCACTTGGCGCTGGGCGCGCTGCCGGCGGCGGCGTCGGCCGTTGGGCCGTCTCCTGGAGCGGGCCGGGTGCTGCCGCACGCCGCGCAGGCCAGGAACGCCGCCTCCGCGCCCGCATGCTCGAGCGTGCAAACCTGCGCGCGCACGGACCGGGCGTCGCCCCCTGGGGCCGCTTAGCCGATCGCGCCCGGGCGCTTGCGAACCGAGGAGTGCCGCAGGGGCGCTGTAGCGGTCGAGAGGCAGGTGCCACCGCAGACCGACGCTCTGCACGCTAACAGACCGCGGATGACTTGGAGACATCATGACAGGTCCGGGGCTAAGAGCCTGGCGCCGGTGCACAGCATGCCGCGACCCACCTACTGGCCACCCACGCGGGCGCACCGCGCAGGACCAGGAAGCGTTCGCGCGGCTGGGCTGCTGCGGCAGCGGATGCGGCGCAGCCCCGGGCGGCCGCTGCTGCAGCCCGCCCGCGCGCCTCGGGCTGCCCGGGGGGCCCGCCGCGCCGGCCGGCCCCAGCGGCGGCCGGTAGCCGCCCGGCGGGCGGCTCCCGGGAGGCCCCCGCCCGGCAGCGCACGCGGCGGCGCCGGCAGGGAGCGGCGGCGGCGGCCGCTGGGGGCCCGCGCTGGGGGCGCCCGCGGCGGGCGGCGGCGCGTGCACGCGCGGCGGCGGCGGCGGCCGGTACGGCGGCGGCCGCGCGCCGGCCAGAACGTGCGGCAGGAAGGCGGCCATGCTGGGCGGCGCGCGCGGCGCGGCCGGCGACGGCGGCGGCCCCGGCGGCGCGCCCGGCGGCGGCGTCGGCGCGCCCGGCGGCGGCGGCGGCGGCGGCCGCGGCGGCGGCAACCCCGCGCCCGCATCCGCCTGCGCCGCCGGCGTCTCCGCAGCGCCCCCATTCAGCAGGCCCTCCAATGTGCCGTATTCCGGGTTGTTCGGGTGGCAGTGCGCTGCTGCCTTCATTTCCGCGCAAAGCTGGAGTTGCTCCGCCCGCTGCTCGGGTGGCAGGTTGATGATTGGCAGCCATTCCACTCTCTGCCGCGGCGGCGGCGGGAGCGGCGGCGCAGCGGCGCCCGCCGCATGCGGATGTGTGCCGGCGCCGTTGGGCAGCCGCCCGTTGGGCAGCGGCGCCTGCGCATGCCCTTCATGTGGGGGCCATTCTGGCGGGCCCGCCACGGAATACGTCGCAGCCGCTGCACCATGCCCGGCCCCCTGCTGCGACGCCGGCTGCAGGGCCGCCGCCGCGCCCGCGCCAGCGCTGCTGGGCACTAGCCCATCAGGCAGCGGCGACGGCGCGCCCGGCGAGTCGCTCCCGTCCGACGGCGCCTCGTCGTCGCCGGCCCGCAGCGCCGAGAACCTCCCAAACTGGATTGCCGCCGTGCCGTTGGCTGTCGCCGCGGCGTGCTTGGCGGACGCCTTTGTGGAGCCGCGCTGTTCTGAGGCCACCGCTGCATCCGAGCTTGCATCGTTGGCAGCGGCCGCTGCTGCGGCAGCCTTGGCCTTTGCTTTCGCAGAAGGCGCGCGGGATATGGCCGGCCACTGCTCCGAAGGCTGCGCCGCTGGCGCCGGCTGCTGCTGCAGCGGCGGCGCCTGCTGCTGCGGCGGCGGCGGCGGCAGCGGCGGCGGCGGCGGCAGCGGCGGCGGCGGCGGCAGCGCCGTCGGCAGCCCAGCCTGGGCGGCCTGCGCGGCGCGAGCTGGCTGAGCCAGGCGCGCTCGCCCGAGGTGTACCGTGCACGCCTCACTGTGCAGCGGGGCGCAGCGGGGGCTGTGCACCGGCGCCGCTGGCGCGCCAGGCAAGGCGCGTCCGCGCACCGGCTGTGATGCCACAGAGATACGCAGCGAGGCAAGCGCGCTGCCCCGATCAGGCAGGTGCGCGGCGCATGGCGCATGCGGGGAGGACTTGGCGCGGCGCCTTGCAATGCCAGCGCATTCACGGGGGGCGGGGGCCAGGCCGCGGTTCCCAGGGACAGATGCGGGGCGCCCGCCTCTGCATGCGCTTCCACGCGAGCAGCCTTGCCGGCCGCCGCGGCCATTTGCTCCACAAAGGCGGGCCGCAGCAGCGCCACCTCGCTCATGATCTCCGCCGCCGCCTCGTCGCCCGCCCAGATGCGCAGCCCCTGCCGCGCCGGCCGGCGTCAGGCGGCCGCGCGCGGCCTGGTCCGCCCCGGCGGGCCGGGCTGCCCGCGCGCGCGGGGCGCCGCGGGCGGCAGGGGCGGGCCGGCCCGCGGCGCAGCGCTCCGAGGCAGCACGCGCTCCGCGCCCCACGCCAGCACGCGCTCGACTTCCGAGGGAGGCAGCGCACAGGGCGTCGCGCGGTGGGCGGGCGGCGAGCGCGCCTGGGCCAGGAACACCGCCTCCTCGTCCGGCAGCGCGGGCAGCGCGAGCACGCCGGCCAGCGTGCGCAGCGCGGCGGGCCGGCCGCGCAGCGCGGCCGCGCCGGTCGCCAGCTCGGCCGCCAGCGCGGAGACCCAGGCCGCCTCGCCGTCCGCGGCCAGGCGCGCCAGCAGCTTGGCCACTAGCTCGTGGCCCAGCAGCGCGAGCGGCGGCTCCCAGCTGCGGTTCTGCGCCGCCGGGCGCGGCGCTCGCCACATGCGGTCCAGGTGCGAAAGGGCCGCTTGACTCGCACCCTCGAGGAGAAAGGCCCGCCTCGGAGAAAACAGTGCAGCGAGGCAAACAGAGCAAGGAAGGGGCCGGGGTCTTGGCTATTACTTCGCAGGCCGGGTCGCTAGGCACGGGCGGGCGGATGCGCGGCTCCGCATGCGTGCACCCGCCGGAGCAGGCTCGAAGGCGCGCCGCTGGCGGGAGCGCACCATGATGCCGCACAGGTAGTGCTGCAGGTTCTGCGCGATGGTGCACGCCAGCACGCACGCCATCTCGCTCGCGCTGCGCGCCCGCGCGCGCGCCCGCGCGTCATTGGAGCACGCTCAGGGAGGGACTGTGGTCGGGTGCGTCCGGGTGTCAAGCCGCCGCACGGGAGCCCAGCCATGGCAGAGGCAGGCGTGCCGCATGAGGAGAGCACCCGTGCTGGCCGGCTCCAGGGACGCTCACGTCGCTGCCACCCAGCATGGCGCCGCCCTGCGGCGCGCAAGTGCTGCACAGCCCCCGCGCACGCGGCACTACAAGGCAAGGATAGGTACCCCAACCCTATGACGCGCACGTGGGGTCGGAAGGCCGCAGCGCGAGGATGAGCGCGAGCGTGTTGACGCCGGACTTTGTCTCGCTCAGCGCGAGCGCCGAATTCACGAACACGTCCAGCACCTGCGCCGCGCGTTGGCCAGCGGTGTCAGCATGGCAGCGCCTCGCTCGACAGACACCCAAGTGCGGCGCACAGAGGGGCAGAAGACGCTAAGGTGGCGATGCGCCGGGCGCAGGCGCGCGCGCGGGCGGCCTGATGCTGCGCGCCGCCGGGCCCGGTCGCCGGGCTGCGCGCGCAAGGCGTTCCGCGGCTGTGCGGGGAGCGCTCGCTCGCCACCTTGCGCGCAGCAGGGCGGGGCTGGCGGCCGCTCAGCACCAGCGTGCGGCCCGCAAAGGCGAGACGCCCTGTCTGTGCGCGAACGTGGCCGCTGTGTGCAGTGAGGGGAGTCTGGGCGACGCCCGGATCGGCGCCGCATGTGCAGGTGACGCAGGAGTGCCCTCGGTACAGGAAGGCTTAGCCCTGACCTTAACCTCATACCCTGGGCCGCGCGCGCGCGCCTGCGCGGCCGGCTCGGCGGGCAGCAGCGCGCCAGCCAGCTCGACCATGGCCTTGCCGATGAAGAAGTGCGCGCCCTGCCGCGCGATCGCGGCCTCGCCCTGCCCCAGCAGCGCGGCGCACAGCGCCTCCGCCTGCGCGCGCCCGCGCTCGCCCGCCGCCCCGCCCTCGCCCGCCAGCCGCGCCTGCGCGCGGCCGCGGCGGCCCGGTCAGGCGGGCGCCGCTGCGCGGGCCCCCGGTGAAGGCGGGGCGTCGGGTGAGCGGCGCCCAGCCCCCCGTCGCCGGCTCCGCCCGCCTTGCGGCCGCGCGGCGCAGGCAGCGCCGCCGCGGCGTCAGACGTGCACTGCCACAACGCGGCTGGGATGGCAGCATTCGCATGTGGTCAGGGTAGGGGTAGGGTAGGGTAGGGCCCTGTAAACGGCGCCGAGCCCTTGGGGCGGCGCGCCAGCAGCTCGGTGAGCTTGGTCAGGTGGTGCACGCCGCGCACGTCGCGCGCCAGCTCCGGCCCGATGCGCGTCAGGCCCGGCGCGAGCAGCAGCACGTCGGCCGGCGCGGCCAGCTCGAGCGCGCGGCCGAGCACGAAGAAGCCGTGCGGGTGCAGCGCGGCCGCCGGCAGCTCGGCCGCGATGCCCGCGAGCAGCCGGCCTGCGCGTCGCGGCAGGCCATCCGTCGTACAGCTGCTACAGGGGCGCGCACAGCAACAGGAGTCTGGCCTCTCAAGAAACAGCTGCGGGCCAGAGCTCCGTCCATGCCGGGACCTGCCCTGCCCCCACGCGCGCCCGGACGCAAGGGCGCCGTGCGCAGCGGCGCGCTCAACAGATGCCATGCCGCGCCCCGCAGGCAGCAGGCGGGCGGGGTCGGGGTCTGCGCTGTGTAATGCAGGGTCAGGGTGAGGGGCCTCCCGCGGCACAGCGCGCACGCGGCGGCGAGCGCCCGCCAGTTCACACTCCCGACGGTGAGCGCACCCAGGCGCTGTTTTGCCAACCTCCCCTCCAGGAAAAAGGGAATGCGGATAGGCCAGATGCGGGAGGCGCACCAAAGGCGTCCGTGCCGCCCACGCCCGCGCCCACGAGCCTGGCCAGCTCGGCGTCCGGGGTGCCGCCGCGCGCGCGCAGCAGCGCCGCGGCGCCGCGCAGCTTGGCGGCCGCGTGCAGCAGGTTCTGCATGACGAAGTTGCCCTGCACGTGCAGCGCCAGGCCGCCAAGGTACCTGACCTCTGCGCGGCGCGCGCCTCCCGCGTGAGCCCGCCTGCCGGAGCACCGCTCTGCGCGGCGCGCGCGTCCAGATGTGCAGAACCTCAGGCATGCCAAGCACGCCCGCGTGAGCCCGGGGTGTCGAGCAGGTGCTGTGAGCTGCTGCAATCTGCCAGAAAACCAGCATCTGCGCGTCTGCGCGGGACGGGCATGGCAGGCGGGCGGCGGGCCGGGGCACCTCCGAGCCGGTCGATGACGTGCAGCAGGCGCTCGTAGCCCTGGTGGCCGGCCGCGGCGGCGACCGCTTCGACCGTGCCGCCGGTGTGGCCGGCCAGGATGCCGTGCGCGATCTGGATGCCCGCCTCGCCGAACGCGCGCACGAGGCCCGGGTGGAATTGCCGCCGGCAGATGTCCTGCAGGTCCGCCGCGCCGAGCTTGAGCACGTCCTGCCGCGCGCGCGCGCAGCGGTGCTGGCCTGGCCCTGGCTTCGGGCGCGCGGCCGCCGAGCACGGCCATGCGCGCTCCGTACCTTGCCCCACCTTTTGGCACCTGTCAGTCATGGCTGCGCCGCGTGGTCGAGGCGCCAGGCGGTGACCCCCAGCCAGGGAGGCAGCAACAGCACTGCCGCAGCAAACACTGATCGCTTTGCAGCGAGCGGGCCATTCATTCCCGCACAGCATGCCCCGCGCAAGCCGAGACAAGCCGCGCAGGCCGACATGTAGGGGGAATCACATGCGCTCAACCGCGCCCGGGCCGCTATGACTATCCCACGCTCGCTCATGTGTGGACGCCACCCCTCGCTCCCAAAGTCAATAGACCAACGCAGTGGGCAGCCTGTCGCGCGGCGCAGGAGGCTCTGTGTCCATCACACAGCCACCATGTAATGCAAGCAAACGGCTAGAGCCCAGACCGCGCTCCTGCGACAGCCGTCACGCTTACCCGCGTCCATCGCGCGGCCCCTGAGCAGGCGGCCAGGGCCCGCACCGGCTGGCCGCTGTAGCTGGGCGCTCCGCCGGACGAGGCCGGGCGCGGGCGCGCGCACTTGTTGCACTTTGCGCGCGCCCTGAAGTTGATGTTGTGGCAGTCGGGGCACTCCCAGTCCGACAGCAGCGCCTGCGCCGGCGGCGGCGCCTCCGGCGGCTGCGCGCGCCGCAGCTGGGGTCAGCGCGGCGAAAGGGGCGCGATGCGTTTGGGCGGGGGCAGCGCTTGCGGCTGCCTGGAGCCGGCACACTGCCTGGATGCAGCACGGCCATGCGGCGGGCTCCCAGAGCACTGCGTGAGCCCTGCAGCTAAAAGTCTTGGACCCGGGTGCGAGCTGATCGCAAGGCCTGGTGCAGCAGCCGCCCATGCTCGTGGCACTAGCACTGGGCCCGGCGGCAGCCCGCGCCCAGGGGCTCTGAGCCCCGGCGTGCAGCGGGGCGTGGCGCACGGGCGGACGCGCGCTGGTGTCGCGCGCCGCGGCGGCCGCGCGCGCCGCGCGGTTGGCCTCCTGCAGCGACGGCAGCGCCGCGCCATCCCTGGCGCCCCGCGCGCGGCGTCACACGCGCGAGAGCTGGCACGCCGCCGGCGCGGCAGGCTCGCGCTCGTGCCTGCAGCAGCATGCGGCGCGGACGCGCTGCCTGCCAGCACGGCGTGTGGCGCAGACTCGCGCGTCCCTCCGCACACAGCAGCGACTGACACCGTACGCTCTGCCCAAGGGGCGCTCTGCCGTCCTTGCTGCTCAAAACAAGTGGGCACGGCGCTGCACACCCAGGCGCTGCATGGAGCAGAGCGTGGTGCGCGCGCACCCCGCCATCGTGTCATAGCCCTCCACAAACTGCCGGCAGAAGGGGCACCGCACGCCTGCGTCCACCTGTGCGCGAGGCGCTCCCTGGGTCACAGCGAGGCCGTCCAAGGCGCACCGGTGCCTGGACCATGTCTGCTGCGGCCAGCACGGACCGCCTCGGGCACACGCGCATCAACAGCCGCACAACGTGTGCACTCCGCTTGCACTGCCACGCTTTGAGTGCGTCGACACTCGCGTACAGCGCACCCGCCTGCCACTGGCTCTAAGAGCCGGTGGCTGGTTGCGGGTCAATGGGGGCGGTCCCGAGGCCGCACAGCATGCTCAGCAGGCAGGCGCGGCGGGCGCGGCGCGCGCGCCTTGAATATGTTTGCCGCGCGCAGCTTGTCCACGCAGGCGTGGCAGGCGCCGTGCTTGCACGGCTTGAACTTGATCTGCGTGGCCGCGTCGAAGCAGATGATGCACTCCTCCTCGCCGTCCTTGAGCGGCACGGCGGGCTTGGCCTCCGCGGCCTTGCCCCACACGCTCGCGGTCCACGCGGTTGTGGGGGGCATGCTGGCCCGGGCATGTGCTACATGGCCGCGCCTCTGCACCCGCCTGATGGCACCGCTGTGTGCTGCATTGGCGCTACATCGGACATCCCAGGCGCGTGCAAGTTGCCACTCCTACTTGATAGCGCCAGGCTGCATCTGGCTGGACTGCCCCAGTGTTGCAGGCAGAAGTCCTGCCTTCTGCCCGGCAGGGTTCTGCCCGGCGGGCAGAAGGCTTCTGCCCGCATGCAGAATTCTGGCAGAACCTTTTTCCAGGGTTTTGGACACGAAATGCCCCCAACCCTAGGCCATTAGGCCCCCACATACACACACATTTCAGGGGGTAGGCACACATCCGGCGCCGTTCTGCCCAGGCTTCTGCCGATCTGCCAAAAGGGCCTGCTGTTCTGCCCAGACCCAAAGCGTTCTGCCTGCAAGACTGGACTCCGGAGGTGGGCGGGCCTGGGGAGCCGCGGAGGTAGAAGCATTCGGCCCCCAACAATACCCGTGATCTACTAGCAGCAAGGTGCGCTGGTCCTGCCCCACTGCGTCCAGGCAGGATTGTGCTAATTCTGATGTGTCGCGCAAGCCCCGCCACTGCTGAGCGCCTGGCACAAGACGACCTGTCTGGGTCACCACCAGTCTGCTGCTGAAGCGGGAGTGGGGATGGTTGCAACATGTCGCCTATCCCAGACGACCTTATCTTTTGCGGTTTGAGGCGGTGGGCGGCAGGCAGCGGGCAGGCAGGGCAGGCGCGCTGCGTGTGGCTGCGCTCAGACACAAGGTGGTGTCTTGTGCTGTTGTTCATGTAGGGGTGTGGGGACTGCTCCCGTGCGATTGTGCATGCACGCCTAGCAGCACGACCAAGGTGCCCGCGCGCCCTTGCAGGATGGCTGGCGGGATGGCTGCACTGGACGCAGGCAAGGCGCGGTTCTGCGGCAGTGCGCCTGCCCTGGGTCGCGGCAACGGCATGCGCGTATCTGCCCTGTTCAAGGCGCGCAACCTGCCTGCTTCATGCAGCCCCAGGCAGCGTGCAGGCAGGCAGCATTGCACTGTCTTGCACACACTGCACGAGAGCGCACACGGTCCGCTCTGTGGTCGAGCTGAAGGGCGCAGCAAAGGACGCCGAGACCAGCACCTAAGCCAGAGATCTTTGTTGCAGTGTGCTGGTACTGGTCCTTGCTAGCCGACACGTCTATATTTGGTGTGTCTGTCAGCACTCCTGGTGTCAGTGTTTAGCGAGGTTGCAATAACAGGCACACTGTTTCCGATGCCTGGCACAGACCGTGCGACGCGCCGACTAAGAGATGCAAGCGCAGACAGATTGTGCAGGCGCAGGCGCGCACGAGGCAGCTGCGGCCCGCTGCGCCTCGCCAGGCGTGGGGCATTGTCAGCGGCAGCATGCTCTGAGCCTCTGGGCGTTGGCAGCGGACCAGACTCTGAACGGTGGCCGGGGGCGGCGCGCAGGGCGCGGCCAAGAAGGCGCAGACGGGCACCAAGCAGCTGAAGAAGGCGCTGCCGAGCAAGCCGTCGCTGCCCAAGCTGCCCAAGGGGCCGGTCAAGCAGGCGAAGAAAGCGGTGGCGTCGCCGCTGAAGCGCGCCGTGCCCAAGACCAACCGGCAGGGCACGCGCACGGCCGGCTTCAAGAAGTTCCAGGGTGCGGCCGCGCCGCCGCCCGCCTGCGCCGGGGCTGCCCCCCCGGACTGACCTCCCTCCTCCCGGCCCTCCTTCCTGTTACTCGGCTTCCTGTTACTTGGCACACCGAACGACGCTGTCTCCTCCCGTCGCATGCTGCGCGGCTCTGCACGCGCGAGCATGAGTTGGTACTTGTAGCAGAGTCAAGTCGGAGAGCTGTGGGCAAAGACCTGTCGCTTTGAGTGCGCAAGCGGCTGTGCATGTCCATGGGCTGCGGTCTGCAAGCCTCGCGCTGACGGTGCAGCGTGCCTGCCGCGCCCCCACAGGCGAGGACCTGTGGCTGCCCAACACGGAGCGGCCGGCCTGGCTGGACGGCACGCTGCCGGGCGACCGCGGCTTTGACCCCCTGGGCCTGGCCAAGCCGAACGAGTACCTGCAGGCGCGGCCCCGCCGGGCATGAGAGCCTCCCGGCGAGCAAGTGCATGGGGTAGATTCGCGCGGCGGGTTTTTACCCTCCCGGCCTGCGCAAAGCGTCTGAATACCTGCCGGCGCGCCCCTTGGCCAGGCGCGCTCCATGTATGAGACGAAAGGGGGCGCCCGGCCTGGGCAGAACGTCCTGCAGATGTGCGGCGGCGTCGTGGCGCGATTCCCTGTCAGCGGAAGCGGCGGGCGGCAGCCAAAGCTGCCGCGCGACAAAAGGTCGGGCGGGCGCAAAATCTATTTAGGTTAGGGTGGCATGTACCCCACGCGGGCGCATGGCCGGGCTGCCTGCGGGCGCCTGCTCGCCCCGGCAGACGGCAGCCAGAGCCGCCCCGCGACAAACGGCCGGGCGGGCGCATAGTGGGTAGGGATAGGGTAGCATGTACCCTATGTGGATGCACGCCGGCGCGCGCGCCCCCCGACGCGGCTGCGCGGGTGCAGGTAGGGTGTAGGGTAGCCTACACCGCATGCAGGCGCACGGCGGGGCTGCATGCCAGCTCTGACTCGGCCGCGCGGCCGCAGGTGGACTTCGACCAGAACGACCAGAACGAGGCGGTCAACCAGGCCGGCCAGATCATCGGCGCCTTCCAGAAGGCGGCCGGCGGCGTGGGCGTCAGCGACAATGCGCTGCAGCCCTACGACGAGGCACGTGGCCCGCCCAGCCGCGGCCCACGCTGCTTGGATCGGGCGCACCTCACGCGTGCACCAGGGGCGGCATGCGAGCTGCCTGCGTGGAGGTCGGCAAAGCGATTGGCAGCGAGCATTGCACTAGCGGGCGGCTTGGTGCGAGCGCGGTGCCGGGGCCGCGCAGGTGTTCGGGCTGGAGCGGTTCCGGGAGACCGAGCTGATCCACGGGTGCGCCCGGCCTTCGCAGGCTCCCGCGCTGCCTACCGTGACGCGCTTGCGCTCACTCCCAGCTGCCGTTCCAGCTGCCGCATTGGTGTAATGTTTCCACAAGCTGCCTGGCAGCCCACCTCTGCCAGAGGTCCCTCGCCGGCCGCTCAATAGGGCGCGCTGCGCGCGCAGGCGCTGGGCGATGCTGGGTGCGCTGGGCGTCGTCGTCGCTGAGGCCACGACTGGCGTGTCGTGGTGTGCCCGCCCTCCCCCCGGGAAGTGGCGGTCCCGCAGCGCAGTCTGCAGCGAGCTGCTGTGGTGTGGCCTGCTTCGGCGCACGCCTGCGCGCATCCTGGTGCCTGGCCACCGGTGCACCTGCTTGCGGGTGACAGCAGTGCGTCTTTGTGCTTGTTTTGTGCGAGCGCTGGCGCGTCCCCAACGTGAGCAGCCTGTCGCAGCTGTGCCAGCGTCTGCGGAACGGGCACAGCAGGGCCGGAGCGGAGCAGCGTGTTGCAGGGCGCATGCGGGCCGGGCGGAGCTGGACGGCGCGCAGTGCCTGGGCGTCACCTTGCGCGGCGTGAACCCTAAGCCCTACCCTGTCCCACGCGCCGCGCAGGGTGGACGCCGGCAAGGTGGAGCTGGACGGCGCGCAGTGCCTGGGCGTCACCTTGCGTGGCGTGAACCCTAAACCCTACCCTAATGCATGCGCCGCGCAGGGTGGACGCCGGCAAGGTGGAGCTGGACGGCGCGCAGTACCTGGGCTTCAGCCTGCCGTTCTCCATCACGCAGCTGGTCTGGATCGAGGCGATCCTGGTGGGCGGCGCGGAGATCTACCGCAACCGCGAGCTGGACACGGACGCGCGCATCTACCCCGGTGCGCCCGAGCTTGGGTGTCAGCGCGGTAGCACGCTCCTGCTTGGCGTCCATGTGCTCAGGGAGCCTGCTTCGGCACTGTGTGTGTGTCGCCGCCGGCCTGCTGCGCGGCTGAGCGCCTCTGCGGCGCGCCAGGGGGCTACTTTGACCCGCTGGGTCTTGCGAGCGGCGACGACGACCGCGCGTTCAAGCTCAAGACCGCCGAGATGAAGCACGGCCGCCTTGCCATGATTGCATTCCTAGGTGCGCGCACAGCGGCCGCGCACGTCCATCGTTTGCTCGCAACCAACGTCACCCACATATTACATGACCTCCTTTGTGCAACAGCGCCTCTGTTGCCCTGTCCTGGTAAAGCGGTGTCCTGCTGCCCGTGCTTGGTGATGCCCTGCACGCACTTTGGCATGCCCGACAAGGGGGCATGCCCGACACTCCCTCTGTGTGTGCTTGGTTAAGGTGCAAGCGCACCTTGCCTCCCTCACCGTGAGCGGCCGGCAGAAAGGCTTGGCTGATATGCAGGCTTTGGCATCAGGACATGTGATTCGCAAGTGGGCATTTTTATTGTGTGCTACTAGGACGCTGTGCCTGTCGGCTAACGGGCGGGGTTTTGTGCCCCGCGCGCAGGCTTTGGCGTCCAGGCGGCGACCACGGGCGAGGGCGCGCTCGGCTCGCTGGCCAAGTTTGCCAAGTGTGGTGCGGACATTTGAGGCTTGTGGTGTCCGCGCTTCCGTCTGTGCTCTTAAGAGGCTGTTCTCAAAGCGTAGGAAAGGTGCGTGGCATGGGAACGGCTTGATGCTTTTATCGTGATCACTGTCGCATAGGCATAAGTTAGGCATGCTGGCCAGGGGCCCTAGCACTGCGAGCGCCCAGGCGCACGCGCAGCGCTCGCTGCAGCGCCCAAAGGCATTCGGCTGTCACGTACGTGAGCGGCGCACGCCCGCCGCGGCGCAGGTGTACGAGTCGCTGGCGCGCTCGGGCGAGGTGTCGGAGCAGGAGCTGGCCTACTTCGACCCGGAGGGCGGCGAGGACCTGCTGTATGGCCTGCGCTTCCTGGCCATCGC